>Ga0335083_10012490_pt1 | contig 10156 bp, 5 predicted proteins | sample Lox_Sample_42_FD_206716 | JGI IMG/M metagenome (GOLD analysis project Ga0335083, IMG submission 206716) | Soil microbial communities from Loxahatchee National Wildlife Refuge, Florida, United States - Lox_Sample_4.2 | ecosystem: Environmental > Terrestrial > Soil > Wetlands | place: USA: Florida...
AGAATCCGCCCGGCGTATCCACCGGCGAGTATGGCGACAACAAGTGCGCTGACGAACAACTCTGGGCAGCCGCCGAATTATTCCGCACTACCGGCAACCAGGCCTATTCCAAATATTTCCTCGATCACTTTGCCGCCTTTCGCCGGCCTGCGGTGGACGAGGAGGCGGAACCGCCATCCTGGTCCGATGTCCGCCAGATGGCGTTCTGGACCTATGCCATGGCTCCCAATGCCGATCCCGGGGCCGCCAACAGCGTCCGCCACGATCTGATCGGCGCCGCTGACGAGATCGCGAACCGCGCGGGCAGCAACGGCTACCGTATCAGCCTGACCAATCGCGATTACATCTGGGGCTCCAACGGCGTGCTGGCGAATTACGGCATGGAGTTGATGATCGCCAGTTCCATGCTGCACAACGAGCGCTATGCGGAAGCCGCCGTCGAGGACCTGCACTACCTGCTCGGCCGGAATACGTTTTCGCTGTCGTTTGTGACGCGCGTGGGCGAGAATCCATTCCGCCACCCGCACCACCGGCCCAGCGGCGCCGACACCAACGACGAGCCATGGCCCGGATTGCTCTCGGGAGGTCCCAACAAGGGGCGGCAGGATGACGTGATGAGTAAAGTATCGGCGGACCTGCCGCCGGCCAAAACCTACGTCGACGACCAGGGCGCGTATTCCGCCAATGAAGTGGCGATCAACTGGAATGCGCCGCTGGTGTTCCTGCTGGCCGGCGCCCAGGAAATGGGTGATGCCGTCCCGGCCCGCGGCGGACCCTCGGGAAGAGGCACCGGCAAAGGTAAAACGCACCAGCGCTAGTAGCGCGGCCTTACTGTCACGTCTGGGACTGAATTCTCAACATTATCCGGCACAGGACAACCGGGGTAGTGAACGTCCGCGAAATCAGTTGAACCCGGGGCGGGTAGTGGTATGGTGATTAGATCCGCTCGAGGAGGGTTCCATGAAGCTGACGATCGCATTCTCCATCCTCTGCCTCGCCGGGGTTGCCGTTGCGGCGGACGTTCCAAGTCCGGACGCTCAAATCGCCGCCGCGGTTCTGGCCGCGCCGGCGGACCAGCGCGATGGCGCCGCCGTGTTGGGGTACGACGCTCAGGGCGCTCGCAAATGGCTGCGCGAGGGCAAGAACGAACTGGTCTGTCTGGCGCCCGATCCCGCGAAGTCCACGTTTGAAGCCGACTGTTACCACAAGGATCTCGAACCGTTCATGGCGCGAGGCCGCGAACTGACGGCACAAAATGTCACCGGGTCGAAGCGTCTGGAAATGCGCTACCAGGAAATCGAACAGGGAAAACTCGCCATGCCGCGCGAGCCGCGGACGCTGTATGTGCTCACCGGCAAGAGCTACGACGCGGCCAGCGGAAAGGTGGAGAGCCCATACCTGCGATGGGTGATCTACCTGCCCTACGCCACTCCGGAGTCCACCGGCCTCTCCACCAAATCCTCGGAGAGCGCGCCGTGGCTGATGTACCCGGGTACGGCGGGTGCGCATATCATGATCAATCCTCCCCGTAAGTGAACGATGGCCGCGGCCGGCGTGGCTGCTTGATATCCTGGGCCCAACCGGATTTATGCCGCACTCCCGTTCTTCGCGCCAACGTTACCGCACGTTTGTCGAGGACTACCATCACCGGTGTCTGGACGATGCCTCGCGCGACGGCAAGCCGGCAGCCGGGAAACCGCCCGTAGAGGCGCGGCGCAAACGCCGCCAGTATCTGCGCGAATACGTGCGGTGGCTGCGGCCGCACGGATTCGCGGTGGGTGCGTTGATCGTGCTGGCGCTGGTGGCCGCGGGTCTCGATATGGCCTCGCCGCTGTTCATGCGCTATATCATCGACCGCGTGCTGCTCAATCGGAGCCTCGATGCGGCGGGCGATTCCGGCTGCTGAACAGCGCGGGCGCGCTCTTTCTCGGGCTCGTGTTTGCGTCGAACCTGGTGAGCGCGCTGCGCGAATACCGCCAGCGGCTGGTCAATAACCGCATCACTATTTCCCTGCGGCGCGCGCTGTTCGACCGGCTGCTGCACCTGCCGCTCCCGAAACTGTGGGACATGAAAACCGGCGGGATTCTCTCGCGCATTTCAGGGGATGTCGACACCACCACCGGTCTGTTACAGATGGCGCTGATTTCTCCGCTGGTATCGGTCATCCGGCTGGCTGTGGCTTTTGCCATCCTCACGGCGCTGAACTGGCGGCTGGCCCTGACGGCGCTGGCGATTGTGCCGGGAATCATGGCGATCAGTTTCATCTTCGCCAAGCGCGTGCGGCCGATTTACCGCTCTGTCCGGAAGGACGTGGAGGAGATCGACGGCCGCGTGGGCGAAACATTCTCGGGGATCCGCGTGGTGCGGGCGTTCCGCGGCGAGGTCTACGAGTTGCTCGACTTTCTGCGCGGGCGCCATACCGTGCTGCGCAAGGAGATGTTCGCGCAACGTCGTGAGACCGTGATCTGGACGTCGTGGAACCTGCTGATGGGCGTGGTCAACGTGGCGATCGTGTGGTTCGGCGGCTTCTTGAACCTGCGCGGCGGCGCCTCCATCGGCGACATCATGGCTTTCCAGTGGTACAGCTTTCAACTGCTGAACCCGGTGTGGAACATTGTCAACACGTTTTCCGAATTGCAGCGCTCGCTGGCCGCCATGGAACGCGTTTTCGAAATCCTGGCGATGGAGAACGATAAGCCCGACCGGCCAGGCGCCGTCGATGCTCCGGGCGTGGCACGCGAGATCCGCTTCGAAGACGTGGAGTTCGAATATCGCGAAGGCCAGCCGGTGGTGCGCGATTTTAACGTGACGGCAGCCGGGGGCTCGGTGGTGGCTCTGGTAGGCCGTAGTGGCGCCGGCAAGACTACGGTCACCGACCTGGTGGCCCGCTTCCACGACCCCAGCAAGGGACGGATCTTTCTCAATGGCGTCGACATCCGCGATTTCCGCCTGCAATCCTATCGCGGCCTGCTGGCGCTGGTGCAGCAGGATGTATTCCTGTTCGACGGTTCGGTGCGCGACAACATCGCCTATGGCCGCCACAACGCCAGCCACGCGGAGGTCGAGGACGCCGCGCGCCGCGCCAATGCCCACGAATTTATCGTCAGGCTTCCCGAGCAGTACGAGACCTTCGTCGGCGAGCGCGGCGTGAAGTTGTCTGGCGGCCAGCAGCAGCGGCTGGCGATCGCCAGGGCGATTCTGGCGTCGCCGCAGATCCTGATTCTCGACGAGGCCACCAGCAATCTCGACACCGAGAGCGAGCAACTGATTCAGGCGTCGATGGCGGACCTGCTGGCCGGCCGGACCACGTTCGTGATCGCCCACCGCCTGTCGACGGTCCGCCGCGCGAATCTGATCCTGCTGATGGAGGACGGCCGCATCGTCGAGCGCGGGACGCACGAGGAACTGATGGCCGCGCGCGGGGTGTACTACGAGATGGTGGTGCGGCAGATGGAGTCGCAGGGGCGCGAGGACGAAGAGGTCCTGCGGTAGGGCGGCGTTCCTGCCCGCAGCCGGCTTTTAGCCGGCTTCTACGAGCATGGAGGCGCGACCCCCTGGCCTGCGGCGGGACGCTCTCGTCCAGGGGATCGGCCGCGTGGCATTGGCCAATTCTGGGCCTGCCCAGGCGGTGCCCGCCTTACGATTTGTGCAGAATTCTGATTCCGGGGAAACTATGCGGCATGGCGCCCTACTTCGCCGGACACAGATCCTTATAGAACGCGCACCGCTGGCAGCGCTCCCCCTCATGCAGCGGGAATGCGCCGGTCGATTGCGCATCCTGGAAATCGCGCACCAGTTGTTCGGGGGAATCGAGGAGCGAGGGCGTGAGATCCACTTCCACCGGGACATTCGGCCGGAGGAAATAAAGCCAGGCGTGGTCTACCGGCTTTCCCGCCACCCGTTCCACGGCCATAGCGTAAAGCCGCAGCTGCGGAGCGTAGTCCTGCGCGCGCGATTGCGCTTGCGGGGCCGTGACATCGTCTGTTTTATAATCCACGATCACGAGCTCCCCGCCTTCCTGGAACCACAAGTCCACCTGCCCGCGGACGACGAGGTCTTCCACCGCCATCAGAAAGTCGAATTCGCGCTCCACGCGCGAGGCTTTGGCCACTCGCCGCGCCAGCGAGCTTTGCCGAAAGACGCCCGCCAGCCGCACGGCTTCGGCATCCATGTGGACCGAACCTGTTCCGGCGAGCAGCGCATGTACCTGGGTGCCGAGTTCGCTCGCCGGAAGATCGGCGTCGCCGTCCATGAGCTTGCGCGGGCGTCCTTCGAACCCCACGTAATGGCCCAGGAAGTACTCGCGAGGGCAGATAGCGAACTTCGCCAGCGCGGTCACGGTGGCATTGGTGTCGTGCTGGTCGAGCGCCGGGGGAGCGTCGAGCATTTGAGCTTCCCGCTGTTCCACGGCCGCCGCTCCCGCCGTCCACTCGAGTAGCTCCGGCGCTTCCGCGAGCGCTGACACCCGCAGATTCCATCCTTTGCCGTCGGGAGCGGTGCGCACAACGGTGCGCTCGCCCGGTTCGTCGAGTGGGAGGTCCAAGCGCTCGATCACGTCGCGCGCCCAATTCTTGCGGCCAGAGAAACTCAGCACCAGGTGCTGTTCCGCGCGGGTCATCGCCACGTAAAGCAGGCGATCGCTCTCCTTCTGTTCGCGCTCGCGCCATTCCTCGCGCAGCACGTGCTGGAAAAGATCGTCCTTGTCTTCGCGCTCTCGTTTGGCGGGATTGCGCCAGCGCGCCCCCAAGCCATACTTTCGCGAGAACGCCACCACCGGGGGGCTCGACTCCACACCTTTGTGCAGCGCCGACACGAACACTACCGGGAATTCCAACCCCTTGGCGGAGTGCACGGTCATCACCTTGACCGCTTCCGCGACGTCGTCCACCGGGGCGTCCGGCTCGCGCGGGTCGGACGCCCGCACGCGGGCGATCTCGTCCACAAAGTCGTCGAGCGATTTGCGCCGCGCGGCGTCGCGCGCCTGCGCCAGGAATTTTTCGATGTTTGCCGCTCCGCGCGCGCCGGCGTCCGGGCGGTAGCCGCAATCGTCAATGGCTTCCATCAGGAGGCGGTCGAAGGTGACGTACTCGCGGCGCGCGCGCCAGGAACGCAGGCGATCGCGAAATGCGAAGAGCTTGGCGCGATCGGCCGGGTCGAATTCCACGGCCGTGTCGGGGGCGAGCCGCATCAACTGGGCGCCGATATTGTCGCCCATCGTCTTCAGGCCCACGAGGGCCTCGTCCGACGCGCCCACCAGCGGCGAGCGCAGCACCGCGGCGAGGCTGATCTCGTCGCGCGGATTGGCGATGGCGCGAAGCAGGTGCGCCAGGTCGTTCACCTCGCGCGTGTCGTAGAAGCCCTTACCGCGGTTCACGACGTATGGGATGCCCGCCTCGTCGAAAGCGGCGGTGAATTCCGGGATTACCTCGGTATTGCGCACCAGCACCGCAAAATCGCGCGCGGCAAATCCCTCGCCGGCAAGTTCCACGATGCGCCGCGCCACCCAACGCGCCTCGACCGGGAGATCGTCCGCACCCGCCGCTTCCACGCACAGTTCGCGAGGGTGCTCGAATTCCCGATGCGCCACCAGGGGCCGCTCGACGATGCCCCCGGCGCTGTTCGCGATGGTCTCCACCGCGCTCAGAATCTGCGCGCGGCTGCGGAAGTTATCGGTCAATTCCACCGACCGCCCGCGAGCCGCCGCGACCTCCGCCTGATAGCGCGCGAACCCTTCCGGCTCGGCATGGCGGAAGCCAAAAATCGACTGATTGATATCGCCCACGGCATAGAAGTTGCCCGCCGCGCGCACCAGGCGCATCAGACGCGCCTGCTGGCCGTTCGTGTCCTGAAACTCGTCCATCAGGACGTGGTCGAACTGTTCGCGCACGCGCTCGCGGGTGCCCGCGTGATCTTCGAGCAGACGCACGGCAAACTCTTCGAGATCCGAAAAATCGAGAACGCCGGCGGCGCGTTTGCGCTCGCGATAATTGCGATCGAAACGCCGCAGCACATCCAGAAGCGTCTCGCGCTCCGCTTCGTAGTGCTCCGTGATCAGGGAGTACTGCACCTCCTTGACCTGATCCTTTAACCTCGCCAGCAGACTATAGGCGTTGTTCCCGCGCTTGCACTTGTTCAAATTGCACTCAAACGCTTCGACGGCTTGGAGCGCGCGCAACGGCCCCACCGCGCCCACGATGCATTCCGCGCCCTCGACCGCGCCAGCCAGTTGCTCGCGCTGCATGTGCGTCCAATTGCCGAGCGTCTCGCGGTGGATGGCCCGCACGGTATCGCCGATATCCGCGCGCGTGGTGCCGGGTGGGATGCCGAACGTTGCCAATTCCTCCACCCGGACGCCCGCGCCCCGCATTGCGTCGTATGACGAGAGCACGGCTTCTTCGAATTCGTATGAAGAGAGCCCGCGAATGAGCTTGCGCATCGGCGCCTGGTGTTCGGCCAGCATGCCGCTGAGCGCGTCCGCCATGGAATCCTGTTGCATGCGCCAACTCTCGCGCTCATCGGCCACCGCGAACTCCGGGTCGATGCCGGCGAAGACAGCATTCTCATGCAGAAGGCGGGCGCAGAATCCGTGGACCGTGGAAACCCATGCCCGCTCCAGCTTCGCGCGCACTTCGTCATTGTCGCGGAAGGCTTCCGCCAGGCGGCTGCGCATGTTGCCGGCGGCTTTTTCCGTGAAGGTGATGGCCAGAATCCGTAGGGGATCGACCCCGGACGCCACCAGCCTCCGGAAGTACTCCACCAACACGGTGGTTTTCCCGGATCCCGGGCCTGCCACCACGCATGCGTCGCGGCCCCATCTGGAAATGTCGATGGCAGCCTGCTGCGCCGTCGTGTACCGCACCTCTTTCACGCGCCCTCCGCACCGCTTCCTTGTGGTCGCGGCTCTGAAACTTCGGTTTGCGCAATCTCGATGCGGCAGACGTCGGAGCAGTCGCAGAAGCGGCACTTTTCGCGTTCGGTCGGCGCCACTTCCGTGCGGCCGGCGCGAATCTGCTCCACAATTTCAAGTGTCCGCGCGCACGCCCGCTCCAGCCAGCCGGTGTCCAATTCCGTAGCCTCCCAACCCGCTGTCTCCACTCCTCCCTTCAGCCCGATGTAGTACATGCCCGCGGCCTTCAGCCCGAACGCTTTCTCCACCGCCAGCAGATAAAGGGGCGCCTGGAAGCTTTCTTTGTCGCGCCGGTTGCGGGTATTTTGCGCATTGCTGTACTTGTAATCCACCACGTAGGCCGTGCCGTCCGCCGCTTCGTCGAGGCGGTCGATCTTGCCTGAGATGACCAGCGAATCGTCCAGCGCGAACTCGAATTTCTCCTCCGTCCGCGATTGGAACTCGCCCGCCGGGAAGCGCTCGGCGCGGCTGAAGGCGATCAGATCGTCCAGCATGGCGTTGCGCAGGCGCTCGGTATGGTACCCGGCGGGAACCTGGTTTTCCGCGATGATGCGGGCGAAAGTCTCTTCGAAAATCGTGGCGATGTCGCGCTTTTCCGCGTACCATCGCGCCAGCACCTCGTGCACGATTTCGCCCTGCCTTAGAAAATCGAGCCGCTCTTCGGGACGCGAAGGCCGCGGTTTCAGGCGTAGGAGACGGCTGGCGAAATACTGGAACGGGCACTGCGCGTAGGTTTCGAGCGAAGTCGGCGACACCTTGGCCGTCTTCTGCGCGACGAATTCCAGAAAACGGGGTGTGTGAATGCCTTCCCGCACCGTACCTCCTTCACCGCGCGGTCGCGGACGAACAAGCAGAGATTCGCGGGCTTCGATGGTGCAATCGTCCAAATATGCGGAGCGCAGATTGCGCTCGCCGCGCGCGTCGCTTTCGGGATAGGACAAGTTCACCAACATGGTGGCGCGCGTGGTGGAGGAATCGAACAGCGCCCGTTCTTCGCGTTCCATCTCCGCCGAGGTGCGCACGCGGATGCCCGCCGCATTCAGGCGCGTGCGGGCGGTATCGGGGAAGAATAGGTTCTGCCCGTGAAATTGCGGGAACATCCTTTCCACCAGGCCGCACACAAATACCACTGGAAGCACCCACTGCCGCGCCTCGGGTGCGCTCATCACGTGCACTACGTTGCGCCGCTCGTCATCGAGGCGCAGGGGTTTCAATCTCAAAATGGCTTTCACCGCGCGCCAGAACGGCGCCAGTGGCATCGCATGTAACTGGCCGAGCGCGAGCGCGGCTTCATCCAGCGCCTCGTCGAACCGATCGAGGGCCGCGGCCTGGCTCTGCCATGGCTGCCAGCCGTGACGCTGCGAGGGATCAGGGCGCGCCGGGCGGAACAGATTCCGCAGCAGACGCAGCCGCGCCGCCCAGTTCCGCGGCGTCAGTTCGAACTGCCGCCACTCTTCGATTTCGCCGAGCGCTTCCAGTTTGTGCTGCAGCGCTTCCGATCCGGGCCCTTCCGCCAGCGCCTTTAATCCTCCGAGACTGGCATTGGGAATCTGTTCGCGCACGGCAAAATCGAACCGGTCGAGCGCGTTGGAATCGGCGAAGCGCGGCGCGAGCCGAAGGGCCGCGAGCGTGGCGGCGTAATTCCAGCCGCCCAGCATGGCTTCCATCGTAAGGGTCAGGAAGCGAATGGCGGCGTGCTGGTCGAGCGCTTCCTCGAAATAGAAGCGCGCCGGTATGCCGAACCGCGCCAGGGTGGAGCGGAGAAGCGGCACGTATGCATCGGCCGGGCGCACGATAACGGCCATCTCGCGGAAAGGCCGCCCGCTTGCCGCCTGTTCCAGAATCCCGCGCGCGATCTCGTCGCATTCGCGCTCCATGTTGGGCGCACGCACCAGCACGATGGCCGGTGCGGCACGGGTGCGCGCCATGCGCTCCTCGCGGAAACCGATCCGCTCCAGGCGGGTACGCAGGAGGCTCGTGAGGTCGCGCTCATCCAGTGTGAGGGTCACCTCGGAGTGACGCGCCAGGGCTTCGATCACGCGCAGTTCCGGGTCGGGCAGCGCGTGAAATCCGTCCATCCAGACGGTGGCGATCTCGCCCACGCCATCGGCGGCAATACGTTCCGCCGCCCGTTCCAGCCGGCGCGCGCGCAAGGCAAGTCCACGATCTTGCAAGAGCCGGTCTAACTCGGCGTAAACCGCGAGAAATGCTTCCGCCAGCGGCGCGGCCGGCAAATTCCGCGCCAATTGAGCGCTATCGCAGCCGGCGGAAGCGAATTCGCCGATCGTGCGGGTGAGCGAAGCGTAGAATCCCGGGGTATCCGCGACACCCGCGAATTCCGATCGACTCACCCGGCGGGCCGCTTGTTCCACTAGCAGGTAGACCACGGCATCGGGCGCTTGCGGGGCCTCTCCCGCCCACGGTTCGACGAATGCCGAGAGAGTCTGGACAGGATTTCGATGGAAGACAAACCCCTCACGCGCGATTTGATTTTGCAGGTGTCGCGCCAGCGTGGCGGTGGGCACCAGGAGGCGTACGCCGGAATCTCCGCGGCGCAACGCCTGCCGCAGGCAATCGAGGATAGAGGAAGTCTTACCCGAGCCGGCGGGCCCCGTAAGCAGCCGCACGGATTTAGTGTAGCGCGGCGGTAGTCAGGGTTACGCAGGGCGGCCAGTTAGTTTTCGGCGTCGTCTGTGTCTGCATAAATTGAAGGGCAGCCGATCTTGGCTGCAGCCGGCTTTTACCGGCTTTTCGGTGCACGTGAGCGTCCCGAGGCTCGGAAACGTCCAGGATTGGCTGCCTTACCAGAGTGCGGCGCCCGTCACGCCTCCGTCGTTCGCCACTCCAGCATGTGAAGATCGAAAATAAGTTGCTTAAGCAGCACTTCGCGCAGCGCCCGGCACAACAGAAATACGGCGCATTCTTCGAGCACCTTGTCGTAGCGGTAGCGCGCGAACTCGGGCGCGACGGGCTCTCCATCGGTGGCGAGGAATCCCGTCTTCTTGTGGAAGATGGCTTGAAACGGCAGGCCGTGCGCCATCTCATTGCGCAACTGGTAGAGATGGCCCGCGACATCCGCCACGCGATAGCGCGGCTGGCGGCCGGCTTCGTCGGGTGGAAAAATCAGCGAGTCGCCGCCGAGCAGATTGCTCAGGCGCTCGCTGAAGGCAGCTTGCCCGCTGGCCCGGGTCAGGCTGTCGAGGCCGGTGGCGCAGAGGAGAATGCGGATGTGCTGGTCAGGCGCCCCCA
>Ga0335083_10012491_pt1 | contig 10155 bp, 8 predicted proteins | sample Lox_Sample_42_FD_206716 | JGI IMG/M metagenome (GOLD analysis project Ga0335083, IMG submission 206716) | Soil microbial communities from Loxahatchee National Wildlife Refuge, Florida, United States - Lox_Sample_4.2 | ecosystem: Environmental > Terrestrial > Soil > Wetlands | place: USA: Florida...
CGTAGAGACCATCGAGCGCAACCCCGGCAAAGAAGCCGCGTCTGTGGCACAATTTATACAAAGCCTGGTCGTTGGCTGTTAGTCGTTGGTCGTTGGCTCTCACGGTGCTGGCCAAATTGCAACCAAGCTGCTTATTCGCCGTTGCCCCTAGTTTCGGGGCCAACGACTAACGACCAAGGACCCACGACCAATCATGGACATCGCCGACTGGCGCAAGAAAATTGACGCACTCGACCGCGAACTGGTGGAATTGCTGAGCCGCCGCGCCCAGGCTGCCCATGAGATCGGCAAACTGAAGCGTAGCGAAGGCCTGCCGATTTACGAACCGGACCGGGAAAAGGATGTGTTCGATCAGGTCCGGAAAATTAACCCCGGCCCGCTATCGGAGCGTGATTTGCTGCGAATCTACGAGCGCATCGTCGACGTAATGCGCCAGATTCAGCGGGAGGAAATCGCTCCCGGGGAGCCGGCTCGGCAGCCGGCAGAACCGGGCGGCACGGAGTTGGACGCAGAAGTAAACGATTAGTCGTCAGCCGTCGGACTTCAGTCGTCAGCACCATCCCGGGGAGGCGGGAAATGCTGAGGGCTTAACCACCAAAGCTGACGACCGACGACTGAAGACCAATGACTACCTATGATTGTCGCAATGCAGGAAACGGCAACTGAAGAGCAGATTCAGGATGTAGTCGAACACCTGATTCGCATGGGGTTTTCCGTGCACCGCACCACCGGCGAGCGCCAGAGCATTCTGGCGGCGGTGGGTGCGCGCACCGATTTCGATACCCGCAACCTGGAAGTTCTCTCCGGCGTGGAGCACGTGCACCGCATCAGCGCGCCCTACAAGCTCGCCGGGCGCAGCTGGCGGCCCAACGGCACCATCATCGAGTTTAAGAACGGCCTGCGCATCGGCGGCGACGATGTCGTCGTCATGGCCGGCCCGTGCTCGGTGGAATCGCGTGAGCAGATCTTCAAGTCCGCGGAACAGGTGGCCAAGGCGGGGGCGCGGGTGCTTCGCGGAGGCGCGTTCAAGCCTCGCAGCTCGCCGTATTCCTTCCAGGGCCACGGCATTGACGGCCTGAAACTGCTGCGCGAAGCCGCCGATAAATACAACCTGCTGGTGATCAGCGAAGTCATGGAGATCGCGCAAATCGAGCCCATGCTTCCCTACGTCGATATTTTCCAGATCGGCGCGCGCAATATGCAGAATTTCAACCTGCTGCGCGAACTGGGGAAGGTGAAGAAACCGGCGCTACTCAAGCGCGGCATCGCCGCCACGCTGGAAGAGTTGCTGCTATCGGCGGAATACATCATGTCGGGCGGCAACTACGAAGTGATCCTCTGCGAACGCGGCATACGCACCTTCGAAACCTATACCCGCAACACCCTGGATATTTCCGCGATTCCTATCGTGAAGAAACTCTCCCACCTGCCCATGACCTCGGACCCGTCCCACGGCACCGGCTTGCGCGACAAGGTCCCGCCCATGGCCCGAGCCTCGGTGGCAGCCGGCGCGGACGCCCTGCTGATCGAAGTGCACCCCGACCCCGACAAGGCATTCTCCGACGGCGCGCAGTCGCTCTTCCCGGAGCAATTCTCCAAGCTGATGGATGAGCTGCGACTGATCGCGCCGGTGGTGGGACGGAAGATCGCGTAACCTTTCAACCCGCAGGCGCGAAATTCCTAGTTGCCAATTGGCGATCGGCAAATCGGGCGCACGCCGACGCGCTCAGCGGCACTCCTGCTCAATCAATTACAATAACCAATTCTCGGGTCATCCTGATCGATGTCTGGGTCTCTTATATGCATCGCTGGTCACAGCTGTTTATTCCTACTCTCCGCGAGGCGCCGGCTGACGCCGAAGTGGCGTCGCACAAATTTCTGGTGCGCGCGGGATACATCCGGCAGTTGGGCGCCGGAATCTACTCGTATCTCTTTTTCGGGCAGAGGTCGTTCAACAAGATCATCGCCATCGTGCGCGAAGAAATGGACCGCATCGGGCAGGAGTTCTACCTCCCGGCCCTGCATCCGCGCGAGTTGTGGGAGTCCTCCGGCCGCTGGGCGGTCATGGGCGACAACATGTTCCGCCTCAAAGACCGCAAGGGCGCCGACCTCTGCCTGGGCATGACCGAAGAAGAGGTCATGACTGAGATCGCGCGCAAAGAACTGCGCAGCTATAAGAACCTGCCGCAGATCTGGTACCAGATCCAGACCAAGTTTCGCGACGAGCCGAGGCCCAAAGCCGGGCTGCTCCGGGTGCGGCAGTTCATCATGAAGGATTCCTATTCCTTCGATATCGACGCCGCCGGCCTCGAGGTCTCTTACCAGAAGCATCGTGGTGCCTACTGCAAGATTTTTGACCGCTGCGGCCTGCAATACATGGTCATCGAGGCCGACTCCGGCGCCATGGGAGGCTCGAAGTCCGAGGAGTTCATGGTGCGGACGCCCGCGGGAGAAGACCAAGTCGTCAGTTGTGACGGCTGCAAGTACGCCGCGAACCTTGAAAAAGCAATCTCGCGGCTTGAGCCTGTTGCCGATCTCGCAAGCGAAGGCGACGGCCAGCCACTTGAGGTCCACACCCCCGGCCAGAAAACGATCGAAGACGTCGCGAAATTTCTCGGCGTCTCGCCGAAGAACAAAATCAAAACGTTGGCTCTAATGGCCGAAGAGCAGATGGCCGCAGAAAAAGGCGCCAAAACCCCCGGCAAGACCGTCGTGCGGCCGGTTGTCGTGCTGCTGCGCGGCGATCATCAGCTGCACCAGACCAAGCTCGCGGCAGCGATTGGCGGAAAAGACACCCGCCCTATGACGGAAGAAGAGATCGTGCAACTGTTCCACTCCCCAGCCGGGTTCCTCGGCCCGCTGAGTGTGGACTGGGCAAAAGATACGAAGGACGTCATCCGCCCTCTGCTGCTCGTCGACAAAGCGCTCCAAGGCCGCAAGAACCTGATCTCCGGCGCTAATAGAGAGGACTACCACGTCAAGAACATCACCCCAGGCGAAACCTTTCAGCCCACGGCCTACGCCGATCTGCGCAGCGTTGCCGCGGGCGAGCCCTGCCCGAACTGCGGAGGGACCCTGCGCATCGATACCGCGGTTGAGGTCGGGCACATCTTCCAGCTCGGGTATAAGTACTCGCAATCCATGGGGGCGCGGGTGCTGGACAAAAACGGCAAGGAGGTCATGCCCATCATGGGCAGCTACGGCATCGGGATCGAGCGCATCCTCACCGCGGCGGTGGAGCAAGCCAACGATGAAAACGGTTTCTGGCTGCCGCCCCAGATTGCGCCCTTCGAGATCATCGTCACCCCGACCAACGTGGGTGACGAAAAGCTGCGCACCACAGCCGAGGAGATTACGGCCCGCCTCAGCGCCGCGGGGTTCGACGTGTTATTGGACGACCGGGACGAACGGCCGGGGGTGAAGTTCAAAGATGCTGACCTGGTGGGCATCCCGTTCCGGATTACAGTCGGAAAGAAGGTTACCGAAGGCACTATTGAAGTCGTTCAACGCTCGACCCGGCAGGTACAGGATGTTAGCATCGCCGGTATAACGGAGCATTTTCAGCAGCTTCTGCGGCCTGCGCCCTGAGTCCAAGCTTCTCCGCGCCGGCCCAAGGCGGAGCAGCTTGTATGAAACTAATCTTCGCGATCACAGTCGTCATCGTAACCATTTACCTCGGCGTGGAGCTGGTCCCCCCCTATTATTCCAACTATCAGTTCGAGGACGAGATCAAGAATATTGCCCTGCTTGCGACCAATGACAGCCAGTCGGAAAGCGTGATCCGCGACGCGGTGTACAAGAAAGCGGTTCAGTTCGACATTCCCATCACCAAGGACCAGATCAAGGTGCACCGGGTGGGAACCATGGGAACCGGCTCGGTCAGCATCGACGCGCCCTACACCGTCCACCTCGACCTGGTGGGCTATTCCACGGACCTGAGTTTCGACGCTGCAACCATCAACAAAGGCGCTTTCCAATAAACGCACGATTTCCCTCCCCCGTGATTTAAAATAAGAACCGGGAAACTGCCGGCGGCCTCATTCCTGGCCGTCTCCGCCGAATGGGGCGCCGCAAGCGGAGACTTGTTGAGGTTGCCACTCGTTCCTGCTCTGGAAACTCGATCAGCGCCGCCTTCATCTTACATACCGGCAGTGGTGTCTAACTGTAATAGCTCCGCTTAGTCAAACGTGGCGATCAAACTGAGGATTCCGAGGAAATCGAGCCCGCCCAAAGGCGGGAGCACTTCGTTTTTCCGCGACCCGCTGGTGCAGTGGTCACTCCGGGTGTTCGCCGTTCTGGCCCTTTTGTTCATCGGCGTCTTCTCCTATTACTACGTCAAGTACGACCGGATCATCGCGCAGCGGTTCAGTCATCCCATCTTCAGCAGTTCCGCCAAGATCTATGCCATCCCGGAGACGGTGCGGATAGGAGAAAAGATCAATGCCAAGGAGGTGGCCGCTCAACTGCGCCGCGCCGGCTACTCCGATCAGGATGGCGCCTCCAACCTGGGCACATACCATCTGGTAAGCGGCGGCATTGAAGTCAAGCCGGGACCGGCGTCGTACCACAGCCCGGAACCGGCAACCATCCGCTTCGAGCAGAATCAAGTTGCTGGAATTACCGGCCGGTCCGGCGACCTGGGCGCCTACGAACTGGAGCCGGTGATGATCACGTCACTGTTTGACGCCGATCAACGCTCCAAGCGGCGAGTGGTGAAGTACGACCAGATTCCCAAGGTCATGGTGGACGCAGTGCTGGCCATCGAAGACCGGCGTTTCTTCGAGCACAACGGCGTGAACTTCATTCGCATGGCCGAGGCTACGTGGATCGATATCACCCGGCAGCGTCATGAGCAGGGCGGATCCACGCTTACCATGCAGCTTTCGCGAGGCTTCTTCCTTTCGCCCGAGAAGACGTTCAAGCGCAAGCTCACCGAAATGCTGATTGCCATCGAACTGGAGCAGAAGTTCAGCAAACAGCAGATTTTCGAGTTCTATGCCAACTGGGTGGACCTGGGCCAGCGCGGATCGTTTACCATCAGCGGATTTGCCGAAGCTTCGCAGGCTTATTTCAACAAGGACCTGAAGGACATCACCTTGCCGGAAGCGGCCATGCTGGCGGGCATCATTCAGCGGCCCAGCTATCTTTCGCCCTACCGGCACCCTGACCGCGCGCTCGACCGCCGCAATCTGGTTCTGGACAGCATGGTTGAGACTCACGCTATTACCAGAGCCGAAGCGGAGAAAGCGAAAGCTACGCCACTGAAGTTGGCGCCGCCGAATGTGGAGGCCAGCGACGCTCCCTACTTCGTGGATCTGCTGCGCGACACCCTGACCGGCAAATTCAACGAGAAGGAGGTTAACGAACAGGCTTACCGGATCTACACCACGCTCGATCCAGACCTGCAGAAGGCGGCGGCGGAATCGGTGGACATGGGCATGAAGCTGGTGGACGAACAGGTGCAGAGGCTTCGCACCCGTCGCGTGAGGGTTGGCGGCAAGTACGTGACGAAGGTGGAGCCCGGGCCGACTCCGCAGGTTGCGCTGGTGGCCCTCGATCCTCATACCGGAGAGGTCCTGGCGCTGGTCGGCGGACGCAATTACGGCTTCAGCCAGCTGGACCATGCGGTGGCCAAGCGGCCGACGGGATCGATCTTCAAACCTTTCGTTTATGCCACTGCTGTCAACACTGCGCTGGATGGAAGCAATCCGGTGTTCACTCCCACGTCGCTCATTGAAGACGAGCCTACTGTCTTCTACAACGGGGATGAAATCTACGAGCCAAGAAACTATAAGCAGGAGTACCACGGCGAGGTCACCGCTCGTTATGCCTTGGCCCTTTCGCTGAACAACGCCACGGTGAAGCTGGCCGAACAAGTCGGCTACGACAAAGTGGCAAACCTGGCCAAGGCTGCAGGGATTACTTCGGTGAAGCCAACCCCGGCCATGGCGCTGGGCGCGTATGATGCCACTCCCCTCGAAATGGCGGCGGCCTACACCGTTTTCGCCAACGGCGGGGTGCGCATTTCGCCGATCCTGCTCAACTCTGTGCGCAATGCGGATGGCGATGTAATCGCTGACTTCAAACCCGATCGCCAGAACGTCCTGGATCCGCGGGTGGCGTACGTGATGACCACCATGATGGAAGGGGTCCTGAACTTCGGCACCGGATTCCCGGTACGAGCCCGTGGATTTGACTCTCCCGCGGCGGGCAAAACCGGCACTTCTCATGACGGCTGGTTTGCCGGCTATACCAGCAACCTGCTCTGCATCGTCTGGGTGGGCTACGACGACTATAGCGATATCCGCCTGAGCGGAGCCCAGACGGCTGCGCCCATCTGGGCGGAGTTCATGAAAAAGGCGGTGGCGCTGCCGGGATATTCCGACGTACACGAATTCGGCCAGCCCTCGGGGGTGGTGGACGTACAGCTGGATAAACTGACCAATCGACTGGCAACTGCCTCATGTCCCGACACTTACACGGCCGCCTTCCTGGCTGGAACGGAGCCGAATGAGACCTGCGATCAGACCGGAGGAGTGCGCGGCTTCTTTTCGCGCATGTTCGGATTGGGGGGACAGAAAGCATTGCCACCCCCCGGGAGTCCTCCAGCGGCCGGGCAGCCGACAAACGCTACCCAGGCGGCTCAGGGAACGGGCGACAACGGCAGCCCCCAAAAGAAAAAGGGATTTTTTGGCAAATTAGCAGGTATCTTTAAGAGTGATAAACCGTCCAACCCTCCGAACCCTCCCCCCAAGCCCCCGGAGAATGACGGAACCGAGAACCACTAGGGCTGGGACTCGGAGAGGGCGGCAGTCGGATCGTAGTACCGTTCGCACCGAGGTGGCTGTATGCCTACGCGCTCGTGCTTATCTCTCCTCATTGTGATCCTGCTGGGTGTGGCAAGTCTTTCAGCCCAGTCCACTTCTGACCGGTTGCAGGTTGCGCCTCCGCAGATGCGGCAATCCGTGCCTCCCGCGGCCAGCGCGTCGGAAGCCGAACTTGAGAGCCAGGGCGACGACTTCCGCTATCAGAAGGCGTATCTCGACGCGCTCGACTATTACGACGCCGCGCTCGCGAAATCGCCGGGGAGTTCGACCGTACTGAACAAGCGGGGCATCACCAACCTGCAGTTGCAGCGATACAAAGAGGCCCGCAAGGATTTCGAGGGCTCCATCAAAGCTGACCGGCAGTTTGCCGACGCCTACAACAATGTGGCTGTGGTGTGGTACGAAATGAAGAAGTACGGCAAGGCCATCAAGTTCTACCGGAAGGCGATCGCTCTGAGGCCCGAGGCTGCCAGCTACTACAGCAACCTGGGAGCGGCATACTTCTCCAAGAAGGATTTTCGGGAGGCGGTTCTTTCTTATGCCAAGGCTCTGGAGATCGATCCCGACGTGCTGGAGCGTACCTCGCGTGCCGGCATCACCGCCCAGTTGCCTTCGCCGGAAGACCGCGCCCGCTACGATTACGAACTGGCCAAACTCTACGCCAAGATGGGCAGCAGCGACCGCTCGCTCGAGCATTTGAGGAAAGCGATGGAGGAAGGCTACAAGAGCATCGACAACGTGTATAAAGATGCCGAGTTCGCCAGCCTGCGCAAAGACCCGCGCTTTAACCAGTTGATGACGGAAAAAACCGTGGCCATCCCGCAATAAGAACCATATTTCACTGCAGGACGGCCGTGATAGTTGCGCAAACGGCCGAATTCGTGGGGCCGAGCCCCCGAGCGGCCCGCATTGTGTATTTACACTTCTTTACAGACTTTTACCATTCGTTTAGCAACTTTCGCTCTCCGGTGTGGTTCTATGTAGTCACATACTCCTGAAAACAACAGGGTGAGTAAGGAGAAACGGTAGCCCACCGGTTGTCGACCCGAGCACGCCCCAAGCAGACAGCCGGTGGGATTTTCATTTAGGCGGGGGTTTTGCGGTTGCTTCCGAGGCAGCGGAAACGGCGACGCTGAATTGCGAAACGCACTGACGCCGCCGAGGCGAAGACTTTAGATCGTCCTGCCAGACGGCGATTTCCTGGGACTACGTTCGCCGATATACTCTCCCAGGACCTGCTTCCATTTTCCCTGCGCTTTCAGAACAAACTCAGCAGCGTCGCGGAGCGCACCATCGCCGCCGCGATGAGCTGTGACGTAGTGGGCTTCCTTTTTGACCTCGGCGCGTGCGTTGGCTACCGCAACGGCGAGTCCGCAGAGCCGCATGGCAGGGAGATCGATCACATCGTCGCCGACGAACGCCGCTTCGCGGGCTTCCATGCTTTCCTTCTGCAGAATCTCGCGCAACGCGGTTTGCTTGTCCTGAATGCCCTGATAAACGTGCTCCAATTTGAGATCGCGGGCGCGCAGCGCCACGGTCTCGGAAATCCGCTTGGTGATGAGGCCAGTCTTGATTCCTCCCAACCGCAGCAACGAGATTGCGGTCCCATCGTGGGCGTGGAAGCCCTTGGCTTCGATGAGAGCCTGACTGAGGAAGGCAAAACCCCCACGGTCTTCATACTGGGCAGCGTGTGCCTCGACGCTTTGCCGCGCGCCCGCCGGCGTGGGAAACACGAAAAGTTTGCCATCGGTCAGGACGCCATCGACATCAAACAAAAGCAGCTTGATTCTCCGGGCGCGGGCGCTTGCCGAAAGTTTGGTGGGCATTTGCCGCGATTCTAGCACCGGCAATCCAATCCCACTTCGCTTGCGCGTCGCACGAGAGAGGATTGATGGCTAACCAAGGCCGTTGGAATTCGTCCATAAGAAGTACGCAAAATTTGAACGACCCCGGAAAAGTGAGCTGCGCCCAGTTCCGGACATCAGTCTCCGGAATTGAACAATCTGACCTTCTGTGGCCACACAGAGCCTGACTTTTCCTATTGTTTTCGCAGTTCTTGTCTGTTCAGCGTTTGGCCGGGACCATGCAGAAGGAAGGCGTGTCGGCGGGGAACATTCCGGGTGGCGGCGCCGTACTAGAAGCTGAGGGGAATAAGGAAAGGATTATCGGTCGTAGGAATTAAGAGGGGTAAGGGACTGTCCTCGCTGTAGGTTTGGCGGCCGAGGCGAGAACAATCCCCACGCGCAGAGCCACCGCCTTGCGGCGGCGAGGCCCTTTTCGTGTCACCCCGAGGCAGCATTGTAGGCCTTTCGCGGAGAAACGCAAGCCTGCGCTGCAAGTCCGGTCAGGCCGCCCACAGCCGCTCCCGACGCTTTCGGGAACAAGGAGAAAACATGAAGTCAGGAAATGCTCTCAAGGGGTTGCTGTTGGGTACGGCCCTGCTGCTTGCCTCTGCCGCGTTCGCTGCCAACAAAGCCTCCCTCGACCTCAGCCAGACCGTAACCTTGAACGGCACCAAGCTTGACGCCGGCCACTATGACGTCACCTGGGACGGCAAGGGGCCGAACGTTGAGCTGAAAGTTTTGAAGAACCGGAAAGAAGTCGTGACAGTTCCCGCTGAAATGAAGGACATTAACAAGCCCACCTTCGCTAACCAGATCGTGACCAGCGATAACGGCAGTGGCCCGCGTTCGCTGACGCAAATCGCTCCGCGAGGAAAGAAGTACATCCTGGCTATCGGGGAAGGAATGCCCGAGACGGCCTCAACCAGCACTAAGTAGCGTGGCCGCGAAGAAAACCGTACTGGAGGCGACGGGGTGGGCGCGACGTGTCCACCCCTGCGCTGAATGTCTGGCGGTAGGTAGAGAAGAGGAAAAAAACTCCGTGCCTTCGATTGCTAAACGCTGCGGGCTGAGGGCGCGGAGATCGAATCCTAGTTTGTAGGCAGATAATTGAGCAGGCTCTGCGGCAATATCTTTGCCGCTGCCGCCAGCGCGGCCTCGTGCGCGGTTTCCGCGGTGGAGAGGTCGGTCGCTACCTGCGTGGTATCCGCCCCCACGAGTGCATTGTCCTGGGCTTTCAGATTCACGGTTTCCTGGTTAAGATTGGTCTGATCGTCGTTGAGTTGACTAAGTGCATTTCCGTAGAACACGCGCTGCCCGGAGAGGTAATTCAGCGCGCCCGAGATCGCCGAGGTCGCGGTGCTGATCGCGTTTTGATCTCCGCTTTGCAGAGCGGCGGAAAGCTGTTGCAGCGAACCGAAAACATCCGAGCCGGACTGCTGAAATAGTTGACTGCCCGGCAGGTTCGACTGCAGATTGCGGCCGTC
>Ga0335083_10012492_pt1 | contig 10155 bp, 5 predicted proteins | sample Lox_Sample_42_FD_206716 | JGI IMG/M metagenome (GOLD analysis project Ga0335083, IMG submission 206716) | Soil microbial communities from Loxahatchee National Wildlife Refuge, Florida, United States - Lox_Sample_4.2 | ecosystem: Environmental > Terrestrial > Soil > Wetlands | place: USA: Florida...
TTGAACAGAAACTGCGCCTGTTCTTCACTACCCAAAGTAACCTCCAACCTGAGGCAACGTTGTCATGTCTGACGCCCGCCCAGGGTAACATTTATCCGTGAGTCAACACGGATGGGAACAAGATGCGCCGGCCAGAGACTTACAGACAGTGATCGATCAATGACCAATTACAGCCGTCACGGCGACTGCTCGTGCCAGATCAAACCGAAGAGAATGATCACAAAGAACAAGAGTGTATTCAGGGTTAACATAAACTTCTTTCTAGTCGCCAGGGACCGACCTTGTGAAGTTTGGAATTCGCTTGCTGGCTCCAGGGCGAGGCCAAGCCTTTTTTATTCGTCCGACCGGGGAGCCCCTCGATCGACCACCGGCCCGCCAATGAAATGCGCGGACTGTTACCAGTCGTTCCGGTGAATTCATAATGCGCTTGTTCACTTGCTTTCGAAAAGTTGGCCAATCCCACGTCATATCACCGCTCCGGTTGGGTTGTTCGTGCCATCGCCAGCGAAGGCTGCAAGGCCGTGGCATTCCATCCGCCGCCAAGCGCTTTGATGAGTCGGACCGAAGCGATCAGTCTCTGGCCGGCGAGCTGGGCGTTGTCGCGTTCAGCGGTCAAGGCGTCCCGGTTGGCGTCCACCACTTCGATGTAGCTGACAATCCCGGAACGGTAGCGGTCCTCGGCCAGGTCGGCGGCGCGGCGCGCGCTGGCGACGGCCCGTTCCTGGGCTGCGGCCTGGTCGGCCAGGTAATGGATGTCAGCCAGGCTGTCCTCGATATCGCCAAACGCCACGAGAACCTGTTGCCGATACAACGCGACCTGTTCCGCATACACCGCTTGCGACCGATGGTAATTCGCCCGATTTCGACCGCCTGCAAAAATGGGCAGAGAGAGACTCGGACCGACTGACCAGGTGCGGCTGCTCCAGTTGAACAGGTTATCAATATCGGCGCTGACGTAGCCGCCCGATCCCGTAAGCGTAAGCACCGGGAAGAAGGCGGCCTTGGCCACCCCAATCTTCGCGTTGGCCGAAGCCAGTTGCCGTTCCGCTGCGGCCACGTCCGGACGCCGCTCCAGCAGGTCGGCGGGCAGACCCGCCGGAATTTCCGGAGGCTGGGGAGCCCAGTTATCGGCACCGCGGGCAGATAAATGAAAGCCAGAGGGGTTGAGGCCGATGAGAATGGCGATGCCATTTTCAAGCTCGGCCCGCCTTTGAGCCAATGACGCCGCCTCGGCCTCGGTGGTGGCGAGTTCGGTTTCAGCCTGGGCCACTTCCAATTGGCTGCCGATGCCACCTTCGTACCGGCCGCGTACCAGCTTGACCTGTTCCCGTCGCAGCTCCACCGTGCCGGTCACGGTGGCGATTTCCGCGTCGAGCGAACGCAGGGCAAAATAATTCTGCGCGACGTCGGATTGGAGGGTAAGCAGGACGTTATAATACTCCGCGAGCGAGGCCTGGGCGTCCGCCCGGGCACTTTCAAATCCGCGCCGGACCCGGCCCCACAGATCAATTTCGTAGCTCAAATCCAGCGGAGTGCTGAACGTGTTGGCGGTCAGGTTGCCAAAACTGGGTTCGGCATTTGGAGAATAGCGTTGCCGATTGTAGCTGGGGGCGAGGTCAAGGGTCGGCAGCAGGTCGCTGCGCGCGACGCGGGCGGCGTCTCGTGCCTGTTCCACACGTGCGACCGCCGCCTTGAGTTCTTGATTGGCCCGGAGCGCCTGCGCCTCCAATGCATTCAGATTCGTATCGTCGAAGACTTCCCACCAGTTTCCCTTGGGCACGTTGTCCAGCGGCTGGCCCTGTTTCCAGGAACCCAATTCGGAAGCCTTGTATGCCGTCGGAACTGAATTTGTCGGCGACCGAAAGTCCGGGCCGATGGTCAGCCAGTTGGCGTGTGCGGTGGTGACAACGGAGAAAAGCAATACGCTCGCGATTCCGGCGGCTGCCCCGGCGGAACCCAAATTGAGGCCTTTTGTCTCCGGCACAGGTCTCTTTTTCCAGCCGGGCTTCATCAGGGTAACATAAAACACCGGGGTCAGGAACAATCCGAAGAGGGTCACGCCGATCATGCCGGAGAACACCGCGATGCCCATCGCCTGGCGCATTTCGGCCCCGGCCCCATGTGAGATCACCAGCGGAAAAACACCCGCGATGAAAGCGATGGAAGTCATCAGAATCGGCCGCAGCCGCAGGCGGCAGGCTTCGATGGCGGCCTCAAATGGCGGGAGTCCCTCGTCCTGTTTGCGCTTGGCAAATTCGACGATCAAGATGGCATTCTTGCAAGCCAGGCCCACCAGCACGATGAATCCGATTTGCGTAAAGATGTTGTTGTCGCTGCCCTTGAGCCACACGCCCGTAATCGCAAACAACAAACACATCGGCACAATGAGAATAATGGCCAGTGGCAGGCGGAAGCTTTCATACAACGCGGCCAGCACCAGGAAAACGAGCAGGATGCAGAGCGGCCCGACATAGACCGCCGTGTTGCCGGCCAGAATGCGCTGGTAGGTCAGGTCGGTCCATTCGTAGGCCATGCCGCGCGGCAGATTTTCATCCGCAATTTTGGTCATGGCGGCTTCCGCCTGTCCCGAACTATAACCGGGGGCCGGACCGCCGTTGATTTCCGCCGCCGGATAACCGTTATAACGCATGACGCGGTCCGGACCATGGGTCTCGGTCACCTTGACCAGCGCTCCGAGTGGCACCATCTCGCCGCGGTCATTGCGCGTTTTGAGGCGGGTAATGTCCTCGGGATGTTCGCGGAATTGCGAATCCGCCTGAGCGATGACCTCGTAAGTGCGGCCGAACCGGTTGAAGTCGTTCACGTAGAGGGAGCCGAGATAAATTTGCAACGTGTCAAAAAGGTTCCCGAGGGGCACGCCTTCGGTTTTGGCCTTCTCCCCGTCCAGTTGGGGAACATTGACGGTGAAGGTGGAAAACAAACCGCCCAAGGCAGGCGTCTGGTATCCTTTGCCAATCAACGATTGCAACGTCTGATAAAGGGCATCATAGCCCAGCCCGGCGCGATCCTCGACATACAGCTTGAACCCGCCAAACGTGCCCAGTCCCATCACCGCCGGCGGCGGCACGGTGAGGACAAAGGCATCTTGGATGTTCGAAAATTTCTGGTTCAGTGCACCGGCAATGGCGGGTCCGCTCAAGGCCGCACCCGGCCGCTCTTCAAACGGTTTCAGGGTGAAAAATACGATGCCGGAATTCGGAGCAACACTGAAGCCGTTGATGCTCAATCCGGGAAACGCCACGGCTGAATCCACGCCGGGTTGCTTGAGGCCGATGTCGGACATTTGGCGGATGACGGCCTCGGTGCGGTTGAGGGAAGCCGCCTCGGGCAATTGCGCGATGGCGATGAGATATTGCTTGTCCTGGGTCGGCACGAATCCGGTGGGAACCTTGTTGAAGCTCCAGCCGGTCAGCAGCACCAATCCACCATAAATCACGAGCGCAATCACCCCTTTGCGAAGCACTGCCCTGACGCCGGCGCCATATTTTTCACCCGACCAGGCGAACAGGCGGTTGAAGGGGTGGAAAAACCACCCGAACCCTCCGTCCATGGCACGCCATAACCAATCTTTCGGGGCATGATGATCCTTGAGCAGCACCGCACACAGGGCCGGTGACAGCGTGAGGGAATTGAACGCGGAGATAACGGTGGAAATGGCGATGGTGATGGCAAATTGTTTGTAGAACTGCCCGGTAAGACCGTTGATAAAGGCGGTGGGGATGAATACGGCACACAACACCAGCGCGGTGGCCACAATCGGTCCGGTCACTTCATTCATGGCCACCCTGGCTGCCTCCAAGGACGACAACCCCCGGGCAATATTTCGCTCGACGTTTTCAACGACGACAATCGCGTCGTCCACCACAATGCCGATGGCCAGCACCAGTCCGAACAACGACAGGGCGTTGATGCTGAAACCCAGCATGAGCATCACCGTGAAGGTGCCCACCAGCGACACGGGCACGGCGGCCAGCGGAATCACGGCCGCACGCCAGGTTTGGAGGAAGATGATGACCACCATCACCACCAGCAGCAACGCCTCAAACAGCGTGTGCACCACCGCCGCAATCGAATGCCGGACAAAGACCGTCGGGTCATAGACCACGGAATAGTCGATGCCTTCAGGGAAGTTCTTCTTCAGCTCCTCCATCGTGCGGCGAACGTCCCGGGAGAGTTGAAGCGCGTTGGCGCCGGGCGTCTGAAAAATGGGCAGGGCCACCGCCGTCTTGTTGTCCAACAGTGACCGGAGCGAGTAATCTCCGGCGCCCAACTCGACGCGGGCCAAGTCCCTGAGCAGCGTCTTCTCACCATTGGGCCCGGTCTTGACGATGATGTCCTCAAATTCCTGCGTGGTCGTCAGCCGGCCCTTGACGTTGACCAGCAGTTCAAAATTGACCGGATCACGGACTGGCGGCTGGCCGATGATACCGCCGGCCACCTGCACATTCTGTTCACGGATGGCGGCAACCACGTCGCTGGCGGTCAGGTTTCGGGCGGCAAGCTTGTCCGGGTTAAGCCAGACGCGCATCGCATAGTCACCCGAGCCAAATACCAGCACGTCGCCCGCGCCGGGAATACGCGCCAAAGCGTCCTTGACCTGCAACGTCGCATAATTACGCACATAAACTTCGTCGTAGCGGTTGTTCGGGGAAAACAAGTGCACGACCATGGTAAGGTCCGGCGACTGCTTGGTGGTGGTAACCCCGAGAGCGCGGACCTCCTCCGGCAGCTTGGGCAGCGCTTGCTGAACCCGGTTTTGCACCTGCACCTGCGCCTGGTCTGGGTCCGTGCCCAGCTTGAAGGTAACGGTCAGGTTCATCACCCCGTCGGGCGTTGCCTGCGAAAACATGTAGAGCGAGCCTTCCACGCCGTTGATCGCCTGTTCGAGCGGCGACGCGACGGTTTCGGCAATCGTCTTCGGGGTCGCGCCCGGAAACGTCGCGCGGACCACGATTGTGGGCGGTACCACCTCCGGGTACTCGGCAATGGGGAGCTTGAACATCGCCAACAACCCCATCATGAAAATGGCGATGGACAGGACGCCGGCAAATATCGGGCGGCGGATAAAGAAATGAGCAAAGTTCATGGCCGTTGAGCAGGTTGGTAGTCCAATGGCGCCATCAGCGATTCGCCGTTTGCCGTCCAGTCCGGGAGGCCTGCAAGGATTCTTTTTCCACCGTCACCGGCATTCCGGGTCGAACCAGTTCGAGGCCGTTGACGACAATTTCTTCGCCAGCCTGCAACCCGGAGCTGACGACACGCTGGCCGTCAATCAGAGGTCCCAGCTGTACCGGCTGGTACGCGACCGTGTTCGTCGGCGTCAGGGTGAGCACGAATTTCTGCGACTGGTCAGTGCCGACGGCGCGTTCGTCCACGAGCAGGGCCGAATGCCGGTCGCTCAAGGGAATGCGAACCCGGGCAAACAACCCGGGCACGACACTGCCGTCGTCATTGTTGAAAACCGCACGCAGGAGGATGCTGCCGGTGTCCGGGTTTAGATGGTTGTCGAATGACTCGATGTAACCGGAACGGGGAAATCCCTGTTCATCGGCCAACTCCATTTCCACCGGAATTTTGCCGCCATCGTCATCACCCAGTTTCCGGGCGCGCACCAGATCACTGAACTTCAGATAGGCATCCTCGTCGATGTCCACGTTGACAAAGACCGGGTTCACCGAAACGATCGTGGTGAGCAGGGAGGCAGAGCCGGCGGCGCCACTGACGTAATTGCCTTCTGTCAGGAGCGCCCGGCTCACCCGTCCGTCGATGGGAGCGCGCACCTGTGTGTATTCAAGATCCAGCCGGGCCGAGTCCAGTAAGGCCTTGGTCTCATCGTAACGAGCCTTGCGTGCGTCCGCCTCCTCGGTCGAGATGGCCTGATTTGCCAGGAGCTGCGCCGTCCGGTCTTCTTCGCGCCGGGCCTGTTCATATTCAGCCTGCCGCTGGTCGAAGACCGCCTGGTTCCAGCGTGGATCAATCACGAACAGCACGTCACCTTTTTTCACCAGTTGCCCCGATTGGAAACGCACCGCCTGGATGTAACCCGACACACGCGGGCGCACGTCCACGGCTTCCACCGGCTCCACCCGGCCGGTGAATTCGCTCCATTCGACGATATCTTTTTTTTCAACCGGCGCGACGGTCACTTTCGGCGGCGGCATTTGCGGTTGGGCACCTCCCCGCGCACAACCCGCAACAAACCCCGCCGCGATTCCCGAAACCAACGCCCACACCACAAACTGCACCAATTTGATTTTCATTCTACCTCCTTTTAATTAAAGACGAACGACGGCACTTCAGATGGACATCGCGAGGATCGATTTCTCCCGATTCAAGAATTGTTGGCGTCTGGTCCACGCGGCGGCAGCCTGAACCTTTTCCGCCGCCAGCGCCGGGAAAAAGAGATGTGGATACTCCGTCTGCCAGGCCAGTGCCTCTGCCTCGCCCAGGGCCAAACGGAATAATCTTTCCGGCACATCCAAACTTTCTTGAAGTTCAGCCAATATCCTTTCCTTCGCCCTTTCAATTTGGACTGCGAACTTCTGACAGGATGCGATGCAGACATTCGCCGCCGCTTTGACGGCATTCTTCGTTGTTGCTTGATTGATATTCATTTTATCTCCTTTTTGTAGTTGTCTGTTTAGTCAAATAGATGGTCAAATTTTTTTAGGCGACTGCGGTTTCCTTTTCTTTCACTCCCAAAATTGCAAATATTCCACTGACCGTTTCGCGCAATACGTCCACGTCATTTTGAATGCGCGCCTGGGTCAATAATCCCTCGTAATACGCCAGAATCATGCGGGCCTTGGCCGCCGGATCCGGCGCCTTGATCAATCCCGCCGCGTGAGCATCGCGAATGGCTGATTCGAGATACTTCCGTTTGTAGTCCAAAATTTCCTGGATTTTTTTCTGCAATCGGTCTTCCTGTGTGCAAACCTCCGCGCCCAGCGCAAACTGGGGGCAACCCAGGACCCGCCCGTGTTTTTCCTTGATTTCACGCTGGAAAGTATAGCTGAATTCGCAATATTTGCGGATTCGATCCAGAGGCGGAACCATCGGCGAAAAAATCCTGTCCAACTCCGCTTGCTTCGACTGCCAGCCGGCCTCCAGAGCTTCGGCCGCCAATTCAGACTTGGACTCAAAAAAATAGTAAAAGCTGCCCTTTTTGACTCCAGCCCTTTCACAAATATGGTCAATGGTCGTGCTGCCGTAAGAACCACTCCAAATCAGTTCCGATACGGCATCCATCAATCTTTTCTTTGCATCACTGACACGACCCATAAACTTTCTCTCTTTAGTTTTCGACCCAGACTTGCCGGGCCACGCTTCGAGTTTAACATAGTGAACTAATTAGTCAACTATTATTTCAAACTTTTTAGCAGCGGGTTTGCGTGCGACTAATTCGCTATATGCCAATGAGATAAAGCGCATCCAAACCACCACTCCCGCATTTCAGCGCAGAAATGCTTCAGGCAAGCCGCCGTCCACGGGGATGATTTGTCCGGTCGTTTTGCCCAGCCGGTCACCGAGCAACAGGTAATACGCTTCCGCCTGGTCGGCCGGAGTGATGGGCGACTTGGTCAGCGTCCGGTCGGCATAGAACTGCGCAAGTTTTTGCACCAGCAATTCAGTGGGTTCATCGTCGGAATAGGGAATTTTGTATTTAGCGAGCGATCCGATGACCCGGTCGCGCGGGAACATGGCCGAGCCTTGCACCACGGTGGCTGGCGCGACGCCGTTCACGCGCACCAACGGGGCCAGTTCAACGGCGAGTTCGCCAACCAGATGATTGGCGGCGGCCTTGGACGTGTCATAGGCCACGCTGCCTTTTTTCGACACCACCGCGTTGGCACTGGTGGTCAATACCAGACTGCCGGGCAATCCTTGTTCCCTCCAGATTTTGGCAGCCTCATCCGCAACCAGATAACTGCCGGTGACATTGACGGCAAATGTCAAAGGCCATTTATCGTCCGGGATGTGGCCGGTCGTGTCGCTCGGCACAAAGATCCCGGCGGTCACGCAAATCGAGTCAAACCCGCCGTAAGCCAGCACGGCCTGATCCAGCATTTTGCGAATGCCCGCCCGCCGGGTGACATCGCAGCCCAGACCAAGGGCCGGGCCGCAATTGGAAATGCCCGTTCCGCCTACGCCGATGCCGACGCCGAGTTTGTCCGTGATTTCCTTTGCGGTTGCCCGCGCGGTGTCTTCATGCAAATCCGCACAAACGACGTGCGCGCCCTCGCGAGCGAGTCGATGCGCAACTTCCCTGCCAATGCCCGACCCGGCGCCGATGACGACCACAATCCTGCGGGCGAGTTCCTTCTCTGCCGGCAGCCGCTTCAATTTCGCCTCCTCCAGCACCCAGTATTCGATGTCGAAGGCTTCCTGGGGCGGCAACGATACGTACCGGTCAATCGCCTCGGCGCCCCGCATGACCTCGACGGCGCAATTATAAAATTCGGCGGTCACCCGGGATTCGCTTTTATCCTTGCCCCACGTAATCATGCCCAGGCTGGGAATCAGGATCACGGTCGGATTCGGATCGCGCATGGCTGGCGAATCAGGATGTTTGCAGCGCTGATAATAATTCGCGTAATCTTTCCGGTATTGTTCCAAACCGGCGGCCAGTTTCTCTTTCAAGGCGGCCACGTCTCCGGATTGTGGGTTCCAATCCACGTAAAGCGGCTTGATTTTCGTCCGGAGAAAATGGTCGGGGCAGCTGGTGCCCAGCCCGGCCAGACGCGGTGCGTCCGTCGAGTTGACGAAACGCATGATTTTTTCGTCGTCCTGCACGGTGCCGATGAATCGTTTTTGCCCGGAAAGCCGGCCGCGCAGCCAGGGCAAAATGGCGGCGTAAACGTCCCGGCGGATTTCCGGCGGGAGGGCTTGGACTTTGGCGCCGCCAAATGCCCGGGCATCACCGCCGTTTTCCGCATATTTTTTCTCGATGAACTGCGAAGCGCGCTCGATGAATTGAAGGGTGCGCCGGTAGCACTGCTGGGGATCGTCGTCCCACGAAATAAAGCCGTGCTGGCCCATCATCATCGCCTTCGCGGCGGGATTTTCCTTGCAGATCCTCTGCATCGCCAGACCCAGTTCAAAGCCGGGGCGCATCCAGGGTACGCAGGCCATTTCACCGCCAAAGATTTCCTTAGTCAGTTTTTCGCAATTCGCCGACGCCGCGATGGCGATGATTGCGTTGGGATGCATGTGATCCACGTGCCGGCCCGGCAGAAAACTGTGCAACGGCGTGTCAATTGAGCACGGACGCGGATTCAGGTTAAACGTGCAGTGGTTGTAAGCGGCGACCATGTCGTCTTCCGCCGGCGATTTAAGCCCCTTGTCGGCGCGCGCCGCGTAGTTCCTTTGCAGACCCAGCAGTTTGGCCTGGTAAAGTGAAGAGAAATTTTCCCGTTTAGCCGTACGCAGGTCGCCGCCGGAGCCTTTCACCCACAGCACTTCGACCGGTTCGCCGGTCAGCGGATCCTGCTCCGTGATTTTGGCGGACGTGTTGCCTCCACCGGTGTTGGTGATGCGCTGATCGGCCCCGAGACAATTGGAGCGATAAACCAGAAGTTCCACCGGCGAAAGCCCTGCGGCCACCGTCTCATCCCATAAATCGTTTACGTAGCGAAAATTCATTCTTTGATATTCTGTGTTTTTTTTGTTATTTCTGTGAATTAGAGCTTGCTTCGGGCCAAATCCCAAGTAAAAAAGGGAAAAATCACCACCCGATTATGCTGGCCGTTGAAAGGCAGGACCGGATTTTAGACATGCTGACGAAATCGCGGGCGGTCGCCACCGCCCGAGCGGCCAAGGTGCTGGCCGTCTCGGAGGAGACGGTCCGCCGCGATTTTGAGAAGCTGGAGGCCGACGGCCAATTGGCCCGCAAACACGGCGGTGCAATCCGCCTCAACGACAGCCAGCGGGATTTATCGCTGGACAGCCGGGAATTGGCCAATGTCGCGGAAAAGAAGGCCATCGCCCGGGCGGTGCTGGCCCAAATTCAGGCGGGTGAAACCGTCTTCTTCGATGCCAGTTCGACGGTGTTTCATCTCGCCGGTCTCCTGCCCAACCTGGAGGTGACCGTTTTGACCAATGCGTTGAAAACGGCCATCGAACTGGCCCGACGGT
>Ga0335083_10012493_pt1 | contig 10155 bp, 10 predicted proteins | sample Lox_Sample_42_FD_206716 | JGI IMG/M metagenome (GOLD analysis project Ga0335083, IMG submission 206716) | Soil microbial communities from Loxahatchee National Wildlife Refuge, Florida, United States - Lox_Sample_4.2 | ecosystem: Environmental > Terrestrial > Soil > Wetlands | place: USA...
TGTTACAAGAACCTTGTAGACTTATACAATAACATCCCTTATAGCCAGGCTTTGAAGGCACAGGCAAATTTTTATCCTACCTACGACAATGGAAGTGATATTTACGATAGCCTTGTACTCAAGCTTGATGATGCTATCAGTTCTATTCAGGGCAATTTAGGAAATGCTGCTGTGAATATTCCAACTACTGATGATGTTCTTTTTGGTGGGAATATGAATAACTGGCTGCAATTCGCAAATACTGTGAAATTGAGCCTTCTTGTTCAACAATCAGCTGTGAGTTCCAAACAATCCTTCCTGAGTTCAGAAGCTAGTAAGACTGCTTCTGTCGGATACATAGGCAGTGATGCTCTTGTGAATCCAGGATATAGCAGTGCTCAACCCAGCCAGATGTATGGTGGATTTGGTCTTAGTCCTTCCGGAGCAATCAATGGCCAGTTTACTTATCTTAAGGCAAATCAGGCCGCAATCGATTTCTACAAATTAACCAACGATTCACGGCTTGGATATATTTATTCCGCAAACGGAATAGCGCCCACTGATCCGGCATATTTTAATGTGACATTACCGATTAATCCGGCCAATTATGCAGCAGATTATACGGGAAGCCAGGATGCCGTGCCGGGTGGTGGTTCAGGAATTGGATCTGGTCTTGTAAAAGATCCCGCTCAATCCGAGGTGCTTATGACCGCTGCTGAAAGTTATTTCCTGCAATCGGAAGCTACGCTGTATGGTTGGTTAAACGGAGGTGATGTTGCAACTGCGCAAACTTTGTATCATAATGCCATTACCGCTTCCTACGAATTCCTTAATGTTGGCGGAAGTAGTTCTGCAGCAGATGCAGCCGCTCAAACTTATTATAACCAGAATGTTAAATTTGTAGCATTCCCTCTGGGTGCAAGTACCGATAGCCTGGTACATACCATCATCGAGCAAAAATGGGCGGCATTGAATGGAATCAACAACCAGGTATCATACAATGATTGGAGAAAAACATTTATGTCGGGTGCAAATACAGGATATCCGATCGTGCCCGTATCCATATCTCCTTCAAACACCCAGCTACATATGCCATTTAGATATTATTACCCAACTGAAGAGGCCAATAATAATAATGAAAACTGGACAAAGGCCGGAGGCCCAACTGTAGATCCATTTAACAATAAAATATTCTGGATGCCATAGTCAAAAATTCATTTTTGAATTTAATTGATGGTAAAAAAATAAAATATGAAAAAAATTAAAATAATAAATAGACTAAAAAAAGGAGCTGCACTGTTGGCTGGATTGATTTCGTTAAGTTCCTGCCTTAAAAATGGCAACTATTATACGGATTTCGCCGCAGTAGGTGCATCAGTGGACTTGCCTTTGGCAGCATCCAAAGGAAATGATCTTGCACCCTTTACTTATGATGCTACTATAACTTCAGCCAGCATCCCTGTTTATATCAACCTGTCTTCACCCAAAACTTTGGGAACAGCAGTAACAGCAACACTTGGTCTGGATACGGCGTATCTGAATAGCTATAACAGCGATAATGGCACCAGCTTTGAAGTTCTGCCTGACAGTGTATATACAATTGCCGGCGGCTGGGATAGAAATATTCCTGCCGGAAAAAGACTGGATAGCATGGTAGTAAATCTTGATTTGACAAAATTGGATTTGGCCGGCAGTTATATTTTGCCAATAACCATCGCGCAGGCTTCCGTTCCGATTGAACAATGGAATCACTTAATGTTATATATTTCTGTAAAAAATCAGTACGACGGACATTATTCGGTTACTGGTACTTTTTCGGATGTTTCCAACGGTGCATTTACAGACAATTACCCCATGGAAGTGAATTTGGTCACTTCCGGCCCTAATAGTGTGGATGTATTTAACCTGGATGTGGGTGGAGTGTATTATGAATTCCTAAATGGTGGAACCCCCACTTATTATGGATCTTTCGGTGTGAGAATGTTTATAGATCCTGCGACTAATAATATTACCAGTGTGATCAACATATACGGTCAGCCTGCGCCAAATGGCCGTTCGGCTCAGATAGATCCTTCTGGAATTAATAAAAGGGATCCGTCAACCGGAAATATTGACGTGAAGTATTTCATGATTCAGCCAAGTGTAGTTCCTACACCCCCCAGCATTCGCTCTTATTTCAATGAGCATTATAAATATCTTGGACCTCGCTAATTGAAATTTGGAATCAGATAATAGAAAGGCCGATACAATTTAGTATCGGCTTTTTTCTGCTCTTTTTGTAGTTGGAGAATTAGCTAAAGCTTATTATCATCTCAGGAGGATTACAGTTCCTTTTTTGCTGATCGTCTTTCCCTGATAGTCGATACCATCAACTTCCCAAACATATGTTCCCTGCAAAGCAGGGCCACCATTATAAGTACCATCCCATCCCTGCTTAGGTTGTGTGGTTTGAAACATCAGCTGTCCGTACCGGTTAAAGACCCGGAAATATTTGAAGACGGAAATGCCAACAGGTATAGGCCTGAATATATCATTCCTGCCGTCATCATTAGGAGTAAAAGCATTGGGTACATAGATTTCCGGACCGGAATAATATTTTACATGTATTGAATCCTGCAAGGAACAACCAAAACTATTGGTAATATTTACATAATAGGTATTATCCAGGGTACTGTTTAATATTGGGTCAGCAATAGTGGGGTCACTTAAACCATAAGCAGGCCACCAGCTGAACTGGCCATTGTAATTGTAGTTTCCATCATTAGCCTGAAGTTGCAATGTGGCGCCAACACTCAATATAGTGTCATGGGTTGTCAGCATATATGGACTTTGGTAGATATTTATATACTGGGTATCTTTTGACATGCAGCCCTTTGTATTACTAACGGTGAGGAACACACCATAGGTCTGCGGAGCTTTTGCAAATGTATAGCCGGTATTAAACTGGTTGGAAGTAAAAATCGTCGTTGAATCTTTTTTAATTGTCCAGTTAGTAAGAATGATTGGTCCGGATGATGAAGAAGAAGTATTGATAAACATCACTTGCTGTTGGGAGCAGCTATCATTATTGGTAAAGGACGAATTTACATAGGGATAGATCAGCACCTTGGTAAAAGCGGTATCGGCGCAATGAAGTCCCGGGAAAATAATAATTCTGGCATCATAACTACCGGTGTCAGTATAGGTGTGAGAAGGATATACTAAATTGGAAGAATCACCATCTCCGAAATTCCATTGAAATGTCGTATTGTTCCAGTTGAAGGCAGGGTAGAGAGGTGAGCTGTTATTAGGAAACGCCACAGTAAAATCGTTACAATTATTAATGGAATCAGGAATGGAAGCTTTGGGCTTGGGTAATTGACTGCAATCAAAAACTTTTATAAGTAAGTCTTGTGCGATAGAATCCAACATTACGCCTTTCCTGTATTCAACAGCCGACACCGGGATTACAAAAGTACCTGTATCATGCAAGGTTGCATCCAGATCACCTGTTACAGGATCTAATGTCAAATTCGGTCCCCCGGGTTGATCAACTGAATAACCACTTCGATATCCAACAACCGGAAACGGAAAATAATCTGGTTTGACCTGAGAACTGGGTATGGGGATGACGAAAGTTCTTGCGGGTGCAATATGATAAGCAATCGAATCGTGGTCAGGGTCAACAGCATGCAAAGTAAAATGAAAAGACCGGTCTTTGCATGTAAAAAGAATTGTGTCGTTGCTTGTAAATTGTGGGCTGCTATTTTTTTGAAGGCCCTGAAGCGCAGGCATCTTGATAAAATTGATGATGCCATTAGCTACCGGACCCACAAATGATTTACAGTTTGAAGTCAGGCAACAGGGCATTTGACCATACGCGAAGGGAATTTCATAGTAAAGATTTTTGGCATTGAAAGGACGGCAACAGTTATGGGTTGCGGCAACAGCGCCCAAGCCATAAACCTGCACGTCTCCATCAGCATGGTAATAAAAAGTCCTGTGGCAGGGGGGATAAGGAAAAACCAGGCATGGATCCAATACACCAGTTGCATTCCTTACAGAATCAAGGATCCATGGATAGATTTTCTGAGTTGCTGAATTGATATCGGTTATATACAATGGATAATTGTAAGGGTCCTTATCACATTCAACTGTAAGCTTGTATATAAACCGATAATTGTTGGGAGAAACTGATATAAAGCTAAGAACTGATGATTGTAATGATGTTGGCGGAGGCGGGCAAACCGCATTATCCTGAGATTTGACTAGAATGGCATATAATATGTTGAGAATGAAAAGAAAGTACTTCCTCATTGTGACTGATTGCCTGGCAGCTCTTCGTAGGTGAATTTGCAAATTTATAAAAATAAATTCGGATGTTCCAGCTCGAAATCAGATTCTTCAATAATAACGATTAAAACTTCAATCTTTCTAATAAGAATTTCTATCTCACATGGATTCAGGTTGAAAACAGAATATTGATTAAAAACCTTCAAACCTGTTTATTATTTTGAATCTCTGCCAATCATATTTAATAATTTTGTTCAAAATCAAAGAAATGGCCGAACAACAACCGATCAATCAGTTGAATATAGAAATCAGCGAAGAAGTAGCCGAAGGTGAATATGCAAATCTGGCTATCATCACGCATAGCCATGCTGAATTTGTAATTGATTTTGTCAATGTAATGCCAGGGACTCCTAAGAGCAAAGTAAAATCGAGGATTATTTTCACTCCACAGCATGCTAAAAGATTTATGAAAGCTCTAACGGAGAACATTACACGCTTTGAATCTACCAATGGAAAGATTCAGGATTTAGAAGAAGTTCAGCTGCCTATGAATTTTGGGGGACCAACGGCGCAAGCTTGAGAGGGGACGGGATTTGAGATATGGGATGTGAGATTATTTTTTAGACTGATGTTTTTCTTCAACTGAAACAATAAAATGGTTTAATTTTTTTCCAAGAACTTCGAGCTTTTCCCAGATTGTATGATAAATTGTAACATCATTAAGTGATTTGGTTTCCCATAAATTTTCGAGATGATCAATCGTTTCATTATTCGATGAATGAGCATACACAAGGAATTTTAACCAGTCTTGTTTATACCTTCTTCTTCCATATCCTTCTACAATTGCTGATTTTGTAGTCTTTGAAGATTTTCTGATTTGGCTACCTTCTTCGTACATTTCAAATTTTGGTAAATTCATACTCATATTGTGAATCTCTATCACAACTTCTCTAGCTAGCGCCCATATTTCTAAATTTCGATAGCTCATTTTTCGAATTAAAATTTAAGGCCGATCTCACATCTCCTATCTCCTATCTCCTATCTCACATCCCCTATCTCACCCCTCAAATAATTCCTTCATCCGCAAAACTGAAATATCCTTCATCACTGACAATGATGTGATCGAGTACTTTGATATCAAAGTACCTGGCGGCTTCTTTTATCTTGGATGTGAGTTCTTCATCTGCACGGCTGGGTTGCAGGTTTCCTGACGGATGATTATGGCAAAGAATGATATTGACAGCATCTTCTTCCAGTGCTTTTTTTAAAATGATCCGTGGATCTGCGACTGTTCCCGTAATACCTCCCTGGCTGATAATTTCAAAATGATTGATTTTATTTGCCCTGTTTAAAAATACCACGGCAAAGACTTCTCTGCGATGATCCTGAAGCATGACCTGTAAATATTTGGCCAATTCGTGGCTGTCTTTGATAACCGGCTTATCCAGAGGACCTGTTGAATTACGCCTTCTGCCAAGTTCCAGCGCAGCCGATATGGTTACTGCCTTAGCCTCTCCAATGCCCTTTGTTCTCATTAACTCATTGACAGTCAGTTTCCCCAGCTGGTTCAAATTATTGCCCACCCTGGAAAGGATATCCTTGGCCAGATCTACAGCACTTTTATTTTTTATGCCATTATTTATCAGGATGGCAAGCAATTCAGAGTCACTTAAGGAAATCGGAGATTTACTAAGTAATTTTTCTCTTGGACGATCGTCTTCGGGCCATTTCTTGATTGAGTATTTTTCCGCTTGCATGGCTCAAGTTTAAATATTATTTTTAAGCATAACAATATCCTATTAGTGGTATATTAAGCCACCCCTAAGAAGTAATTTGTTGAAACTTTACCGTAACCCTTTTGAAAAACTAAATGAAAATCCAATGAAAGCAAGAACCACTCTCTCCGCAATTGGCGGCTGGCATTCATTCCTTTTTTGTGTAGGCATGTATTTCGTTGCATTGATTTTTTCCATTTTTGTATGTTCTTCTATTTTCTATGTAGTAAACAGCAAGTCTTCTGTTGCTAAAGAAAATTATACTGAGAAGAGCGATTCAAAGCAAGTATTGGCTTCGATTAACCATTGATTGCCATTTCAGGGAATTATTTATTTTGATATCCCGACAACATCAGGAAAATAGGAGGGTATTCACAGTCTCCGTTAATAATTTTTGTGGTGTTAGTTATTGCCTATTCCTTTTGAGTTATATCTTCGCTGCACACTTTTTTATATGGAACATGCAGCCAAGATATTTTCAGGCACAGGGTCTCAATACCTGGCCGAAAAAATTACACAGCAATTCGGAACACCTCCCGGAAAAATAACCATCCAACATTTTAGTGACGGCGAAATCCAGCCGGTTTTTAATGAAAGTATCAGGGGGGATATGGTATTCCTGATACAAAGCACTTTTGCCCCTGCTGAGAATTTACTGGAATTATTGCTGATGATCGATGCTGCCCGACGCGCCTCGGCATATAAAGTGGTAGCTGTTATTCCCTATTATGGTTATGCGCGTCAGGATCGCAAGGATAAGCCCAGGGTAGCAATCGGTTCAAAGCTTCTGGCAAATATGATTGTGGCTGCAGGTGCTGACAGGGTCATTACCATGGATTTACATGCTCCTCAAATACAGGGTTATTTTGATATTCCCGTAGACCACCTGGACAGTTCTGCTATTTTTATTCCTTATATCGAACAACTTAGGCTGGAAAACCTTACCTTTGCGGCCCCTGACGTGGGTAGTGCTAACAGGATAAGGGAAATTGCTTCTTATTTCAATGCAGAAATGGTTATTTGCGATAAGCATAGAAAAAGAGCAAATGAGATCGCAAGCATGGTGGTAATCGGTGATGTAACAGATCGGGATGTGGTACTGATTGATGATATATGTGATACAGGAGGAACGCTTGCAAAATCAGCGGGACTATTAAAAGAGAAGGGAGCAAGAAGCGTCAGAGCCATGTGCACACACCCGGTATTGAGCGGTAATGCATATGCGAATATTGACGGAAGTGTTTTAGAAGAATTAGTAGTATGCGATACGATTCCCTTGCGACAGAAATCTTCTAAGATAAAGGTTCTAAGTGTAGCTGAACTTTTTGCTGTAGCGATCAGGAATGCATTTGAAAACAGAAGTATCACAGGACTATTTATTCATTCACAATTGCGGAATAAATAGAAAGTTTCGGGTTTAAAGTTTTCAGTTTATTTTTTGTTATTCGATACTTATTAAAACTTGTAAACTCAAAACTGAATAAGAGTAAAATTTAAATTTAAATAAAGATGAAAACGATTACAATCGAAGGACAACTCAGGACCGAAAGAGGCAAACAAGCCGCCCGCCGTCTTCGCTCTGAGGAAAAAGTGCCCGGTGTAATTTATGGGGGTGCACAGGAAGTGAATTTTTTCGCTCCTGCGTCTGCTTTCAAAGCCTTGGTATATACACCGAATTTTCAATTGGCAGAAATCAAATTGAATGACAAATCTTATACCTGCATTTTAAAAGATTTGCAATTCGATAAGGTGAGTGATCAATTAAATCATGTTGATTTTCTCGAATTGGTCGAAGGAAAGAAAATCATTGCCAACATCCCTCTTAAATTCAAAGGGTCTCCTGTCGGCGTAAAGGATGGCGGTAAGTTGATCACAAAAATGAAAGCACTAAAGGTTAAAACATTTCCCAAGTATTTGAAAGAAAATATTGAAGTGGATCTGACCAACCTGCAGTTAAACGGTAACGTACGCGTGGAAGATGTGAAAATAGATAATTATGAGATTATGAATTCACCCCGTATTCCTATTGCTTCTGTGGTATTGACTCGTGAATTGAAACAAGAAGAAACAGCTCCTGCTGCGACTGCTGCTCCTGGCGGTCCTGCAACAGGTGCAGCTGGTGCAACGGCTCCAGCACAGGCAGGCGCAGCTGCCCCGGCTCCCGCTGCAAAAAAATAAAAATTCAATATGCAACAGTCATTAAAAAAATTGCCTGTTGCATATTGCCCATTGCATATTACCAAATGCTTTTATGTCTACCTTTTTAATTGCCGGATTGGGCAATATCGGCCCTGAATATATCGGTACGAGGCATAATATTGGGTTTGATATAATTGACTCACTGGTACAAAAACACAATGGTCAGTTTACTATTGAAAGATTGGCAGCAGTCGCTGAAATCAGATTGAAGGGGAATGTACTGATCTGCATAAAGCCAACCACCTATGTGAACCTGAGTGGGAAAGCGGTTAAATATTGGATGGACAAAAAAAAAATTTCATTAGAACATATTTTAATTGTTGCTGATGAAATTGCATTACCTCTGAATAAGCTCAGACTAAAACCAGGGGGAAGTGATGCCGGGCACAATGGTTTAAAAAGCATCCATGAAGCTTTAGCCAGCAATGCCTATCCAAGATTGCGTTTTGGAGTCGGGAACGATTTTCCTAAGGGAACTCAAGTGGACTATGTATTAGGAAAATGGAAGGACACCGAATTGCCATTGGTAAAACTAAAAATTGAAAAATCTGTTGAGATTATCGAGAGCTTTAGCCTGATTGGCATCGAAAGAACTATGAATCAATACAATAAATTAGAGATAACGTTATGATTTGTTATACGGAATCTTTATTTTAGCGTAATTATTTGGGACAGGTTCCCTTAATAGTATTTTGATATTCAATATTCCTATGCCAGTACCTGAAGCCTTTTCAGGCTTTTTTGAAAACTAATAAGAATTTTCTATTTAAACCCTTATTGAATATGAAAATATTCTGCGTCGGTCGTAACTACGTTGCTCATGCCGTTGAACTTAATAATGAAGTTCCAGATGAACCTATTGTTTTTATGAAACCCAAAAGCGCTTTATTGCAGGCGCATACTCCTTTTTATTATCCGGAATTTACCAATGAACTGCATTACGAATGTGAACTTGTTTTGAGAATCTCAAAGAATGGAAAATATATTCAGGACAGGTTTGCAAGTAAATATTACGATGCTGTTACGGTAGGAATAGATTTTACTGCACGGGATATACAAAATGAACTAAAAGAAAAAGGCCTTCCCTGGGAAAAAGCAAAAGCATGGGATAATTCAGCTGCTATAGGTAAATGGATAGCATTTCAAAATATCAAAAACAAAAAAGATATTAATTTCTGCCTGTATAAAAATAAAGAATTGGTTCAGCAGGGCAATTCAGGTTTGATGATCAACAATTTTGATAAAGTAGTCGCATATATTTCTACTTACTTCTCCGTAAATATTGGTGATCTTGTCTTCACAGGCACTCCCGCAGGTGTTGGCGAATGTGTTGTGGGTGATGAACTGGAAGCATTTATTGAAGATGAAAGTTTGTTGTCACTGGAAATAAAATAGGCGATTGACAATATGCAATTAGCGATGTGTATTTAATATTGCCAATTGCCCATTGCTCTAACGATATCGTACATTTGTTTTTATACTTCCTCTTCACATGGTGGATACGGATACTTTATTGAAAGCATACCAGTTGATGCGTACTGCTGTATCGATGGCCGAGATTTATGAGAACAACAGGCAAATCTGTAAATACGTTCATTCAGTTTCCCGCGGACACGAGGCGATTCAACTTGCGACAGCTTTTCAATTATTGCCCTGCGATTATGTGAGTCCTTATTACCGGGATGAAAGTTTATTATTAGGATTGGGTTTTACTCCTTATCAGTTGATGCTTCAGTTGCTTGCAAAAGCAGATGATATTTTCTCCGGGGGAAGAGAATATTATTCTCATCCCAGTTACAGAGGAGAAGACAAGCCAACTATTATTCATCAGAGCAGCGCTACAGGAATGCAAGCCATTCCTGCCACTGGTATCGCACAGGGTGTGTCTTATCTTGAAAGAACAGGAAATCGATCATTAAAAAAAAATTTT
>Ga0335083_10012495_pt1 | contig 10155 bp, 12 predicted proteins | sample Lox_Sample_42_FD_206716 | JGI IMG/M metagenome (GOLD analysis project Ga0335083, IMG submission 206716) | Soil microbial communities from Loxahatchee National Wildlife Refuge, Florida, United States - Lox_Sample_4.2 | ecosystem: Environmental > Terrestrial > Soil > Wetlands | place: USA...
AGAAGGACGAGCCGCAGGCGACCGGCTCCGAGCGCTTCGCTCACGTTCCCGCGGTTGGCGAGCCGGAGCTCGAGCAGGCGACCTCCGCCACTTCGGCGAACACGAAGGCCGAGGGGCTGCAGCCGCCGGACGATTCGTCCCGGAACGTGCAGCACGACGACGATGCCGACGCGGAGCCGGATCCGAACGCGAGCCTGCGCAAGGGGGCGGGTCGTCAACAGGACGACCCCCGAATGGTCGCCCGGCCCTCCGGCACGCCCGGGCTTCGTCGTGACCAGCAGGCGGACGCTCCGTCCGCGTGGGACCGAGATGCGTCGCGGGCGAACGATGAGCCATTCGGGAGCGCGCGCCCCGGACGACAACGCGATACGCGGCTTTCCGCGCAGCGAGAGCGCGAGGCGCGCACGCGATACCACGACGGCGACGGGACGCGACCCCGGATTCCGGAGGGTCACCGCCGCCGTCGTCGCCCCGACGAGCCTGATCCGCGCCGGAGCCGCGCTCAGCCCGATGCCCCGATGGGCCGCGGCACCCGGTGAGGGTGCCGCGGCCACCGCGAGGAGCGCTGCTGCCGCAAGACGGATCATCGTCCGATCACGGTGAAGGTGAGAGTTGCCGAATAGCGCCCTTCGGCCACCTGCGGCAACGGCGACGCGAAGCCGACGCTCGTCGCCCAGACGTCGCCGCCGCCCGCGCTCGGCGCGCCCGTAGAGCCGAGCACGAGGTCGGAAGCCGGCGCGATCGGCACGACCGCGAGGCCGCCGCCCGAGGCGCCGCCGCCCGAGGCGCCCGACGGAGGCGTGACGCCGATCCCCAGCGGGAGATCCGCGGGGGCGAAGGCGGTCCGATGCACCGTCAGCGTGTAACCACTCGCATCGTTGCTCGTCACCGTGACGTGCTCGGGAAGCGGGCTCGGCGTCGTCCCCGGCACCGCCCCGGTGAAGCTCAGACTCGGGTGGTCGAGGGCGATCGAGAGCAGCGGCTGGACGTCGACGTCGACGGACGCGTCCTGGACGACACCGCTCGGCGGCGATACGGCGCACGAGCCGGGCGCCGACGCCGAGTTGCGCGGATTCGGCGAAGCCGTCGCGAAGTCGGAAGCGTTGTCGTCGACGTCGGTGCAGCCGGCTCCCGCTCGGAGGAGAGCGGTCGTCGCGCTAAGAGCCGGCGCCGGGCCCGATCCTTCGAAGTCTCCCGCCGATCCGTAGCCGACCAGATCCTCCACCGACGCATCGGCGGAACAGCTGCCGGCCGAGGCGCCGCAGCCGAGTGGTGTTGCGTCGCTCACGATCGCAACCTTGCCGCCCGAGACGGCGAGGTTCGAGGTTCCCGTTGCATCCGGCGTCGGCAGGGCAGCACCGACGGCCGCCGCCGAGGCGAGCTGGACGAGGTAGTACGCGCCCGCCGGGAGCGTGCCCGAGAGTGCCGTCGGCTGCCAGCTGGTGCTCGCCGCCGACGCGTACTGAAGTGTCCAGCCGGTGAGGTCGACGGGCGCAGCGCTGCGATTGAACAGCTCGACGAAGTCGTTCGTGTACGGGGCCCCGGTGTTGCCTCCCGCCGCGAAGAGCTGGCTCACGACGACGGGAGTGGATGCTCCCCCTCGTGCCGAGGCGGCGCCGAGCAGCACCGCAAGCGCGAGAAGCGAGGCGAGCAGACGGATCCTGACCATGGGTGCTCCGATCGGAGAGAGACGAGGACCGCTGCTTCGTACCGGCCTCACCGCGGCAGCGGAAGTGTCCTTTCCAGAGTCGGCACACAATCGGCACGCAGACGCACGGAGCAGACCCGACCGACGGGCGGCTAGATTCCGATCGTGGACGATTCGCTCGAGCGAGCACGCCGGGTGGTCGCGGAATGGGATCAGCAGCTCCGCCGAGACCTGCCGCCCGGGGCCGAGATCTTCGACGCCCACACGCACCTCGGCACCGACATCGACGGGATGGTCGGAAGCTACGAGCAGCTCGAGTCGCTTCTCGACCGCTACGGAGTCTCGGGCTGCTTCGTCTTCTGCCTCGACGAGCCCGATCGTCATCCCGGATTCCGTGCCGGCAACGACCGCACGCTCGCGTGGGCCGACCGGTCGGGCGGGCGGATGATCCCGTTCGTGCGGCTCGCCCTCGACGAGGGGCCGATCGAGGAAGCGCGCCGGTGCCTCGACCTCGGCGCGCGAGGGATCAAGCTCCATCCACGCGCGCAGAAGTTCCTGCTCGACGACGAGCGGCTTAGACCCGTGTTCGAGCTGGCCGCGGAGCGGCGGGTGCCGATCCTGATTCACGGCGGCCGCGGGCTGCCGCCGATCGCCGACGGGCTGCACCGGCTGGTGGACGCGTATCCGGAGGCGCAGCTGATCATCGCGCACGCCGGCATCGCCGACCTGGCCGCCCTTGCGGACCATTTCGCCGGCAAGGCCGGGGTCTTCTTCGACACGTCGGTCTGGAGCCCCATCGACCTGCTCAGCTTCTTCCGACTCGTGCCGCCCGAGCAGGTCGTCTACGCCTCCGACTACCCCTACGGAGGCCAACCCTCGTCGCTCCTGATCGTCCTGCGGACGGCGCGGCTCGCCGGTCTCGACGAGGCCGACATCCTCGAGCTCCTGGCCGGGAACGCGAGGCGCATCGCCGACGGCGAGCCTCCCCGTGAGCCCTCCCGTCCGCGCGGGGCCGAGGTGCTGCGACAGCCGATGTCGTTCGCACGCATCCACCAGTACCTCTCGATGGCGACCCCCCTGCTCTGGACGCGCCAGCAGGACACCGTCGGCGTGCTCGGGCTCGCGCTGAACGCCTGCGACGAGCGCAACGGCCTCGGGCACGCCGACGAGCTGGAGCAGCTGCGCCGGCTCCTGCAGGCGGCGCGCGACCTATGGCGGACGCTGCCGGAGGCGGACGACGAGACCGAGGCCCGGATGATCGCGCGAACGACCTTCCGGCTGATACACCTCGCTGACATCGTGGCGGTGACGACCAATGCGTAGCGAGGAGCCTCACGGTGTCTGAGCTGCAGCTGACCGTGAACGGCGTGGAGCGCAGGTTCGACCAGCCGGTCGGGACGCCGCTCGTCTACGTCCTCCGCGAGCTGCTCGGGCTGACCGGCACGAAGATCGCCTGCAACGAAGGGCACTGCGGAGCGTGCACGGTGCTCGTCGACGGCAGGCCGCGGCTCGCGTGCATCGAGCTCGCGCACGCGGTCGACGGCGAGGTGACGACGATCGAGGGCCTGCGCGACCACCCGCTCGTCGAGGCATTCGTCCGTGCCGACGCGGTGCAGTGCGGCTTCTGCACCCCCGGCCAGGTGGTCTCGGCCGCGGCGCTCGTCGCCGCCGTCCCCGAGCCGACGCGCGAGCAGATCCGCCACCACATGGCCGGGAACCTGTGCCGTTGCGGCACGTATCCGAAGATCGAGGAGGCGATTCTCACGTGGCGCGACTGATCCGCACCGACAAAGAGGTCGAGGGCCGCTACGAGGAGGTCTGGATCGCCCTGCACGAGGGGGGCGGGCCCCCCTCGTGGGCTCCCCCCGAGGAGGGCGCATGGCGCGACTGATCCGCACCGACAAAGAGGTCGAGGGCCGCTACGAGGAGGTCTGGATCGTCGTCGAGGAGGACCCGCTCGAGCAGTGGCCCGCGGGCCCGCTCACCGTCGTCGGGCAGCCGGCGGCCCGCAAGACCGGTCCGCAGCGGGTACGCGGCGAGGCTCGCTACACGGCGGACATCCGGCTGCCGGGAATGCTGCAGGCGGCGCTCCTGCGCTCACCGCACGCGCACGCGCAGGTGAAGCGGATCGACTTCGAGAAGGCGCTCGCGATTCCGGGCGTCCGCGCCGTCCTCGGTCCGGGCGAGGCGCCCGGGCTCGTCGCCGAAGCAGGGTACGTCGGCGCCCCGGTGGCGGCCGTCGCGGCGGAGGGCTTCGGGCGGGCGCTCGCGGCGCTGCGGGCGATCGAGGTCGAGTGGGAGGTGCTGGACGCCATCCTCGACCCCGACGAGGCCGTCCGGCGCGGGCAGCTCACCGCCGAGCCGCGGCGCCACGAGCGCGGCGACTTCGAGCAGGCGCTGGCCGAGGCCGACGTCGTCGTCGAGGCGACCTACCGGACGCAGACCGTGCTCCACAACTCGCTCGAGACCCACCAGGCGATCTGCGAGTGGATCGGCGACATGCTCCACGTCTACGTCTCGACGCAGTACGTCTGGGGCGTCCGCGCGGCGATCGCAGAGGAGCTCGGGCTGCCCGAGGACAAGGTGCGGGTCGTCTGTGAGTACATGGGCGGCGGCTTCGGCTCGAAGAACAGCCCGGACGAGCACACCTTCGCCGCCGCGGTGCTGGCCCGACGCACGGGCCAGCCGGTGCGCTGCGCCCTGACGCGCGCGGAGGAGAACGTCGCCGCCGGCAACCGCAACGCGACCATCCAGCGCCTGACGGTGGGCGCTCGGGGCGACGGCACGATCGTCGCTCTCGGCGGCGAGTTCGTGAACGCGGTCGGCTGGTCGGGCTGGAACGTCTCGACCGAGGGCCCGATGACGATGCTCTACGCGTGCGACAGCGTCCGCACCGTCACCTACGGGGCGAAGGTGAACACGGCGCCCATGAAGGCCTTCCGGGCGCCCGGGTTCGTCGAGGGGACCTTCGGGCTCGAGTGCCTGATCGACGAGCTGGCGGCGCGGCTGGAGATCGACCCGCTGGAGCTGCGACGCCGAAACTACGCGAGCTCGAACGACGGCACGCCCTTCTCCTCGAAGAATCTCGAGGAGTGCTACCGGCGCGCGGAGAAGCACTGGGAGCGCCGCCACGAGGTGCGGGCGTCCGGGGACGACACGTGGAAGCAGGGCGTCGGCCTGGCCAGCCAGATCTGGTACGGCGGCGGCGGGCCGCCTTCGTACGCCTGGGCGCGCGTCGGATCGGACGGGCGCGTCGTCGTCGTCACGGCGATGCAGGACATCGGTACCGGCACGCAGACGGCGATGGCGCAGATCGCCGCCGAAGAGCTCGGGCTGCCGCTCGACCGCGTCGACGTCGTGCTCGGCGACTCGGCCCGCGGGCCGTACGCGTCGATCTCGGCCGGATCCTCGACGACGCCGTCGATGGGCCCGGCGGTGCGCGCGGCGGCCGCGGACGCAAAACGGCAGATCCTCGAGATCGCGGCTCAGCGCTACGAGCTCGAGCAGGGCGAGCTCGGGATTCGCGACGGCGTGGTCGTCTCGGCGGACGGAAGCCTCTCGGCGCCGATCGAGGAGGTGGTGGGCCTGCTCGAATCGGGGCAGATCCTCGGCAAGGGCGCGCGCGGGCCGAACCCGGCCGGGATGAGCGTCCTCACCTTCGGCGTCCAGGTCGCCGAGGTCGCCGTCGACGTCGAGACCGGCGAAGTGCGGGTGCTCCGGGTGGCCGCGATCCACGACGTCGGCCGGATCGTCAACCCGCTCGCGGCGGAGAGCCAGGTCGAGGGCGGCATCATCCAGGGCGTCGGCCACACGCTCTCCGAGCAGCGGCTGCTCGACCCGGAGACCGGACGCGTGCTCACGACGACGCTCGAGGCGTACCGGATGCCGACGATCGCCGACGTGCCCGAGATCGTCTGCGAGTTCATCGACCGGCCCGACGAGCAGCTGACCAGTCTCGGCTCCAAGGGCCTCGGGGAGCCGCCGATCATCCCGGTCGCGGCGGCGATCGCGAACGCGATCCGCGATGCCACCGGCGCGGACGTCCACGAGCTGCCGATCTCCCGCGAGGAGCTGCTGCGTGCACTCGAGGCGGCACGGAAGCAGGAGCGGCGTGGAGCTGCTGCGGGCGTCTAGCGTCGAGGAGGCCGCGGGAGACGGCGGCATCTTCCTGTCCGGGGGCACGGAGCTGGTCATGCTGCTTCGCGAGGGTCTCGTGCGTGCGGACCGGCTCGTCGACGTGCGCGGTGTCGTCCCGCGCGGAGTGCAGGCAGGCGTCGTCGGCGCCGGGACGACCCTGGCGGAGCTCGAGGCGAGCGAGCAGGTGCCGGTGGCGCTGCGCGAGGCCTGCCGGCTGAACGGCTCGCCCCAGCTTCGGATCATGGGGTCGCTCGGCGGCAACCTCCTCCAGGCGACGCGCTGCTGGTACTGGCGGCTCGACTACCCCTGTCGGCTGCACGGCGGCGACCGCTGCAATGCGCGCGACGGAGAGCACCGCGAGCACGCGATCTTCGCCAACGACTTCTGTGCGTCCGCGCATCCCTCCGACGTGGCCGCTGCGCTCCTCGCGCTCGGGGCGCGGCTGCGGACCTCGCGCCGGGAGCTGGCAGTGGAGGACCTCTACCGTCTCCCGGACGCGGACGACCGGCGGACGACGACGCTCGAGCCGGGCGAGCTGATCCTCGAGGTGGAGCTGCCACCAGTCGAGGCGAGCGTGTACCTGAAGGCGGCGGACCGGCGCAGCTCGTCCTTCCCGCAGGTCGGCGTGGCAGGGGCGAGACACGAAGGCGGCGAGACGCGCTTCGCGCTCGCGGGCGTCGCGCCGATCCCGTGGCGGTTGGACGGGGTCGAGGCACTCGATGCCGCCACGCCGCTGCCGCGCACCGAGTGGAAGGTGCCGGTCGCGCGAGCGCTCCTCCGCCGAGCGACCGCAGCCCTTCGCTGAGGCTCCAGCGCCATCGAGACGCGACCGCGTCGGACACGTCCGGTACCTGTTACCGGACGTGTCCCTGGGGGAGAGGCGTTCGCACTCACAGAGCGAATGAGCTGTGGATAACCCCATCCGCCGCCGAGTTCGGTAACAGTTACCGGACGTGGCTCGGTGCGTCGGGTCCATGATCCGGCGATGAGCGTCCACGCGGTCGTGCTCGCGGCCGGGGCGTCGTCGCGCTACGGCAGCTCGCCGCCGAAGCAGGCGGTGCTGCTGCCGCGGGTGCTCGCCGGGCTCCGCGCGGCGAGCACCCTCGACGGAATCCTCGTCGTCCTCGGGGCACATCCGGTCGAGACGGATGCCATCACCGTGCGCTGCCCCGACTGGGAGCGCGGGCCGGGCGCCTCGCTCCGCTACGGGCTCGCAGCGCTTCCCGGCGACGCTGAAGCCGCAGTCGTCGCGCTCGCGGACGGGCCCGATCTCGACCCGCGCGCGGTCGACCGGGTCGTCGCCGCCTGGCGGGAGCGGGGAGGCGACGTGGTAGCCGCCTCGTACGGCGGCGTCCGGCTCCACCCGGTCTTGCTCGCCCGTGCGAGTTGGGCGCGTCTACCCGACGACGGCGCACGCTCCCTCTCCGCGCGACTCGTCCCCTGCGACGACCTCTCCCCGCCCGGTGACGTCGACGTGCGATCGGCAGGCTGCTAGCGCTACTCGAGCGGGATCCGGAGCGCGGCGAGCCTCTCCTTGAGCTCGGGCCGCATCTGCTCGCTCACCACCTGCCGGACGTAGACGCGGAGGCTCTCCTCGAAGCGGTAGCGCCGCCGGCAGTAGTCGCACGCGTTGAGATGGGCCTCCGCCTCGACCATCTCCTCGTCAGTGAGGATCCGGTCGAGGTACGGCTGCATCATCTCCTCGCAGTGCGCGCAGGGATCTCTCATGCACCCTCCTGAACCGCCGACTCGGCCAGCTCCCGCTTCAGGATCCGCCGCCCTCGGTGCAGCCGCGACATCACCGTCCCGATCGGGATGTCGAGGATCTGGGCGGCGTCCTGGTAGCTGAAGTCGCCGATGTCGACGAGCACGATCACGTCACGGAAGTCGTGTGGGACGGCCGACAGAGCCGACACGATGTCGTCCTGCGAGAGCCTCTCCACGACCCGCTCCTCGTCGGGAACGCCGTCGCCGTTCTCCGCCAGCCGGTCGTAGAGGAAGTAGTCGTTCGCCTCGAGGGCCTGCATCTGCGGCGCCCGCTGCTGCCGCCGGCCCCTGTCGATGTTCAGATTCGTGAGGATCCGGAGCAGCCAGGCACGCAGGTTCGTCCCGGGCTGAAACGAGCGCCAGCTGCGAAACGCGCGCGCGTAGGTCTCCTGCACGAGGTCTTCTGCTTCCTCCCGCGAGCCCGCGAGATGACGGGCGACCCGGTACACCTGGTCGGAGAGGGCGAGCGCATCCTCCTCGAAGCGCACCCGGTCGCGGGCTTCCACAGCCAGCCGTTGCCCCTCCTCGACCTCCTCCGAGTCGGTCTCCACGCGCGCAACCGTAGCACCGGCCGGCATGGCTTCACGAACGGCCCAGGAGCGGTTTCTATTCCGCTCGCCGGGCCGACGGGGAGCCGATGCTAGACGGCCGAGAGCTCTCGAAAGCCGCCCTGCGCGAGGCGTTCGACGAGCGCCTGCCGGCTCGTCAGCTCGTCGTCCCACGAGAGCGTGACCTGACCGATCAGGTTCGCGTTCGCGAACTCGAGGCCCTCGTGCCAGTCGAGTGTGCCGGCGAGCCGCATCACGCAGCGCTCGCAGCGGATCCCAGTGACCTGGATCGTCTCGGTGCGCGTCGCCACGGCGTCAGGCTACCGTCCGCGCCACGAGGTCGGCTGCGACTGCGCCGACGCCGGCATCGTGCGCCACCGCCAGCTGCCGGAGCGCCTCAGGCTCGGGCGCCTCCTCGCCGAGCAGCTCCCGCGCCAGCTCGCCGGCCCGGACGAGCCGGTCGCCGTCGGGATGGATCAGCTCTGCTGCGAGCCCGAACCGGGCCGCCGCCCATCGGTTCTGCAGGTAGTCGCCGCGCGCACCGGGATCGGCCTCGCGTCCGGGGGCCCGCTCGACGAGGTCGCGGAGCACCCGGACGAGCAGCTCCGTCCGCGCAAGCGCGGTCGGCTGGTCGGCGATCCGCACCTCGAGCGTGCCGAGCCGGGGGTGGGGACGCACGTCCCACCAGAGCCGCGTCTCGTCCTCGAGGACGCCGAGCGAGGCCAGCCGCTCCACCCACCGCTCCCAGTCGCGGTAGGACGCGAACCACGGCGGGGCGCCTCCCCGCGGAAGCTCCGCGAGCACACCGGCGCGCACCGAGAGCATTCCCGTCTCGACCCCCGCCTCGAAGGGGGAGTTCGCCGACAGTGCGAGCACGACCGGGAGCCAGGGCAGCACTGCCTCGAGCCGCTCGTGGCAGCGCTCCGCCGACTCGACGCCCACGTGGACGTGAATGCCGTCGACCCCCTGGCGCCGCGCGGCGCGACCGACGTGCTCGAGCATCGCGAGATAGCGCGCCTCCTCGACGACGGGGAGGGAGTCGAACGGCGCCGTCGGGTGAGCGCCCGCCGCGGCGAGCACGAGCCCGTGCTCGCGCGCGATCGCGGCCGCTTCGGCCCGCAGGGCGCGCAGCGCTGCGACCGCCTCCTCGACCCCGGCGCAGATACCGGTGTTCAGCTCGACGACGGACGCGTGCAGCTCCGTCTTCAGCAGTCCCGGGAGCTCGCGCCCGCGCGCACCCCTGACCAGCAGACCGACGGCGCCGGCCGGCTGGAGCGTCTCGGCGTCGAGAATCATCAGCTCCTCCTCGACGCCGAGCGAGAGCGGCGGCGAGTCGCCGAAGCGGGCCGGGATCACTTGCCGCGGACGCCGTGCACCGGGCGTCCCGCTGCCTCCCAGGCGTAGTACGAGGCGCTCGGCCCGAAGCAGCGCTCGTACGAGACCACCCGCGGATTGCGGCCGACCTCCTTCGCGCGTTGCGCATGCCGGAGGAGGTTCGGGTCGTCGCGCTCCTCCCACACGAGCACGAGATGCGCGGCGGTCATGAACTCGGCGACGAACGAGCAGCCGGGCGCGGGACAGGGGAAGGGGTCGGTACGGACGCAGAACCACCCGTCGTGGTCGCCCGCGTCCTCGGACCAGAGCTCCTCGCCTACGGCGGGCTCGATGCCCTCGGCGACCCCGGCCCTCCCGGGGTGAATCTCCCGCTCCACGGCGGCAACGGTAGCCGCACCCGTCCGGCCGTCGCCACTCGCCGCCCCGCGGACCCGGACAGCCTTCTGCTTGAATCGAATCGTGGCCGAATCGAGCGAGCTGAGAGTCGGGAACGTGAGCTATCGCATCTTCCGGCTGGACTCGCTCCAGTCGCGCTGGGACGTCGCGCGGCTCCCGTACACGCTCCGCATCCTGCTCGAGAACGTCCTCCGCAACGGCACGGACGCCGAGGTCGCGGCCGTCGCGGGATGGGTCGCAGACGCATTGCCCTCGCAGGAGATCTCGTTCACGCCGGCGCGCGTCCTCCTGCAGGACTTCACGGGCGTGCCGGCGATCGTCGAC
>Ga0335083_10012496_pt1 | contig 10154 bp, 10 predicted proteins | sample Lox_Sample_42_FD_206716 | JGI IMG/M metagenome (GOLD analysis project Ga0335083, IMG submission 206716) | Soil microbial communities from Loxahatchee National Wildlife Refuge, Florida, United States - Lox_Sample_4.2 | ecosystem: Environmental > Terrestrial > Soil > Wetlands | place: USA...
CCACGTCGGACCGGGCCCGGCGGCTCAGCGCGGCGATGCCCAGCGCGCCCGCCACCGAGAACGCGGCCAGCCCGACGAACGGGTTGAGCCCGAGCAGGGTGGCCCCGGCCGCGCCGGCGAACGCGCCGTTGGGGATGGCGTGCGCCGCGAACGTCGATCCGCGCAGCACGGCGAAGAACCCGGTCACCCCGGCGATCACCGCCACCGCGGTACCGGCCACCCAGGTGTTCAGCATAAAGCTACTGAACATGCGTGCTCCGGTTCGGCGGGGACCGGCGCCGGGCGGCCGCCCGGGCGCAGGTAGCTGATCAGGTAGCCGCCGGTGATCAGCGTCACCACGAAGAAGCTGACCGGCCAGCCGCGGCCGGCGGGCGGCCAGTAATAGCTGTCGTAGGCGAGCAGGATGCCGAGCCAGGTAGCCGCCACCCCGATGGCGGCCGCCACCGCTGCCGCCTGGACCGGGCCCTTCGCCAGCCGCAGGGCGGTCGCGGCCGGCCCGATGAGCAGCGCGGTGCTCAGCACCGCGCCGATGATCACGGCGGACAGCGACACCGAGACGGCCAGCGCCATAAGGTAGGCCATCCCCACCGCGCGCACCGGCACGCCGCGGGCGGCCGCGAGGTCCGGGCTGAGCGAGGTCAGCAGCAGCACCCGGGCCAGCACCAGCACGGTGGCCAGCGCGATCAGCGCGGAGGTGATCAGGACCGGCACGGTCGACGGGGTCAGCACGAACATGGAGCCGAACAAGATGGTGAACGAGGCGCCGGTCGTGGTGCTGTACTGGGTGCCCAGGTAGAGGAACAGCGCGGCCAGGCCGAGGGCGGCGCCGAGCACCACGCCGGTGGCCACGTCCCGGCCGCGGCGGCGCTGGATGCCGATCATCTCCATGAACGCGGCCGCGCCCGCGCCGAAGGCCAGGTAGCCCCAGAACTGGTTGACGCCGATCAGGAAGGCGCCGGACCCCCCGGTGGTGGCGATGTCGGCCAGGGAATGGCCGGCGAACGACTGGCCGCGGGTCACCGTGAACACCCCCACGACGGCCGAGGTGACGGCGATGACGGTCCCGACGGCCAGCGCGATGTGCACCGGCCCGCTGGTGAAGAAGCCCGGCTCGATGACATACCTCAACCCGGTCACCCCACGACGCCGACGTCGGCGGTGGCGACCTCGCTGACGTCGGTCCCCTCGGGCGCGGCCACCACCAGGACCCGCCCGTGCACCCGGATCACGTCCACGTGCTGCCCGTACAGCCGGGACAGCACCTCGGGCTGCACCACCTCCTCGGTGGTCCCCGTCGCGACCCGGCCCGCGGCGACGTAGACGATCCGGTCCATCACCGGCATCAACGGGTTCATGTCGTGCGCCGAGAGCAGCACCGCGATCCCCTCGGCCTTGGCCAGCCGGGCCAGCACCGAGACGATCCCCTGCTCGCTGGAGATGTCCAGGTTGGCCAGCGGCTCGTCGAGCAGCAGCAGCCGGGGCCGGCCGATCAGCGCGTGCGCGATCATGACCCGCTGCTGCTCGCCGCCGGAAAGCTCCCCGATCCTGGCGTCGGCGAAGCGGCGGGCCCCGACCGCGGTGAGCATGTCGTCGACCCGCTCGCGCCGGGCCCGGGACGGCAGCCTGATGCCGAGCTTGTGCCCGTCCACGCCGAGCGAGACCACGTCCCTGACCCGCAGCGGGGTGTCCGGCTCGATACCCAGCTTCTGCGGGACGTAGCCGATCGAGGCGTCGCGCGGGGTGCGCGGCGCACCGTCGATGAGCACGGAGCCACGGGTTACGTCCTGGAGCCCGAGCATGATGCGGAGGAGCGTCGTTTTGCCTGCCCCGTTTGGTCCGATAAGGCCGGTGAACTCACCGGGGCGGATCGTCAGAGAGACGTCGCGGAGGATTTCCCGCCCGCCGAGGCGGACTCCGATGTTGTCGAGGCGTAGCAATTCGTCGTTCGTCATAGGTGTTCGCTCGAGACGTGATCGGTGACGGCGGCGCGCAATGCGCGGACCTCAGCCAGCATCCACGACTGGTAGCGGTAGCCGGGCTCCGGCATCGTCTCGTAGACGCCCACCACCGGGATGTGGTTCGCCCGGGCCAGGGCGATGAAGGATTCGGTCAGCGAGTCCGTCACCTGCTGATTGTAGAGAAACACCTTGACCTCGTGGTTGGTGAAAAGGCTGCGCTCGACGGTCACGTCCTGCGCCGACGGGTCGGTGCCGTTCATGACGTCGGCCTGGAAGGCCCAGGGGGTCTTGTTGTCGGCGCCGAGGGCCTGGAGGAGGTAGTCGGCAACGGGCTCGGTGGTGGCCACGGGCGGAATCGGGGACCGCGTTCTCGAGCGTGTCCATGAACGAGTCGTAGCCGAGCCCGTTCTGCACCACGAGGCGGGACGCGTTGACCAGCCGGCCGGTCGCCGCGCTGGCCTCGAACGTGTGCGGATCCGAGTTCGGGTTGCTCATGATCGCGCTGGCCTGGACGTACTTCCCGCCGACCTGCTTGATGACGTCGGCGTACTGGTTCTCGGCCCCGATGGCCACGATCTTGCCGTCCGAGCCGAGCGCGAGCGAGGACGCGCAGCCGCCCGCCAGCAGGCTCACGGCCAGGACCGCGACCACGGCGGCCGCCGCCCTTCCCCTCCAGCCACCCCGCATGACGCGCCTTCCGTTGAGTCCCGCTGGCCCCCGACACTGATAATGATAATGATAATGATTCTCAATTTCGTGTACAACACGAGTAGGCGAACCGAGGCATCCAGGGCAACCACCGCGATGTGGCATGGGTGCGGCTCTTCCGGAATGAAGGGCCGGGTGCGGGAGCAGGCGGTGCCCGTGGTGCGCGTGGTGCAGGCGGCGCGGCCGGTGCGGCCGGTGCGGCGCGGGCGGGCCCTGGTAACCACGTCGATGTGGCAGCGAGGTGGTTGCAGCAACGTCGCTGCCACATCGACGTGGTAAGTGCGGCGGCCGGCGCGGGGCCGGTGGGGCCGGCGCGCCGGGTGAGGTGCCTAGAGGGGGCGGTGGCGGGAGAGGACGGTACCCGGGCGGGGACGGGAGGGGCGGGGACGGGAGGGATGGGGAAGGTTCCGGTCGAGCTGCGCGTTGGGCCGAACGGGAGTGAGGTTGTACCGTGCGAACTGTGGGAGCGTCACAGCCGGAGGAGACCGCGCGGGCCGGGGAGCCAGCGCAGGTCGGCGCACGCGCGCGGGCCGGAGAGCCAGCGCAGGTCGGCGCACGCGCGCAGGCCGTCGAGCCGACGCGGGGCCGGGCGGTCGCGCAGGCGAGGGCGGCGCGCGGTACCCGGGCCCGCGGGACGCGGCAGGCGCAGGCGCTGGCGGTCGCGCTGGAGGACCTGCCCGGCTTCTGCAGCGCCCAGGAGATCCACGCGGAGCTGCGGCGCAAGGGCGAGACGGTCGGGCTGGCCACCGTCTACCGGCACCTGCAGGCGCTCAGCGAGGCGGGCAGCATCGACACGATCCGCGACGCCGGCGGCGAGACGCTGTACCGGCAGTGCGGCACGAGCGTGCACCATCACCACCTGACCTGCCGGACCTGCGGCCGGAGCGTGGAGGTGGAGGGGCGGGCGGTGGAGCAGTGGGCGGAGAAGGTGGCCGCCGAGGCCGGCTTCACCGACGTGGACCACACGGTGGAGCTGTTCGGGCTCTGCCCCGAGTGCGCTAGCCAGCTTTCCTGATCGCGCCGCCGCGCCGCGGGTGTCCTGCTGGACGGTTTCCGTTCGTCGTCTGGTCGCAAGCACGAGACGAGCACAAGACGAGCACGAGCTACGGACGGAAGGCGACGACGATGAAGTACCTGGCGTTCATCTGGTCCGAAGGGCTGGCGACACCGGAGGAGCTGGCGGTCATGCGGCGCGAGATCCCCGGCTACGCGGCCGAGATGGAGCGCCGTGGCGTGCGGCTGCTCGGCCGGGAGCTGCAGCTCCCGGAGACGGCGGCGACGGTGCGCGTGCGCGCCGGGGAGACGCTGGTGTCCGACGGCCCGTTCGCGGAGACCAAGGAGTTCGTGGCGGGCATCAACCTGTGGGAATGCGCCGACGCCGACGAGGCGGTCGAGGTGGCGGCCAAGTGCCCGGTGTCCTGGTTCAAGTCGATGGAGATCCGGCCGCTGGCGGGCGAACCCCCGCTGGGCGCGGCGGCGTCGGCGTTCGCCCGCGGCGAGGACGGCCCCGCGCAGCCGTACCTGCTGGTCACCTGGACGGTGGGCGACCGGGCGACGACCGATGCGGGCGAAGACTGGCGGCGGGACCTGCGCGCCCGCGGCCTGCACGTCCTGGGCAGTGCGCTCGGGGGCGCGGCGGAGGCCGCGACGGTCCGGGTCCGGGACGGGCAGACGCTGCGCAGCCACGAGCCTGCCACCGGAACCGGAATCTACATCACCGGCGCCGACGTCGTGAGGTGCACCGATCGCCAGCAGGCGATCGAGCTCGCGGCCGCGCATCCGGCCGCACGCGACCACGTGATCGAGGTGCGCCCGTTCTACACCGGCTGACTACACCGGCTGACCACACCGGCTGACGCCGCGTCAGCGGGAGAAGCGGCGCTTGGGCTTGGGCGGCTCGGCGGCGGCTAGCTCGGCCTTGCGGTCCGAGGCGAACATGTGGACGTACTCCTGGCCGGTCAGCTTCTGGATCTCGGTCATCACGCGTTCGGCGATAAGCTGCCTGGCCTTGCCAGGCGCCGCCCCGAGGACCTCGGGGGGAAACGAGAGCGGCGCGCCGATCCTGATCTCGATCCGGCCCGGGCGGGGCACCACCGAGCCGGGCGGCAGCACCCGGCGGGTGCCGACCATGCCGACCGGGATGACCGGCAGCCCGGACTTCAGGGCCAGCCAGCCGACGCCGGGGCGCCCCCGGTAGAGCCGGCCGTCAGGCGACCGGGTCCCCTCCGGGTAGATGCCGAACAGGTTGCCCGCCTGGAGCAGGGCCAGCGCCGCCTCGAGGGTGGCCTGGGCGGCCCGGGCGCCGTCCCGGTCCATCTGGAGCTGGTTGGTGGCCTTCAGGTAGGCGGCCCACAGCCGGGCGGCGGGCCCGGAGGCGGTGAAGTACTCGGACTTGGCCGAGAACGTCACCCCCCGGTCCATCATCAGCGGCAGGAAGACCGAGTCGACCACCGACAGGTGATTGGCGGCCAGGATGGCGCCGCCCGAGGCCGGCACGTGCTGGGCGCCGGTCAGCTTCGGCCGCCAGATGGTGTGCAGGAACGGCCCGGCGATAACACGCGACAGCTGATATTGCACGGGTCACTTTCTGGTAACCGGGGAGACTGACGGGGCGGTGGTCTCAAGATAGCGCGACTGATGGTCCTGGTATGCGGCGGTGGCGGCGATGGCGATGCCGAGCGGCAGCGCGAACGGCAGCGCCGCGGCCGGCACGATCACGCCGGAGTCGTCGGCCAGCCAGCCGAGCACCGGCATCAGCCACAGCACCCACAGCAGCGGCTGCATCAGCGGCCCGGTGGGGGGCGGCGCCGCGTACGCCCGCGGCAGCGTCCGCAGCCGGAACCACGACGGCCGCCACAGCATCAGCCCGGACACCACGACCACGAGCGGGATCAGCGGGCTGAACGCGTTGACCGACAGCGACCCGAGGTTGGAGTTGATCTTGCGGAGCAGCAGGCCGCCTGAGTTCCCGTGCAGGGTGCTGCCCGCGAAGTCGCCGATGTCGGACTTGCCGGTGGCCGGCACCAGGTAGCTGATCAGCGCGAACACCGCGAACAGGGCCAGCCCGCTGACCGCCACGAGCAGCACCCGGCGCCAGGTCAGCCGGACCCCGGCCACCGCCAAGGCCAGCAGACCGAAGCAGGGCACCATGGAGATGGTCCCGCCCACCTTGCCGCCGAACCCGGGCCAGCCCGAGGCGAACACCGCGAACACCGCCACCACGGCCAGCGCGAGCAACGCGGGCCGCCGTGAGGACGGGTACTTACCCAGGAACACCAGGGCCAGCCAGCCGGCCCCGAACAGCCCGGAGATGCCGTAGATGCCGAGCGCCTCGTTGCCGATCCCGTAGAACCGCCCGGCCTCAAGCACCGACAGGCCGAACGGCGTCTCCAGCTGGAGCCGGGATCCGGTCATCACGTCGATGCCCAGCACGGCCAGGGTGAACAGGCAGATCAGGCCGAACGGGGTGAGCGGGCCGAGAGACTTCAGGCGGCGCCCGGCGGCCAGCGCGGCCAGCGCGACGACCACGGCCAGCCCGGCCGAGGCCGTGTACAGGGCCAGGGCGGGATGCGAGGACGACGACCAGGGCACCAGGTTGGCCAGGAACGTGCCGACCGGGACGGCGGCGGCGAACACGCCGGCCACCCGCCACCAGCGGGCCCGCTGACGCCGCCGCTCCTCGGTGGCACCCCAGAAGACCAGCCCGATCGCGACCATCGTGATCGCGTCGGCCAGCGCGTAGGTCCAGAAGAACGCGTTGTGGGTGGACTTCCACACCTGTTCCGCGGTGTCCCGGCTGGTCATCGCCTCGATCGCCGAGCTCAGCGAGCCCCGGTCGGCGCGAGTGATGGCCGAGCCGACCGCGTCGACCGGGAACCCTGATCTGGTCCCGCCCAGCCAGCCGAGCACGGTCGGGTTCAGGTCGGTGAGCACCACCAGGCCCGGCTGCCGGGTGGAGGCGGCGGCGAGCGTGCCGGCCCGGTAGCCAGGCCCGCTGACCAGGGCGACCTGGAGGTGCGGCGGCTTGCTGGCGGCTCCGGGCGCGGTGACCAGCACGGTCGAGCCGGCCGGGGCGGCGGCCAGGATCCGGGCGAGCCGGGCGTCGGCCGCGGCAAGGGCGGCGGCTCGCCCGGCCGACCCGAGGACGCCCAGGTCGACGACGGTCAGCGGGCAGCGGGCCAGCACCGCCGCGGTGACCTGCGCCGGGGACGGCAGGTAGGAGGCCACCTGGCCGTCCCGGCCGGCCAGGGCGAGCGCGCCGCCAGGGCCGACCGCGGTCGCGCAGCTATGTCCGCTGGCGGTCACCTCACGGGCCAGCAGGCCCCAGTGCGGGTCGTTGTGGAACTGCTGGTTGTAGCTCTCCAGCGCGGGCAGGCCCGGCACCTGAGCACCCTGACCAGCGGCGGTGACCTGGGGATAGGCCCCGCAGGTGACGTTGGTGTGGTCGGTCTTGGCCCGGGCGCCCGCGTTGAGCGTGAGCCAGGCGTCGGCCGGGCAGGTCAGCGGGAGCACCGCGTAGTCCACCAGGTCGCCGACCGAGCCCTGGCCGGCCAGTCGCCACAGCGCGGGCGTGGCCGACGCGGACACGTCGCTCCACCGCAGCCCGGACAGGCCGACCACGATCACATGACTGCGGGGTGCTGACCCAGTGCTGGCCGACCCAGTGCTGGCCGACCCAGTGCTGGCCGACGCGGGCGGGGCCAGCAGCAACGGGGCCAGGACCGCGAGCAGGCAGGCCAGCAGAGCGGTCCGCGCCGCTCCAGGCCGTATGCTCACCGCCTCACCGTATCCGGCGCAAAACCTTTATGACGAACGGGCGAACTCCACCTGGACCTGCCCGCTCGTGCCGTCGGTGACCTCGCCGATGATCGCGGCGGGCAGCCCCTGCGCCCGCAGGTCGCCGAGCAGGGCGGGCGCCCCGGTGGGCGCGACGGCCAGCAGCAGGCCGCCGGAGGTCTGGGCGTCGTGCAGGAGCACGCCGACCTCGGCGGGCACGGCGGGGTCCAGGATGGCGTGGCCGCGCATGCGTTCGGTGTTGGCCCGGGTGCCGCCGGACACGAAGCCCGCGGCGGCCAGTTCGGCGGCGCCGGGGAGCAGCGGGACGTCAGCGGCATAGAGGCGGGCCGCGACCTGGCTCGCGGTCAGCATCCGGTGCAGGTGGCCGAGCAGCCCGAAGCCGGTCACGTCGGTGGCCGCGCGCACCCCGGCCGCCAGCGCGGCCTGGCTGGCGCCCGCGTTGAGCAGGGTCATCGAGGCGACCGCGGCCTCGACGGCGGCGGCCATGTCAATCGAAACCGGAGCGCCATCGCGCTTGAGGGCGGTGGCGACCACGCCGGTGCCGATCGCCTTGGTCAAGATGAGCTGGTCGCCGGGGGCGGCCCGGTCGATGGTCATCAGCCTGTCCGGGTCCGCCAGCCCGGTCACCGCCAGCCCGTACTTGGGCACCGGGTCGTCGATCGTGTGGCCGCCCGCGACGAAGCACCCGGCCTGCGCCGCGATCTCGGCTCCGCCCCGCATCACCTGGGCCAGCAGGGCCAGGTCGAGCCCCTCGCCCGGCCAGGCGGCCAGGTTCACCGCGAACAGCGGTCGGCCGCCCATCGCGTACACGTCGGACAGCGCGTTGGCGGCCGCGATCCGGCCCCAGTCCCGCGGGTCGTCCACAATCGGGGTGAAGAAGTCCGTGGTCAGCACCAAGGCCCGCTCGTCGTCCAGGCGCAGCACGGCCGCGTCGTCACCCTCGGCCGCGCCGATCATCAGGTCACCGGACGCCGGGCCCATCGCCGGGGCTCCCTGCACCTGGGCGAAGAGCTGCTCCAGCTTGGCCAGCGGCAGCTTGCAGGCGCAGCCCGCGCCGGGCGACAGCGAGGTGAGCCGGGGAGCGTGGTCTATGGTCACGCTGGCCACTGTAGCCGCGGCGGCCGGCGCGGGCGGCCGCCGGCAGCTACCAGGCGGCGGTCACGGTGTGCGGGTTCCACGGGATCGGGGTGAACTGGTTCCCGCGCAGGATCCCGACGTGTATCCCGTACCCCAGCCCGAAGTAGTAGACGACCAGGGCGCTCCCGGTGGCGTTGGTGTACATCACCTGCTGGTACTGGCCGACGGGCCTGAGGTTCCTGACTACGGATGTCACCTTGCCGGTGGCCACCGAGGCCTTCGCCAGCAGCTGGCGAACGCTTTTGATAGCGCCGTCGGACTTGTACGTGACGAGCTGCTCGAGGAACACGACCGTGCGGCCGTCGGGGGTGATGACCACGCCGCGCCAGGCCGGCCCGGGCAGCCTTTCGGCGCTGCCCGGCCACTTCAGCACGACCTTACTGCTGGCCAGCAGGTCCCGGCCGGGGGCGCTGACATCGAGGAGCCGGACCGGGCCCGGCGTCACCGACGTCACTCCCCGGCCGGCGTTCGCCGTGACCGGGCCGACGAATGCGAGGTGCCGCCCGTCGGCCGTCCAGGACAGCGCGTCGACGTTCATGCCGCCGAAGCCGAGCCCGCCACTGCTCGGGCTGCACTGCTGGCAGGTCTTGAAGCTCCACGACCGTCTGGTCCCGGTGGCGAGGTTGAACACGAGCAGCTGGGAGTTGCCGACGTAACCGACGTCGGCGGCCAGCGAGGTGCCGTCCGGTGACAGGGCCAGGTCGTGCACCTCGTTGTTGGCCGGGATGTAGCCGGCCGGGAGGGCCCGCAGTGACACGCGGGCGCCGGGCGAGGAGGCCGCCGGGTCGATGCGCAGCAGGAAGAAGCGGGACGGCGGGTAGTACCGCGCTGCCCGATCCGGGGGATTGTTCTTCTCCTCCGCGACCAGGATGAAGGTGCGGTCGTCGGCCGCCGCGGTCACCCCCGAGAAGTGCACGTACGGCCTGGGCACCGCGATCCGCGCCAGCACCGCCCCGGTCGCCGTCGCCCGGACCTCGGCCGCGGTGGAGTCGACGGCAGCCGGGTCGGGGTAGTTCCCGTGGATGGTCAGGGCGACGTAGTACGGCGGGATGCCGGCCAGGCCGGACGCCGCGGTCGAGCCCTGGCCGGAGGGGCCCTCGACGTTCGGGCGGTCGTGCACCACGGTGAGCAGCACCGCGACCACGCCCACGATCGCGGCCGCGGCGGCCAGCGGGGCGGCCCAGGCCGGCCAGCGCGGCCCGTGCCGCTGAGTCCGGGGCTGCTTGGCCCCGTGCTGATTAGCGGAGCGCTGCCGGGCGGAGTGCCTGCTGACCGCGAGCGGGCTGAGGCGCAGCGGCGGCGGGTCGTCGGGGATCTCGCCCGCGGTCTCGCGGAGCGCGGTGCGGAGCTTGTCCTCGAGCGTCATCGCGTCTCCTCCAGGGACTGGCCGAGCGCCCGGAGAGCGCGGTGCGTAGCCGACCTGACCGAGCCCGGCCGCAGGCCCATGATCCGGGCGATCTCGCGTTCCGGCAGGTCGAGGTAGAAGCGGAGGACCAGGGCTTCGCGCTGGCGGTCGGGCAGCGCCCGCACCGCCCGCATGACCTCCTCGCGCTC
>Ga0335083_10012499_pt1 | contig 10151 bp, 6 predicted proteins | sample Lox_Sample_42_FD_206716 | JGI IMG/M metagenome (GOLD analysis project Ga0335083, IMG submission 206716) | Soil microbial communities from Loxahatchee National Wildlife Refuge, Florida, United States - Lox_Sample_4.2 | ecosystem: Environmental > Terrestrial > Soil > Wetlands | place: USA: Florida...
CACGGTCAGTCAGCTTGGTTACATGATGTTGTCGCTGGGCGTGGGGGGTTGGATCGCGGGTTTGTTTCATCTATTCACACATGCCTTTTTTAAGAGCCTGCTATTTATGTGTTCCGGCTCAGTCATTCACGCTTGCCATACGAATGACATGCGAAAGATGGGCGGCTTGTTACGGAAGATGCCTTACACCGGCTACACCATGCTGGTGGGCTGTTTGGCGATCATCGGCACGGGCATTCCGTTTGTGGCCGGATTCAGCGGTTACTATTCGAAAGATTCGATCATTGCGCAAACTCTGTCGTTCACAAATCACAATCCGGTGCATCGCATTTTATTTATTGCGGCGGCGGGCGGGGCTTCGATCACAGCGTTTTACATGTTCCGATTATGGTACATGACGTTTATCGGCAAGCCGCAGGACCATCACGTCTATGAACATGCCCACGAGTCGCCGAAGGTGATGTGGATGCCGCTAGTGGTATTGGCGGTGTTTGCCTTCGGCATCGGCTGGCCGGTCTGGGGGCTTACGAACCTGTTGGAACAAGCGCGTCCGGCAGGGACGCTAGAAACCACGAAGGGCGCGATTTTTTGGCCTAGCCTGGAACATCCCAACGAACATTTAAGCCATGAAGACATGGCGATTCACGTGCCGGCTTCGATTATCGCCTTTTCGACAGCACTGGCGGGCTTCCTGTTGGCCACGGTTTTTTACGCGTGGCGGCTGCTGAACCCGGAAGAGGTGAAAAACCAATTCAGTCGACTGTACGGCTTCCTGTGGCACAAATGGTATTTTGACGAATTGTACAACGTCATTTTTGTGCAGCCGGTGCTGTTTGTTTCACGTCGGATTGCCGACTTCGATAAGCGAGTGATTGATCGGTTCATCGACGGGTGTGCGCTGGCAGTGCGCGGAGTTTCAACGATTGATGACACGATCGACCGCTGGTTTGTGGATGGGCTTGTCAACGGCGTGGCGCGCGCGATCCATTCGACTGGCTTATCGATGCGGCGTATGCAAACGGGCCGGTTGCGGCAATACGTGATGTTAATTGTGGTGGGGACCGTGGGGCTTTTTATTTTGATTACCTTTTTCCGAAGCACCTGGGCGGGTTGAGCTCGGCCTGGGGCCGCGGCTAAACCGCAAGCGGATGTTCTATGAATAATCCTTATATATTGCCGCTGAGTTTGATTGTTTTTTTGCCGGCGCTGGGCGCCCTAATGCTGGCGTTTTTTCCCAAGGATACCAAAGCGGCCATTCGTTGGTTCACGCTGGGAATTACCGTGGCCGTGTTTTTGTTGACGGCATGGATGGCGATCCCGCGTCCGGAAGGTGCTGATACGGCGCAGTTCAATTTGGGCGTATCGACCATGCAAGATGTGTTTTCGGCGCCATGGATTAAGTCGTTCAACATTTATTACTTAATGGGAACCGACGGCATCAGTTTTCCCTTGGTCGTACTCACCTCGTTTGTTTGCATGTTGGCGATGGGGGCTAGTTGGAACATCGACAAGCACGTGAAAGCCTATTGCATTTTGTTTTTGCTATTGGAAACTGGAATGATCGGCGTGTTTTTGGCACTCGATTTTTTCCTGTTTTATGTGTTCTGGGAAGTGATGCTGTTGCCCATGTATTTTTTGATTGGCGTGTGGGGTGGACCGCGAAAGGAGTACGCGGCAATCAAGTTCTTTTTGTACACGCTACTGGGCAGCGTGTTCATGCTGATCGCCATTTTGATTTTGTACTTCAACAGCGATTTGAAGCTGTTAAGTGGCAAGCAATTGCTCGAGGCCGGCGTGGTGGACGCCCGGTTGCCGGCGGAGCAGCAGAATAGCGCGATCGCCACCATCAAATTTGCCAAGGAGCCGCAGCACACATTTAACATCATGGCCATGCAGGTTATGGGGCAGATGGAGAAATCGCCGTTTAGCCGTGATGAAGATCGCGTATTAGGTCAAACGCTTCAATGGTGGGCGTTTTTGCTGTTGTTCATCGGCTTTGCGATTAAAGTGCCGGCTGTGCCACTGCACACATGGTTGCCGGATGCGCATGTCGAGGCGCCGACGCCGATTTCGATGATTCTGGCTGGCATTTTATTGAAAATGGGCGGCTACGGAATCATTCGCATTTGTTATCCGATTTGCCCCGATGCCGGCTATGATTTGTCGTGGTTTGTCTGCGGCATCGGCGTGGTGAGCATGGTGTACGGGGCTTTTGCCGCCATGGCGCAGAAGGATTTTAAGCGGCTGGTGGCATACAGCTCGGTCAGCCACATGGGTTACGTGGTGCTTGGCTTGGGAGTGTGGAGCGCTACTGCCCGATGGAATTACGATTCGAGCTACTGGGCCTGGGGCATCAATGGGGCGATGTTTCAAATGATTGCCCACGGCATTAGTTCCGCTGGCATGTTCTTTTTGGTGGGCGTGGTATACGACCGAGTGCATCATCGCAACTTGGATGAATTTGGCGGCCTGTTTCAACGGATGCCGCTTTATACGGGCCTGGCGATTGGTATTTTCTTTGCCGCGTTGGGTTTGCCCGGGTTGTGCGGGTTTATCGGCGAAGTGCTGGTAACTCTTTCCGTGTGGAATTTCAATCACGCGCTGGCGGTGGTATCGGCTGCCACGGTGATTTTGACGGCCGGCTATATTTTGTGGACCATCCAGCGCGTGTATCTGGGACCGGAATACAAAGGGCCGCACGGCGATCATTTGTATCCGATTACGGCACGGGAGTTGGCGATTGCCGCGCCGCTGTTGGCGCTGGCGATTTTCTTCGGTGTTTATCCAAAGGCATTGTTTAACTACATGACTCCCACGATTGACAGCCAAGCGCAAAATCTGGCGACTTGGACGAAAGATGTTAAAGAGGCGGGCGGATCAAGCGTGGCGGCCGTAGCCCCCACGGAGGCTGCGCCTTCTGCTGGGAAATTGGCGGATGAAGCAGGGCGACGTTGAGTTATTCAACCTGTTAACAGGACAAAGCAGCAAATCGGGAATTGAATCGTGAATTTTTCGGAATTAATACATTCGCTGATGAGCGACACGACCGGCAGTTTGGGGCTGTTTCGGCCGGAGCTGGCGTTATGCGCCACGATTGTCGTCATGTTGTTGCTGCGTGTGTTTCGCGGCTTGGAAATGATCGATGCTTTTTGGGTTGCCTTGCTTGGATCCGCGGTGGGCTTGTGTTTTTCGGCTCCGTGGAAGCAGTTGGACATGGTATCCAGCTTGCAACGTACGGAATTATTCACGGGCATGCTGGTTTACGATTCGTTCAGTATTTATTTCCGTTCGATATTGCTGTTTTTTGCATTGTTGTTTGTGGTGTTCACCAAGCTTTCAGGCATTCCCGATCGTGAAGATGCTCCCGATTTTTACACTTTGGTGTTGGGTGCCACGGTCGGCATGTGTTTAATGGCCACTGCCAATCATCTGGTGATTGTTTTCCTGGGCGTGGAGATGGCCAGCGTGCCGTCTTATGCGCTGGCGGGGATGCTCAAAGGGCGGCCGCGCAGCAGCGAGGCGGCATTGAAATACTCGGTATATGGCGCTGGTGCGGCTGGCATCATGCTGTATGGCATCAGCCTTCTGGCAGGCGTGTTGGGGAGCTGTCATTTACCAACCATGGCCCAACGATTGGCCGAGCTGATATCAGAAGGACACCTGGCTGATCAGGGGCTCGTGTTGGGCCTGGGCGGGTTGATGGTCGGCGTAGGATTGGCATTTAAGCTGTCGGCTTTCCCTTTCCATTTTTGGTGCCCCGATGTGTTTGAAGGGGCCGCCGCCGAAGTGAATGCGTTTTTGAGCGTGGCTTCCAAAGCAGCTGCGTTGGCGCTGTTGGTCCGAGTGGCTGTGGGCTTTACGACGTTGCCCGTTCAACAATCGTCGGCCCAACCGTTGCCAGGCGGAGTGGCCGCGGTTCATACCGTACCAGAAACAAAGCATGAGGAGTTAGTGGGCCGCCAGGCGAATTCGACGAGTGACTATGAATTGTCGTCGCAGGCCAAAATTCACTTTGTTGCTTTGGAGTCACAAATTACGGAAGGAAAAGACCCGCTAGCTCCTGTGCGGCGCTTTATTGCCCTGTTGGTGGCGTTAATGGCCGCTATGACATGCACCTTTGGCAATTTGGCGGCATATGGCCAGACAAATATCAAGCGGCTGATGGCCTACTCCACCATCGCGCACGCTGGTTACATCATGATGCCGGTGGCAGCGGCGGTGGCCTTGTCGGGAACTAGCACGGTGGCCGCTGAAGCCGCGTATGCCGCCGTTCCGTTTTACGTGGGGCTTTATTTGTTTATGAATTTAGGCGCGTTCGCCATTGTGGCTTTTTTACGGAATGCCACTGGGAGCGAGGAAATTAGCGATTTCGGCGGCTTGGTGCGGGTTTCGCCGGGCGTGGTGGTGTGCCTGGGCGTAATTTTATTCAGTTTGGTGGGTTTGCCGCCGCTCGCTGGCTTCGCCGCTAAATACGTGGCGTTTGCTTCTGTAGTGCGAGCGATGCAAGTGCCCGGCTTCCGCTCGGTGATGCTTACTCTGCTGGTTGTTGGGGGTTTGAATACGGCTTTAAGCCTGTTTTATTATTTGCGGGTGATGAAGACGATGGCCATTGATCCGGAGCCGGCAAATCGACCGGCGACGGGATTTTCTCTGGTCTCGTTGCAGGGGGCCTATATTGTCATGGTCACGTTGCCCGTGTTGATATTGGGAATCTTTTGGGACCAGTTTTATACATGGCTGTGGTCCGGCGCGACGAATTTGATGTGAACGGGTCTTCACCTCAAAGAATTTAGAAGCGCAATGAGACATTAACGGTAATTCATGACGCAATCTGAAAGCAGCGCTGTTCTCAATCGATTGTTTGTGATCATTTATCGGTCGTTGCCGATGTATTTGGCCGATGCGGTGCCCTGGATGCACTCGGGAGATGAACAAGCAAAGCACGTGCTCAACCACATTGTGGCAGACTACCGCATGTACTCGGGCCGGATTGCCGAACTGCTGCTTTCCAGGCGACAACGGGTCAGCTTTGGCGAATATCCGATGGTGTTTACGGACACTCACGATTTGTCGCTCGATTATATGATTAGCGAACTCATCGACTATCAAAAGCAGGACGTAACTGCCATTGAAAAATGCGTGGCGGATTTGAAAACGGATTTAGCCGCTCGAATTTTGGCAGAAGAAGTGTTGGGCAATGCACGGGGCCATTTGGAATCTTTGGAAGAGTCGTTAAAGCAATTGGTAACCGCACCCTAGCCAAGCGCAGATTGGCAATTGATACTAAAGCCCACGGGTTGCAACCCGTGGGCTTTTTTTGATGCCGATCGATGGCGAGAATAGACAGTATGCATCTCATCGATACTCATGCCCATTTGGATCAGGAGGAGTTTGACAGCGACCGGGCCGAGGTAATCGCCCGTGCGGTGGCTGCGGGGATTGAACGGATCGTGGCGATTGGGGTAACAGCCGATTCGAGCGAGGTGGTAGTTCGCTTGGCGGCAGAATTTCCGGCGGTGTATGCGGCCGTAGGCATCCAACCCAATTATTGCGCTCAAGCCAAGCCAGGAGATTGGGAGCGTGTGGCCGAGCTGGCGGCCTCGCCCAAGGTGGTGGCCATTGGTGAGACAGGGTTGGACCGGTATTGGGATTATACGCCGTTTGATTTGCAACAGGATTACTTCGATCGCCATTTGCGATTGGCTAAGGAACGTAATTTGCCATTTGTGGTCCATACACGGGAGAGCGATGCTGATGTTTTGGCGATGCTGCGCGAGGCCCATCGGCGAGGTGTGCTTCGCGGGGTCATGCATTCGTTTACCGGAAATGCCGCCACTGCGGGCGAATGCGTGGAAATGGGTCTATGCATCAGTTTTGCCGGGATGGTGACCTTTAAAAAATCGGCAGATTTGCGAAATGTGGCCGGCGCGGTGCCTGCGGACCGTGTTTTGGTGGAAACGGACAGTCCCTATTTAGCACCGCATCCGCTACGGGGAAAACGGAATGAGCCGGCCAATTTGATTCACACTGCCCAAGCATTGGCAGGGGTGCGAGGAGTTAGTTTTGAGGAGTTTTGCGAGCAAACCTCAAAAAACGCCCGAACCCTATTTGGTCTTTCATGATGTATCCCATGGTCCGAAACCGCAAGTGTACGCTTTTGCAATTTGACTTGACTGGGAGGATGATCGATCTGCTGCAAGTTTGCTGCTGTCCACTTGCTCGATTTAGAGGTGCATGGTACAAAGCGCGCGACGGCCATCGGTTGTTGTGATGTTGGCGGCATCAGGGCAATTGTTCATTATGCGGAGGAAATCGCCACCACAATGAACGAACAGAACGAAGGTTCATACATGGTCTTTTCCAGCGAACAAGCGTTTGCTAGTGAGACCGGGGAGGTCCCCGCTACGGGGAAAGAACTTCCGGGAATGCGGCATGCCCACTGGGCCAACATTCCGGAACAGCTTTGGCAAGATTGGCGTTGGCAGCGACAGCACGCCATTCGTACGACGGCCCAACTGGCGGAATTATTGCCGCTTGGCCCGGATGAATCAGCCGCGCTGGAACGGCTCGAAGGAAAGTACCGGATGGCCATTCCGCCGTATTATTTTTCGCTGATTGATCCAGCCGATCCGTGCGATCCTATCCGCCTGCAATCCGTGCCCTCCTCATTGGAAGCGCACAATCATTCTGGAATTGAACAGGACGACCCGCTGGAAGAGGAGAACGACTCTCCTGTTCCCGGCGTCACGCATCGTTATCCCGATCGCGCACTGCTAATTGCCACGCCGGTGTGCAGCATGTACTGCCGCTTCTGCACGCGCAAACGAATCACTATGGACCGCGATGGCTGGGATGCACCCAGTCACGACGAACTGCGAATGATTCAGTACATTCGTGAAAATTCCGCGATTCGCGACGTGATTCTTTCCGGTGGCGACCCGCTGACACTGCCCATGGCCAAGCTGGGTTGGTTTATCAGCCAGTTGGCAGCCATTGATCATATCGATATGATTCGAGTGGGCACACGCGTGCCGGTAACGCTTCCGCAGCGGCTGTTTGATCAGGAGTTAGTCGATCTGCTTGCAAGAGCGGAAAAAGTATGGATTCAAACGCACTTTAATCATCCACGGGAGGTCACTCAGGAAGCAGCCCAAGCTTGTCAGGCATTAGTGCAAGCCGGCATGCCGGTGAACAATCATTCGGTGCTTTTGAAAGGAGTGAACGATTCAATAAATGTCATGCGCAACCTTGTGCGTGAATTGTTGAGGATCAAGGTACGGCCCTACTATTTGTTCCATTGCGATCCGGTGACCGGGGCCGGGCATTTTCGCACATCGGTATGGAAAGGGGTAGAGATTATCGAGGGCTTGCGGGGCCATCTTTCCGGCCTGGGGGTGCCTACTTATGTGGTCGACGGCTTGCACGGGGCAGGTAAAATTCCGGTGATGCCAAATTACCTGATTTCCGCATCCGAAAAAGCTGTGGTGCTACGTAACTACGAAGGAGTGATTTTCCGCTACGAGCCGGAGGATAAATCGACAAAAGAGGCGCCGATGCCATTACAAGGCGTCAGCGCGGTACTGAGTGGAGATGGCAAACCTTTGACGCCGTCCAACACGCCTCGGCATGCACGACGACGGAAGAAGGCCCTGGAGCATGTCAAAGCGGAAGTCACCTCGACCGAGCCGATTATCGTAGGTGCTAACGTTTCCCGGAGCACGCAACTGTGAGAATTGGTTTGACGTATACTGCTCGCGATTCGGTTAGGCCTATCACAGGAAATACTGCCGGCTCGATTGGCGAAGTAAATGGCTCAGTTCCATTGTCAACTCAAGTACGTGACGACGCGGAGGAAGAATTCGATTCTCCTGAAACGATTGAGGCCATTGCCGATGCTCTGAAATGGATGGGGCACAGCGTGGAGCTGTTGGGCGATGGCGTATCGCTGGTTCGTCGTTTGCTTGTCGAAGAACGTCCCGAGTTCGTATTCAATATTGCAGAAGGGCGAGGCCTTAGCCGTTCACGAGAAGCGTGGGCGCCAGCGGTGTTGGAAATGTTTGATGTTCCGTACACGGGTTCCGATCCGCTCACACTGGCTGCAACGCTCGATAAAATTTGTGCGAAGCGGTTGGTGCACGAGGCTGGTGTAACGGTGCCGGCGGGAGTGCTTGTCGATCACTGGCCGTACGAATACTCTGCTCAGCTCGCCGCACTAGCGTTGCCGGTTATTGTTAAACCTGCTTTTGAAGGTTCCAGCAAAGGCATCAACAACAAAAGTGTTGTGGACGATCACGCAATGTTGCAAGAAGTAGTGGCTCAGTGCCGCGCAGACTATTGCCAGCCGGTCCTGATCGAGCAGTTCATTGACGGAGACGAGCTAACCGTCGGGGTTATTGGTAATTCTCCTCCGGAAGTAATGGGTATCATGCGAGTCGTGCCGATGGTTAGCCGAGATCGATTTGTCTACGGACTGGATGTGAAGCGCGATTGGCGACGACAAGTTCAATACGAGATTCCGGCGCAGTTAAGCCCAGTGAGCAAGGAAGCTGTCCGGGCCTCCGCCCTCACGGCATTTCGTGCGTTGGGATGCCGCGACGTTGCTCGACTCGATTTTCGCGTTGCTGATGGAATCCCGTATTTTTTGGAGGCCAATCCGCTGCCTGGGCTGGCGCCAGGCTCGGGCGACCTGGTGCTGCTAGCCGAAGGCATGGGAATTGGATATCGTGAGTTGATCGCCCGGATTCTGGATGCCGCTTTGGCTCGGAACCGATCTGAACGTGATTTTCGAAGCGGCAACAATGGCCAGTCGTCGAGTCTTGCCGCCGGCGTATTGAACGCCACGTAAATCGATGGGTTTCATCTTGTGACTCGATCGCTCCACGCTGTGTTGCTGTATAACCCTCCGTTGCTTGGACCGGAGCATCCTGATTTTGCCTCAGAAGCCGGTGTTTTGGAATCGGTCGCTGCGTTGGGGTTGGCAATGCGCAGTTTAGGACACCGAGTGAGCAAGCATGCCGCGGGCGATTCTGCGACGTCACTGGCCACCCAATTGGAAGAGACGCGTCCCGATGTAATTGTCAATTTGTGCGAAAGTTTTGCCGGTTGTTCAGCCGGTGAATCTTACGTGGCTGCGATTTTGGAACTATTGAATGTGCCGTATACGGGTTCCCCGCCTGAATGCTTAGCCTTGACGCGCGACAAATCGCTCATGAAGCGAACTCTATTGGGGGCAGGTGTGGTGACGCCGGATTTTGTCGAAGTACTATGCGGTCAAACGCTGCCGGTATCAGAACTGAAGCAATGGCTGGGTGAGGGACCGCTGATGGTAAAACCGGCCCAGGAAGACGCCAGCTTGGGCATTGAGGCGGAAAGCGTAGTTGATGATTGGCCTTTATTGGCGCCGCAAGTGGCCAGGATCCATCAACACTACGGCACCGCATTGATCGAACGCTACATTGCGGGTCGGGAGTTTACCGTGGGCATCATTGAGCTTCCCGTTTTGCAGGTGTTGCCGATTGCGGAAATTGAATTTCGTCCTGGCCGCGAATTGCCATACCCAATCGTTACTTATGTCGCTAAATGGACTCCAGGTTCAAAAGAGGATTTGTTGACGCCGGTTTGCTGTCCGGCGAATATTGAACCGGAGATGGCGCAACGGTTGAAAGAAGCGGCGATCGCCGCTTATCGACTTACAAGATGCCGAGATTATGCCAGGATAGATTTGCGTGTCGACGGTCGAGGGAAGGTGTACGTGTTGGAGGTGAATGCCAATCCGGATGTGGGTCCTGATGCTGGATTAGCACGAATGCTCCGGGTGGCGGAGATTGACTACGAAGATTTTGCTGGGCGGCTGCTAGAAGCGGCAATGGTGAGGGCAAGGATCATGTGCGGCGTATGGAAGATGGAAGAAACTGGAGCCATCCATACATCTCCTGTAGATCTGCTGCCAAAAAAGAGACCGGCTGACTTGAAAATACGAGGAATACTTCCAGAAGATCGGCCGGTGCTGGTTGAAATCACTCGCTCGTGTGGCATTTTCCGGCCGGAGGAGATCACCATTGCAGACGAAGTTCTGCGTGCCGCGCTTCAGGATAGCCAATTGAGCGGCTATCATGTTTTCGTTGCAGAGTCGCAGGGTTGTGCTGTCGGAT
>Ga0335083_10012501_pt1 | contig 10151 bp, 8 predicted proteins | sample Lox_Sample_42_FD_206716 | JGI IMG/M metagenome (GOLD analysis project Ga0335083, IMG submission 206716) | Soil microbial communities from Loxahatchee National Wildlife Refuge, Florida, United States - Lox_Sample_4.2 | ecosystem: Environmental > Terrestrial > Soil > Wetlands | place: USA: Florida...
TGGCGACGCGCGCCACGGAGCCGAGGTTCGACGCGTTCTGAGGCCGGACGAGGACGAGCTGGAGCCGCAGCGTGGACAAGGGGATTCAGTGTAGAGCAGATCGCAAGGTAAGCAGTCTGCCGTGAAAGAGATACGGCTCCGGGGGAATCCGGCCCTTCCCTCGGGCCTTATAATTTGTGGGTGAAACGGGTCCTCTCCTTCCTCCTCCTCGTCCTCGCGGCCGCGTCGGCATCCGCGCAGGCGTCCAAGCCGCCCGAGGAGCCGCCCACCTTCAGCGACTCGGCGGGGGCCGAGTACGTGATGCTCCCCGTGCTCGTCACCGACAAGAACGGCCGGTTCGCGGACGGCTTGCGGAAGGAGGACTTCGTCCTCAAAGTCGGCGAGACCCGCGTGCCGGTGGACACGTTCGACCGCGACGAGAGCGCGCCGGTTTCATTCGCCTTCCTCGTGGACACGTCCGGCAGCATGGGCGTGGGCGACAAGCTGGAGAACGCCAAGAACGCGATCCGGTCGATCGTCCGGGCGCGAAAACCGGGGGACGACTTCGCCCTCTTCGCCTTCTCGGAGGGCGAGGTCCGGATGGTCGCGGACTTCGCGCCCGACCCGACGGCGCTCCTGGGCGCGCTCTGGGAGCTGGAGGCCTCCGGGCAGACCGCTCTCTTCGATGCCGTCGCGGCCACGCCCGAGCACATGATGAAGGGCCGCAACAACAAGCGCGCGATTCTGCTCTTCACCGACGGCGTGGACAACGCCAGTGTGCTGACCGCCGAGAAAATGGCCGAGCTCTTGCAAAGGGTGTCGGTGCCGGTGTACCCGATCGGGATGAAGAATTCGGCGTTCGATATTCTGACCGAAAAACAGCGGCAGGAGCTGTCGGTGGACACGCTGCAGATGCTGGCGGCCTCGAGCGGCGGGCGCCTCCACCTGGTCTCGGGCGCCGATGACCTCAGACCCCTGGCCGCCCAGATCTCCGGGGAGGTCCGGCAGCAGTACTTGCTGGGGTTTGCACCCTCGGGCAAAGGCGACGTAAAATATAGGATTGTATTCGTGTCCGTCGCGAAACCCGGTTCCTGGGTCGTGCGGACACGTCGTGGTTATCGGGGAACCGCCCCCGGCGGTTCGTAATTTTTAGGAGGTGCAGATGGTCCAGGGACGACGGGTCAATTCCATGCTGACGGTCGGAGCGCTTCTTTTGGGGTCCTTCGGGCTCACCGCGTGCGCATCGAAGAAGTACGTGGGAGAGGAGGTCGCCAAAAGCAGCGCCGCCACGGACAAGCGGATCAACGACGTCGAGTCGCAGGTCGAGGCCACGCAGACCAAGGTGAAGGCTCACGACACGAAGCTGGCTGAGCTCGACAACGCGACGCGGCAGGCGCTCGAGCGCGCGCAGGAGGCGGGCAAGCTCGCCGAGGGCAAGTTCGTTTACTCGCTCGTTCTGTCCGATGACGCGGCGAAGTTTCCGGTCAACAAGTACGAGGTCTCGAAGGAAGCTCAGGACGCCCTCAACGCGTTCGCCGAGCGCCTGAAGTCCGAGAACCGGAACGTCTATCTCGAGATTCAGGGCCACACGGACGCCACGGGCTCCGATGCCTACAACATGAAGCTCGGCTCCGAGCGGGCCGAGGCGGTGCGCCGTTACCTCAACAAGCAGGGCGTCGCGCTGAACCGGATGTCCACGATCTCCTACGGCAGCTCCGAGCCGGTCGAGTCGAACAAGACGAAGGAAGGCCGGTCGAAGAATCGCCGCGTGGTCATCATCGTCCTCGCGTAGCGTTCGGTTTCCTGTCTTCGGAATCCCGCGGCCCGGCTCTGCCGGGCCGCTTCTTTTTGGCGGCGCGGAGCGCGGCGAGGACGCGCTCGAAATCGTCGGGCAACGGTGACGCCGCCGAGACCGGTTCGCCCGTGCGCGGGTGCGGGAAGCCGAGCGCGCGGGCATGGAGCATCTGGCGCGGCGCCTGCGCGGCGGCGCCCCCCTCGGTGCCGTAGACGCGATCCCCCAGGACCGGATGGCCGCCCGCCGAGAAATGGACGCGGATCTGGTGCGTGCGCCCGGTCTCCGGCCGGATCGCGACGAGCGCGGCGCCCGGGAAGCGCTCGAGGGTGCGGTAGCGGGTGACGGCGCGCCGCCCCGTTTCGCCGCGGCCCGCCACGCTGCGGCGCAGGCCGGGCTCGCGGACGAGGTCGGCGTCGAACGTGCCGGTGTCCTTCGGAGCGCCGGCGACGAGCGCAACGTACTCGCGGTCGATCGCGTGAGTGCGAAAGCGGTCCTGAAGGGCGTGGAGCGCGTCGCGGTGGCGCGCGAACACGACCGCGCCCGACGTGTCCTTGTCGAGCCGGTGGACGATGCCGGCGTACGGACGGCCGCCGTAGCGGTGTTGCAGGTAGTGGAGGACGCGCGCCCACAGCGTGTCCTTCTCACGATCCTCGGTGGGCACGGTCAGAAGCCCCGCGGGCTTGTCGACGACGATGACGTCCTTGTCCTCGTAGAGCACGGAGAGGCGCGTGCGCACGCGGCGCTGCAGGGGCCGGTTCGGATGGAGCTCGACCCGGGCGTCCGCCGTGAGCTCACGCCCCGGCTCGTCCACCGCGGCGCCGTCCACGTCCACGCGGCCCGCCCGCACGGCGTCCCGCGCGGCGCGGCGCGACAAGCCGAAGGTCCGGGCGACCGCGAGGTCGAGCCTCACCGGAGCGCCTCCTGCCGGGGCACGGCGATTTCGACGAAGAACTGCGGGTCGCCGACGCGCGCGCCGGGCCTGGCCCCCGGACCGAAGACGGCCGCGGTGCGATAGCGCTCGCGCGCCGCCGCGTCGAGGTGTCGCAGGTAGTCGCGGCCGAAGGCGGGCGCGCCCTCCCCGATCGCGAGCACGTTGGCGAAAACGAGCGCGTCGGGAGGCCGCTCGCGGAGGCGCGCGACGAGCCGCGCTTCGCCGGCCTCGTCGAGGTGGCCCGGAAAGAATTGTTCGACGGAAAACGGACTGCGACGGCCGAGGACGTAGCCGAAGAAGCCCGCTTCCGGAAACCCGGAGAGCGTGGCGTCCGGCGGCAGGCGCGTGAGCGCGCCGAGCGCCGAGGCGGTCGTCTCCGCGACGGGGCCGGGCAGGAAAAGCGCTCCGGCCGGCGTCTCGACGCGGCCCCAGGGAAGTCCGCGGTAGAGGTCGGCGAGCGCGAGCCCGCGGAAGGCGGCGAAGACGACAAGCGCGGCGCCGACGAGGCGGGGAAGCACGGCGCCGGCGACGCGGGCGAATCGGTCCGCGAGCCCGAAGAGCCCGGCCTGCGCGACGACGAGCGGGAGCGGCAGGAAGAACGCGTCGTATGGCCCGACGTAGCCGGCGGCGAGGAGCACGCGGGCGGCGAAGACCGCGGAGAGCCAGAGGGCGGCGTCCGGCACGGCGGCGAGGGCGCCGCCGGCGGGCCGCCCCAAGAGCGAGGTCCAGAGGCGCCGCATGGCGGCCGCGCCGACGGCGACGGGCACGACGCGCACGAGCGGCGGCAGGAGCGTGAGCGAATCGGCGAGGCTCGCCGGAGGCCGCGCCGCGGCGGCGGCGGCGGCGAGCAGGAGGGCGACGGCGGTCCCGACCACGGCGGACGCCGCGGCCGGCCGCCCCGAGGCGCGCAGCCGCGACGCCGTCGACGACGCCGCCACGAGGAGGCACGCGCCGAGGAGCAGGACGAGCGCCGCGAGCAGGAGCTCCGTCGCGCGGAGCCCGATCCGGTCGAGGCCGGCGTAGGCGCGGTAGACGTTGGCGAACGCCGGCGGCGGGGAAAGCAGCGCGAGCCAGCCGTCGCGCACGAGCGTCTCGCGCGGAATGCCGAGGGACACCGCGCCGTAGCCGGCGGCCGCCGCGGTCAGCGGCGCCACGCCGAGCGCGACGAGCCGCCGCGGGCGCGCCCGCGCGGCCAGGGCGAGGACCGCGGCTCCCGCCAGGCCGAGCTCGAGCCGGGCGAGCATCGCCGCCAGCACGCAGGCGCCCGCGGCCGCGTCCCGAGCCGTGGACGGCTCGCGCGCGGCGAACACGAGCCCCCAGGTGAGCGCGGCGATCGCGATCGCCACGTCGAAGCTGAAGGGGAACATCCAGCCGCCCGGGCGCAGAAACAGGGCGGTCACGACCGCGACGCTCGTCGCCAGGGCGGCGCGCCAGGGCGAGAGCCACTGGCGGGCGAGGCGCGAGAGGGCCTCGAGATGGAGGACGGCGACGAGGCCGCAGAGCGCGGTGCGGGCGGACAGCGACGCCCCGGCGAGGTGGTCGACGATCGCCGCGAGCCAGGGACCCAGAGGTCCGTGGTTGAACTGGAGATCGCCGTAGAGGCGCTCCCCGTGGGCGAGGCGCCACGGCACCATGAGCTCGCGCCCCGAGTCGACGTAGGGCTCGATCCAGCGCTGCCACGACACCGCGAGCAGGAGGCCGAACACCAGATACGGCAGCGCCGCCGCCGCCGCCTGTCCACCGCCCTCCGCCGTCTGTCGCGAGCCGATTCTCGTAGGATAACTCCCGTGCAGGAAAAGATGGCCACGCGCAATCCGGTGGCGCGGGCGATCGCGTCGGCGACGTCGCGGCTCTGGTTTCCCGCGGCGCTCTCGGCCTCGCGCAACCTGCCCCGCCCGCTGATGCACCGGGGCGGGCGCGCGCTCGCCGCCGTCTACTACCGGCTGCGTCCGAAGTACCTGCACGCCGCGCGCCGCAACCTCGCGGTCATCCTCGGCGAGCCGGAGGACTCGCCGCGCGTGCGCGGCCTCGCCTTCGAGATGGTCGCGTCGCACTTCCGGGCGTGGGTCGACTTCCTCCACTTCGCCACGCGCCCGCCGGAAGAGGCCGCGCGCCTGGTCGAAGGCGTCGTCGGGTACTCGCGCATCGTCGAGGCGCGTCTCGCCGGCAAAGGCGTCCTCCTGCTGACGGCCCACCTCGGCAACTGGGAGGTCGGCGGCCTGATGCTCGCCCGCGTCAACCAGCCGATCCACGTCGTGCTCGTGCCGGACATCTTCCCGGGCGTCGAGCGCGAGCGCCGGCGCCTCCACGAGCGGCTGGGGGTCGCCGAGATCCGCGTGGACCGCAGCTTCGTGCCGACGCTCTCGGTCCTCCGCGTGCTCGGCGAGAACGGGATCGTCGCGATGCAGGGCGACCGCGACTTCGACAACACGGGCGTCGCCGTGCCGTTCTTCGGGCACGAGGCGTACTTTCCCCGCGGGCCGCTGCGCGTCGCGATGGCCTCCGGGGCCGTCGTGCTCCCGGCGTTCATCATCGGGCTGCCCGACGGGCGCTACCGCGCGATCGTCGAGGAGCCGCTCGAGGTCGTCTCCGAGGGCGACCGCGATGCCGCGCTCCGGAAGAACCTCGGCGCGTACGTCGCCCTGCTCGAGCGCTACGTCCGGGACTTTCCGGAGCAGTGGTACTGCTTCTACCCGTTCTGGGACGACCCGTCGCGCAAGGGCCGGCGCGCGCTGACCGCGGCGACGAAGAACGCGTCGTAGTGCCGGGAGAGGCTCTCGACGTCGGGGAGGATCCGCGGATCCTCGAAGCCCGACGCCGCGAAGGCGCGCCGCCAGTTCTCCGGGGTGAGGAAGCCGTGGTTGGGCCGCGTCTCGGGATCGGTCGCGACGCCGGTGAAGTTTTCGAGGAAGTTGAAGACGAACTCGACGTAGATCGGCTGCCCCGCAAAAGGGCGGACGCACTCGGAAAAGAGCGCCGCGCCGCCGCCCCGCAGCGTCTGGCGGACGCGGGCGAGGGTCGCGGCGAGATCGCGGGCGATGTGGACCGTGTTGACGGCGTAGACCAGGTCGGCCTGTCCGGGCGCGACTCCCTGTGCCGCGAAATCCGCGTTCATGTCGAGCCGGACGAATTCGACCGGCACCGCCGGGAAGCGCTGCCGGATCGTGCGTTCGGCCCGCCTCAGGAAGGTGGGCACGATCTCGGTGAAGACGTAGCGCCCGATGCGGGCGAGATCGCCGTCGCGCGCGAGGCGCTCGAAGACGGCGAGCGCCGCCGAGCCCGAGCCGCCTCCGATCTCGACGACCGTCGCGGGCCGCGTCGCCGGAAGCGCGCGGGCCACGGCCTCGGCGCCGAGACGGTTGTTGATCTGGTAGAGCAGGTTGTCGTTCGAGAAGTAGTCGAACCAGAGCGGAAGGCGCGTCGGCGCGAAGAGGATCTCCTCACCCGTCTTCTCGCCGCGCAGGAACTCGGGAACGTGCGCGACCATCTCGCGCACGACGGCGAACGCCGGCAGCGACTGCGGGTCGAGGGCTTTCGCGCGGGCCTCGGCCGCGTCGGGGTCTCCGGGTGGCAGCGGCCCGCGCGCGCGGTAGCGTGGCTCTTCTCCGGTTTCGAGCGCGTCGAGGTAGCCCGCGGCCTCGAGCTTCGCGAGGAACCAGCGAATCGGCACGGCCGCGCGCGGCGCGTAGCCCCGCGCCGACACGAGGGCGGCCGCGGAGGTGCTGCCGCGGAGCTCCTCGGCGAAGCCGAGCTCGTGGATCAGGCGCAGGACGAACTCGACCGTGAAGCGATCGAACTGCTCGGCGCAGAGGATGAACGCGTGCGAGAAGAGGCCGCGGATCGCCGGATCCTCGATCCTCAGGAGAAGCGTGTCGAGATCCTCGGTCCGCTCGGTCACCGGCGCCGATTCTAGTGCCGGGTCCAGCCGCGCTCGGCTACACTGTAGGCTTCACGCATGAAGCCTCTGGCCGCGGCGCTCGCCGCGCTCGCTCTGGCGGGACGGGCCCTCGCGGCGGCGCCGTCCCCGGCGCCGGGACGGGTCGTCATCCTCGGATTCGACGGGGTCGACGCGCATCTGGTCGAAGAGATGCTGTCCCGCGGCGAGCTGCCGAACCTGGCGGCCCTGAAGAGCCGGGGCGGCTACGCCCCGCTGACGCCCACCGTTCCGGCGCAGACGCCGGTCTCCTGGGCCACGTTCTCGACGGGTCTGGATCCGGGTGGCCACGAGATCTTCGACTTCTTGAAGCGCGACCCGTCCAACCGCATCCCGACCTTCGCGGTCGCCGAGGAGATCCAGGTGCCCTTTCTGTTCGGCGCGAAGAACCCGCCGATCCTGGCCGCCGCGGCGGCGGTCCTGCTCGGCTTGCCGGCGCTGTGGCTCGCGCTCCGCCGCCGCCGTCTCGCCGCCGGCCTGCTCGCCGTCGTCGCGCTCGGCGCCGCCGCGGGAGTCTTTCTCGCCGTGCGCGCGTGGCTGCCGGCGAACCGCCCGTGGGTCAGGAACAACCGGCGAGGCTCCGTCTTCTGGACGGAGGCGGGCGCGCGCCCGGCGACCGTCGTGCGGATGCCGGTCACGTTCCCGCCCGAGGCGTTCCCCGACGGCCGGATGCTCTCGGGCCTCGGCGTGCCGGACCTCTCGGGCCGCATCGGCAAGCCCTCGTATTACACGTCGGACCCGTTCTTCGCCCCGCGCGAGGGCAACGACTTCTCGGTGGAGATCACGCGGCTCGAGTCGAACACGGGCCGGCAGATCACGAAGATCGTGGGCCCGCCGGCCCGCGCGTTCGGCCGCGAGGGGACGATCGACGTCCCGCTGACGCTGACGGTCTCGGAGGCGCGCGACCGGCTCACCGTCGAGGCCTGCGGCCAGCGCGCGGAGCTCCAGCCGGGCCAGTGGACCGGCTGGATTCCGCTCGAGTTCCGCGTCAACCCACTCATCGCCGTCCACGGTTACGCGCGGCTGCGCCTGGCGTCGATCTCCCCCGAAATCGGCCTGTACCTCTCGCCGATCCAGTTCGACCCCGATCATCTGCCGCCGGGCTTCGCGATCTCCTCGCCGCCGGGCTTTGCCGAGGAGCTCGTGAAGCGCTTCGGCCGCTACAAGACGATGGGCTGGGGGATCGACACCTGGTCGATCCAGTCGGCGACGCTCTCGGAGGAGGCGTTCCTCGAGGACGTGGAGCAGACCGCCAGACAGGAACGCCAGATGCTCGCGGGCCTCCTCGGCGGCGGGCAGAAACTCCTCTTCCATTATTTCGAGTTCCCCGACCGAGTCGCGCACGTGTTCTGGCGCCTGCGCGACCCGCAGCACCCGGCCTACGACGCGGCGCTCGCGGCGAAGTACGGCGACGTGGTCGAGAAGTCCTACCGCACGATGGACGACATCGTGGGGGACACGGCGAAGGCCCTGAAGCCCGAGGACGTCCTGATCGTCCTCTCGGACCACGGCTTCGCGACGTGGCGCCGCTCGGTCAACTACAACTCCTGGCTGGTCGAGAACGGCTACCTGGTGCTCAAGGGCAGCGCGCGCCGCCAGAACCTCGAGGCGCTTTTCTCGCGCGGCCAGTTCTGGGAAGCCGTCGACTGGTCGAAGTCGAAGGCATATGCCATGGGCCTCGGCGACGTCTACGTCAACCTCGCGGGCCGCGAGGCGGGCGGCATCGTCGCGCCGGGCGCCGAGTACGAGGCGCTCCGCAACGAGCTCGTCGCGAAGCTGTCCGCGCTCGTCGATCCCAAGAACGGTGAGAGGGCGGTCTCGCGCGTTTTCAAGCGCGAGGACGTCTACCGCCGGTTCGATCCGCGCCTGATCCCCGACCTCATCGTGACGAATCGGCCGGGCTACCGCGTCTCGTGGCAGTCCTCGCTCGGCGTTCCGACCGGGAGCGTCTTCGAGGACAACCGCGACGTCTGGAGCGGCGACCACTGCTCTCTCGACCCCGACCTCGTGAAGGGCGTCTTCTTCGCGTCGAAGGCCTTCCGGGCCGCCACGCCCCCCGGCATCGCCGACGTCACCGCGTCGGTCCGGGCGCTCGTGGGCGGCGCGCCCGTCCCCGACGCGGCGGGGAAGTCGCTCTGGTGAAGCGCGTCGCGGCGCTGCTGCTTCTCGCCGCGCTGCCCCTCGGCGCCCAGCAGTCCGTGACCCCCGCCGACTCCGAGCGAGCGGCGGATCTGGCCCGTCTCCAGACGCGGATCGCGACGCTGAAGGCGCGTCTCTCCGAGAGCCAGAAGAAGGAGGCGACGCTCGCCGAGGAGCTGAAGCGCCTCGAGCTGAAGCAGGAGATCGCGACGCGCGAGGGCGAGCTCGTCGCCGCCACGCGGGAGGACTTCGCCCGGCGCCTGGCGGAGGTCACGCGCCAGCGCGGCGAGGTCTCGGTCGCCGCGGCCGACTACCGGCGCCAGCTGATCGCCCGCGCCCGCGTGCTCCAGCGCTTCGGCCGGTTCGGCTACTTCCGCGTCCTGCTCGAAGCGAAGGACGTGCCGGCGTTTCTCGATTCGATCGAGCGGCTCGACAGCCTCGCGCGGCGCGACGGCCGCCTCCTCGTGCAGTATCGGTTCGCCGAGACGCGCCTCCAGGAGAACCTCGCGCGAGAGCAGGCGCTCAAGGCCGAGATCGACCGGTTGTACACCCGCAGCCGGCAGGAGGAAGCCCGCGTCGCGTCCCTGAAGACCGAGCGCGAACGGCTGCTCGCGAGCGAGAAGAGCTCGATGGCCTCCCGGCAGCGCGAGGTCTCGGCCCTGACCGACAAGGCCGCGCGGCTCGAGCGCCTCCTCGACACGCTCGCGCGCCAGTCCGACGCCTCCGAGGAGCCCGTCGGGCCGTCGGGCGGGATCCGGCCGTGGAAGGGAGTTCTCGACTGGCCGGCGAAGGGAACGATCATCGAGACGTTCGGCCGCCACCGGCATCCGAAGTTCGACACCTTCACCGTGTCGAACGGGGTTTCGGTCGCGGTCCCGGCGGGCACGCCCGTGCGGGCCGTCTACGGCGGCAAGGCGGTCTACGCCCAGTGGCTGGCCGAGTACGGCAACCTGGTGATCCTCGACCATGGCGACGGCATGCTGACGCTCTACGCGTGGCTGCAGGGCGTGTCCGTGCGGCCCGGCGATCCCGTTGCCGCGGGCGCCGAGATCGGCCAGGCCGGCTTTGGCCCCGGACGGGACGAGTCCGGCGTCTACTTCGAGGTCCGGGACCGGCAAAAGGCCCAGGATCCGGTGGCCTGGCTGCGATGAGAGGACGGTGTCGTTCCCGGGAAGTAACTGATCCCATACCGTGTTCTTCGCTCTGCTAGCATGAGATTGATGAAGTCCAATCGCTCCAGGGTCCTGTTCGTGGTGGTGTCCCTGTGCGCCCTGGCCTCCCTGCGGGCGGTCACCGGGCCCGAAGGATCCGGCCGCGACCCGGCGACGCGGGCCCTGTCGATCTTTTCCGAGGTCTTTTCGCTGACCCGGACC
>Ga0335083_10012502_pt1 | contig 10151 bp, 13 predicted proteins | sample Lox_Sample_42_FD_206716 | JGI IMG/M metagenome (GOLD analysis project Ga0335083, IMG submission 206716) | Soil microbial communities from Loxahatchee National Wildlife Refuge, Florida, United States - Lox_Sample_4.2 | ecosystem: Environmental > Terrestrial > Soil > Wetlands | place: USA...
GACGCGCAAATTCCACGGGCTCATCCAAACGAAAAAGTTGAAATCAAAGTTATTTCGGGGGATTCGTTTGGCGTCAAATCGCCTGTTCAAACGCTTGTGGGGGTATGGTATCTCGACGTTAAAATCGCGCCGGGTGGCTCTGTGTCACAGGCTCTCCCTGCAGGTTGGACAACGTTCATGTATACGCTTACTGGCCATCCGACGATCGCCGGCAAGGAAGTTGACCCGTTCAACACCGTCGTCCTTTCCACTGTGGGAGACGGGATTACCATTGAGAACAAGGGAGGCGAGGAGGCGCGATTTGTAATTATTTCAGGGGAACCTTTGGAGCAGAGGGTCGTTCAGCATGGGCCGTTTGTCATGACGAGCGAGGAAGGGATTTATGATGCTATGAGGGATTTCATGTCTCACTCGAATGGATTTGAACGGGCCAAGGGATGGGCTAGTGAAATTGGAAAGGCAATGAATTAGATAGGCTGCGGTAAGTTGTAACGCATGTGTGGGGGGTTTCTTCGTTACGTATTTTTAGGAATTAGGTTGGGATAATTTTCTTGTAGTTTCATAGAGGTGGGTTGATACCTTCGAATTATAAAAATTCGGTATACTGGCCGCCACGCTGCGGCCCCCCTACGGGGATTTACGTTTCGGGATCTGCAGTGCATGTCACTGCGTCAAAATATCCCGTATTACCTTCCGAATCCAGGTATGACATCGTACAAACCCCCCGGAGCTCATGAAGAAATCTAGAACCGGAGGTCCCAAAAGGCCCTCGTGAACGGAGCGAAGAAGGCTTATTGACGGCCTCTTGGATGTATGTGTCAAAACGGCCGTTGAGACCGCGAATTTGAAGGCCCTTTCAGAAGCGGTCGGATCACCCGGGTAGGTCAATTGCCCGACACTTTTTGGGGGGGCGTGGGGGGAGACCCCGCACACCGCTTCCATCACCACCCGCTAAATGACGCTCCTTGGCTTATAACTACCGCTCACTTCCGCATTTCCGTCTCCAAACACCCACGTATCCCACCTGCATCCTTACTCGCTCTTCCCTTCCCTCATACGTTCACTTTGTTCTACGGTCCTTGGTGGCAATTGCGCAAGATGACCGTAATGATAGCCAAAAAAGATACCGAGGTGATTATCGTAGGCGCTGGCCCAGTAGGTCTCATCACAGCGCTCCTCCTCGCACAAAACGGCGTAAAATCCCTCCTCCTAGAACAGCACTCCGAAATCATCCAGTCACCACGGGCAATGGCCTATGGCCCAGCTGCCGTCCACGAGCTTGAGCGAGCGGGGATCGCAGCGGAATGTCGTGCCGTTGGCATGGAACCCTCCGACTATGAATTTACCCTTCGATGGATTACGATGGACAATAAATTGGTGGCGGAATTACCCTCGCGGTTGATGGAGGGGTACCCGCCTGTGTTGTGCGGACAGCAGGAAGTGGCGAAGATTATCTTGGGGCGGTTGATGGAGTTTCCGCAGTTGTGTAAGGTGTTTTGGAGTCATAAGGTTGTTGGGGTAGAGCAGTATAAGGAACGGGTGACGGTTACGTGTGAGGCTGATGGGATACAGAAGAAGTTTACCGGCGATTATGTTGTCGGGGCGGATGGGGCAAGGAGCACGGTTCGAAAGTTGATTGGGTGTACGTTCGACGGGGTTACTTATGATAAGATGGTTGTTGCAACAAATGTGTTTTACCCCTTTCGAGAATATGGATTTTCAGCAGGGCAATTCATCATTCACCCGGAGCATTTTGCCATGGTATATACCTAGATGGCTCCCCCCCCGTTTCTCAATCTCTTTGGCCTTCTATTTCGATCGTTGGGTTAACGGACGTTTAGGTCGGAAAGATCTCGCCGGATGGCATGTACCGCGTCTCCTACGGCGAAGACGCAAGCTTAACCCACGACCAAGCCCGCGCAAACCTCGACGCCAAATTCAACGCTATCTTCCCCGGTCCCAAACCCGTCAAATACGACCTCCGCATGTTCAGCCCATACAAACTCCACCAACGGCGCTCAAATAAATTCCGGGTGGGTCGCGCGCTGTTAGCCGGGGATGCAGCACATGCATGTAACCCATTTGGCGGGATGGGATTGACAGGGGGACTTTGTGATGCAGGGGGGCTGGCGGATTGTCTTGTGGGGGTGCTGAGGAAAGGATGTACGGATGACTTGTTGGATAAATATGCGGAGATTCGAAGGAGGATTTTTGATGAGGTATCATCGTTGAAGGCGTGTTGGCGGGGCTTTGGGTTTGGGGAGCTGATGGGTAGGTAACGGATCCGATTTCGCGGGGGAATTTTGAGAGATTGTTTTCCTTGGATCCCGAGACGGCGGCGGAGGATGATGAACTTTTCCGGAAGATGAATGAAAGTGAGGATTTCAAGCGGGAAATGCTCAGGGGTACAATGGCTTTGCAACATGGTTCCTCCCCTCCTTGTCACGCCCGATTGCTTCTTGCATCTCACTGACCTTTGAGATTTCACGCAATACTACCCTGATAAAATCACGACGCCCGCGGCAGAAGGGGGTTTATAAATTACGAATCATGTAGAATAAATATACCAAGCATTTTCCCATGAGAAAAGTAATCTCACGGTCTTTACGACTTCCCCCGTTCTTCGGTCTTCCATTGAGATGTGTCAGAAAAGTTGGACCTTGGCAGGGAAAGCCGGCCCACATGGCTGTCGGTAGTCGCTTCCCGGTCCAGTAGGTATTGTACTGGCCCGCCTCTGATTGGCCAGCGTATATTACGAGATCAACCGTTTGGGCTTCTCCCGAACTCTTGTCAGACCCAAACGACCGGAGGGCCGAGAGGAATTCCGTTCGCTTGATACTTTTATATATCCTGGATAATTCGCCTCCGTCATCTTGTTTTTGCATCAATCCACTCGTCTGCTATTGCTGTGCATTTGCCAATCATCGCCATGTTCGCACGGACTCGCTCACTCGTGCCCGTTTGTCTGCGCACCGTAGTTTCCCCCCCTGGTCATGTCACGCTTTCCCCTCCTTTGTTGATTCTGATGTGGTGCTTCTTGTAGAAGTCATTCTCTCAGTCCCGGTCCTTCCATGCTTCTTCCGTCGCCCGTCGAGTTGTTGCCACTCAAGTATCCGACCTCCCTCTCCTCAATCCACCGAATACTAACATCGTAGCCCCTGCGCGCTAAAGAAGCCTCGGTTCGGTCCCTAACTGGGGATAATTTCTAACGGGTTGTAGCCGCATGTATCGAGCAAGTATCCCGTGATAGACCATGAGTATGACGCAATTGTTGTTGGTGCTGGGGGTGCTGGTCTGCGAGCTGCGTTTGGTCTTGCCGAGGCAGGGTTTAATACTGCATGCATCACCAAACTCTTCCCCACGAGAAGTCACACTGTCGCCGCACAGGGTGGAATTAATGCTGCTCTTGGGTATCAACCTCTTTTCCTCTTCCTTCTTAACTCATTGCGCAGAAACATGACCGAAGTATCGTCTTCCTAAATTGTCTCATCTTGTTTTCCCTGCGCGGTTTTTGTCAATTTTGTGCATGCTGTAGGGAAGAGACTGACTTTCAGGACGACTGGCGCTGGCACATGTACGACACCGTCAAGGGATCGGATTGGCTCGGCGACCAAGATGCAATCCACTACATGTGCCGTGAAGCCCCCCGCACTGTCATCGAACTAGAACACTTTGGCGTCCCCTTTTCTCGGACAGACGAAGGCAAAATTTATCAACGCGCCTTTGGCGGACAGTCTCTGAAATACGGAAAGGGCGGGCAGGCGTATCGTTGTGCTGCTGTTGCCGATAGAACGGGGCATGCTCTGCTACATACTCTCTATGGACAATCTCTTCGTCATAATACCAATTTCTTCATTGAGTACCCCGCCCGTTGCAGTGATGGTGCGGCGAGAAGCTAACATTGTTTCTGTAGATTCTTCGCAATGGACTTATTGATGGAAGACGGCGAATGTGTCGGCGTCATCGCCCTAAACCAAGAAGACGGCACAATCCATCGTTTCCGTGCCCACAAAACCGTCCTTGCAACAGGCGGCTACGGACGTGCCTACTTTTCCTGTACCTCCGCACACACCTGTACTGGAGACGGGAATGCAATGGTCGCACGTGCCGGCCTGCCTCTTCAAGACCTTGAATTTGTGCAATTCCATCCGACGGGGATTTATGGTGCGGGCTGTTTGATTACGGAGGGGTCCAGGGGGGAGGGAGGTTACCTTTTGAATAGCGAGGGCGAACGGTTTATGGAGCGGTATGCGCCTACGGCGAAGGATTTAGCGAGTCGGGATGTTGTGTCTAGGAGTATGACTTTAGAAATCAGGTACAACCACACCTCCCCCCAACTTAGGAACCCTTCGTGGCACATCCAATTATTGAGTCGACGGAACTTCGGGTGTCTGGAGGCTGACGGATTGTTTATAGGGAAGGACGAGGCGTCGGCCCCGAACACGACCACATATACCTCCAACTCTCTCACCTCCCCGCCGAAGTCCTCAAAGAACGTCTCCCCGGCATCTCCGAAACAGCAGCAATCTTTGCCGGTGTCGACGTCACCAAGGAACCCATCCCTGTCCTGCCTACCGTCCACTACAACATGGGCGGAATCCCCACTCGCTACACCGGTGAAGTTTTGACTGTTGATGGGACCGGCAAGGAGAAAGTGGTGCCGGGGCTGTACGCTGCTGGAGAAGCTGCTTGCGTGAGTGTACATGGAGCAAATCGGCTCGGTGCCAATTCGCTTTTGGATATTGTTGTTTTTGGACGGGCTTGTGCTCATCATATCAAAGAAACTCTTGAGAAGGGTAACAATACCCTCTTCCCCCCTCATCATAACCATTTCTCGTCTGTCGTTTGAATCTGACTCTTTTTGGTAGGCAAACCGCATAAACCTGTGTCGGCGGACTTGGGGGCTGGATCAATTGCCAATTTGGATAAAATTAGACAAGCAAGCGGACCCGAACCAACCGCTAAAATCCGCTTGGACATGCAAAAGACAATGCAAACGTACCTCGCCACAACAACTCCCCTCCAGAGAAGAAGTGGGTTAACCATTAAAGTGACGTCGCTGTATTCCGTACGGAGGAATCGCTACAGGATGGCGTAAAAAAGATCAACGAAGTCGACAAACGATTCGCTAACGTCGGAATTCGAGATCGTAGCATGATTTGGAATAGCGATCTCATTGAAACTCTCGAACTTCAAAATCTTCTCACTTGTGCTACTGTACCCCCTCCACAAGAAACAATCCCCCATGACACACCGCTCTTTGTGTGGAAGTGACGCTAACTGGCCTCAGCAAACGTCTGTTGCTGCTGCCGCTAGAAAAGAATCTCGTGGTGCTCACGCACGAGAAGATTATACCGAACGAGATGATGAACATTGGATGAAACATACGCTTTCATGGCAACACCGGACGGCGGACCCTGTGACGTTGAAATACAGAGCCGTTATCGCTACTACCCTTGATGAAAATGAATGTAAACCTGTGGTATGCACCCCGTCCACTTCCCTCTTCTATATCACGCTCGTTGCCTGGCGGTATGATCTAATTTGGTGATAAAGCCGCCGTTCAAGCGTGTCTACTAGGCTTGTTCGATTTATGTGTGTGGACAAGTTTATGTGTTCTTCATTTTAATTTATATAGTGGATATTTGTGTAGCGATGTATGTTAAATCAAAAATAGTAGACGCGTCTTTCAAAGAAAGTTCAATGCTCCCGTGGTTCCCCTTTCCCCGTTCTTGTGACTTTGGATTTTCGAGGAACGAGAGGCAAGCTACGCTATGCACGGCCTGCAGCCCCGCAATTAAGGTTTGGCTGAGGATGCAAATTATTACTATCCATTTATTACTATTCTCCCGGTCCCATGTTTTATTACTATTCCTTCCGCCTTGTCGGAAAAGCAAGAGGCGCTCTCGATGCGAATCGTCTATAAAGCAGTGCGAGGGTCCCCAATTTCATAGCATCGCCCTCGATCATGTTTTCTGATGACTCCTTCCCCTACGAGGCCTTAAATGTGTAGAGAATATGTAAAATATCACACATTGTTTGCACATTGTTTGCACATTGTTTGCACATTGTTTGCACATTGTGGATACAATTTTATATGTGTTGGAAATGTGTAAGGAATGTGTAAAGAAAATATGACATTTAATATGTAATAGCTGTGCAGATACATATACAATCCTCTAAACAATGCAAATCATTCTGCAAATCATTCTGCAAATCATTCTGCAAACCATTCTGCAAACCATTCTGCAAAACATCTTGTATACTATCTTTCATAGCCATTATGCATACTGTTCTGCACACCGTTCTACACACAATTCTGTACACTGTTTTGTGAACCATACTGCATGGCCATTCTATTAACTGTTCTATATAGCTGTCCTTCAAAGCTGTTCTCCATAACTGTCCTTCATGGCCATCTTACAAACCATTCTACATAGTCGTCCTGCCATCCCTTCCTTTATATCCAACACTAGGCCCAATACTGGTCTTCCTCTTTGTTATGGATCAGTACTTAAGTTACATATATATTCTGAAGTAGCTACTTTTGGTCCTTAGCTATCAACTCCATTGTCTCTGTTTTTTTAATTCTTCTAAACTTTAAGCTTTCATTCTAGTGTGTCGCTGTACTCCATGTCTTTTACGCATCTACACTACATTTTGCATAATACTTCTATTTATTGTTCGCCTTCCTCTAGGCCCAATGCCATGTCTAGCACTTACTAATGCAGGACGGCCATGCAAAATGATTTGCAGAATGCAAAATAGTGTATAGAATGACTATGTAAGACAGTGTGCAAAATAGTTTGCAAAGTAATGAGGTTCTAAATACCTCGAGAATATGTAATGAAGGTGCATTGTATATCTATGTATTTAACCCGGCTGAAAGTCCCTCTTCAAGTCAATCATTTTCCATCATCATTTGCATATCTAAGATATTGTGATTGCTAAAGGAATCTATCACACACTTAATTAGAATGAATGTTCAAAACTTGATAAGCTCTTTTCAAACTGGAATGAATAGATATTGTCTGTTTAGGTATTAAGGATGAAAGAGAAATTCAATCACAACTTAGCTACTGCCAGGCATGTGGTGGTTGCCACAGCAACTATGTTGTAATTTATAAAATAACTGAAAATTTTCACATAATTTTTACACATTCTCGACACATTTATAGCCTCGTAGAGAAGTACCAACAGCTTTTAAAAGTATATCTACTTTCCAAAAAGGTTTTCTCAGTTGAAGGCAATACCTTTGACTTTCGACATTTGCTTTGCCTTTGACTTTCCTTTTCTTTCCTTGTTTACCACTAGCTATTATGCTCCTTTTCTCTTTTGAATTCGGTTTATTTCTTTTTGATGAGTCATAGTTTTCAATTTTGCTGTACTGGCTGTAATAATCTGGCTTGAGGTTCATTTCAGATTTTTTAAGGCTATGTTCAATGCAAATTTAAATCAAGACTTGGCTATATACTATAGGTAGAATTTGAGGAATAATGATGGGTACACAAGCTAATCTGGCTTCATATTGTCAAGATATTACTATAAACATAATCAATACTAACAAGTGAATCAGAGTTTAGATGTATTCACTGGACCGATGGTGGCTAATCATAGATTATTCCTTTGGACGGTTTTTACATCTTTTTTTGGCAGTGATGGTCTTCATTTTGCTTCTGCTTATTCACCGCATATGCAATTCAGCTTGCGGAAGGCGAAAATACATATTTTACAGGAACCACACTTTTACATTCTACGCAGATGAGGTAATGTAAACCATCTTCTGAGTTAGGGAAGACCCGTCAGGCCGCCGGCAAGAAGATTTTGCTCTCTTTGAAAGCAGCGGCAGGATCGTAGGGTTTTACATCTGATCCGCACTGGAGGTGGAATCAATAATTATGTGGCAGTGATTTGATCCATATCTGCAAGTCACGACCAGCGCGTCCGCTGGATCTGGCGAGACCACAGTTGACGAGACTCAATACACCAACGTGACAACCACGACAACCATACCTGGCAACACTTCCGGCGACGACTTGATTCAAGTCATGTCGATGCCATATCTCTTCAATTATTCCACGATGACCTCAGTCCCCTCAACGCCCCAACCTCATCGACCACGCCAGTCGCCACCGTCTCACCGGTCATCTATTACTACACCAATAAATGCCTCGTCGCGTTGAACGATGTCCAACCTCTCATCCTTGGGCCCGACACGACCCACGAACATATCTCTCTCGATTCATCCTCTCAACCATACGAACTTCGTGGCCGTCCTTCAGGCATCATCGCTCAATAATACGCCGATCCTCACTAACTGGTCTTTCTCATTCAATTCCGAATACAGAATTGAGGAGAGCGAGCAAGGGAATTTGACATTATCCGAGGATTTGTCTTACTACATGATCACGAGTATTCCGATCCAACAAGCGTCGATTAACATGGCTTTCGTTGTGCGATTATGGGGAGTCTACGATTATTGCACATCTGACGTGGTTATCTATTCCGGCATTGAGAACATAAACGCCGGACCTTCCGGCAATAAAAGTTTCGCTCTGTTTAGACGTACATTTTCATGGCTTACTTTGTGTAGATGATAGGATAGGAAATACATTGGGATAGACTATTTTACCCAAATTTGCCTTGATTATACGATTGAGCGCCAGTATCGTCCAAAAAAAAGCCGCGGAATCGCTTTTGCCATGCATTTTATTCGCCAACCGATGTTTTGGATAACATCTAACCTGTCCTCCAGGAATGGGCTGGTACTAACCGGCATACGGAATGCTGGATTTGACATCACCATTCTACTAAAAGGCGAATATGGATAAAATTTACGGTAAACGGGAGGTAGAATTATCGGTATCTATACCTGATTGGCAACTCTCCAATCACGTTTCGGATGGCAAAAATGGCTCACCGGAAGAACGGAAATACCTGTTTGCTGTATATAAACAGATCGTCCTCACAGAGACGCGCGTTACCCTTTTAACATGGTCTCACAAGACACTGTACGCGACGATTTCGCCGTCTGGGAAAGCGACAATCCAATTCCTTTCTTCGACAAACTCGCCGAAAACGTATCGTGGATCGTTCGCGGAAAATTAAATCCTTTGGCCGGACAGTACAATTCGCGCACCCAAGTCATTGAAGTCTTTCAACAATTGAGTTCGAGCTTTACGGCGCCGCCGACTTGTAAAGTCACAAGCATTCTTGTGGATGGGGACTGGGCAGTGGTTGAGATGAGTCTCGATGCCATGACGAAGGGTGGGAATAATTTCTATGAGGACTTGTGTTTCGTTTGCAGGTATGGAGGGAATAGTATTGTGGAGGTCAGGATTTATGTCGATACGGCTGCGGAGATCAAGCTCATGTCGGAGGCTTGATATGGATCAGGAAAGGAGGGCTGATTGTGCTGTTTGGACATGTCAATGTAGCCTTTGAATTCCTGTATGAAGCTCGATGGAGTATGTCTCCCCAATAAATGAATCATTTTGCCGAGTATGCGCGTCACACGTATTAAGGTGGTTGTTAGTACCCGCGTGGCGGGATATTCCAGCATTCGTCCTGCAAGCGTATCATGCTTGAATGTAAAGACTTATTGATAAAGTGCATTGGAATAAGACCTGGCAAGCATTCGTTCTGCGGATCCGGTGGCTTGCGGGCGTTGCCGCGGCACCAGGCAGGCTCAGGAGCCTGCCTGGTGCTCCCCATCCGCTGCACATGCACCCCTAATAACCCAGATCCAGTCGTAATGTGGAAGGCATATCAAGACAACGTCTGGACTAGAAGTCCAGGTAGGCCCCGGGGAGACAGATTATGCTTGGTAAAACCCGGGCCTTTCTGCTTCGCCGGTGCTCTTGACACATTAGACTTTGCCCGGCGATGTCCAATGAAACATAAATGCTGGTATAGCCGCTTGAAACTGTGCGAGTCGCACTCGTGAATTTTTACCTGCAATCGACAAGCCGAAGAAGCGCAGCTGATCAGAACAAAAGGTGGAAGAGACGGGATCTTTTCCGTGTTATCGGATGCGGTGAACGTGTGAGGGAGCAAGAGCATTCTATACCGGAAGAACGAAGATCTTCACAGAGAGCTGGCCTCCCTGCCAATCCTCTCGCGAGCGGGACTTCCCTTAGGTTGGAGTTGTG
>Ga0335083_10012503_pt1 | contig 10151 bp, 6 predicted proteins | sample Lox_Sample_42_FD_206716 | JGI IMG/M metagenome (GOLD analysis project Ga0335083, IMG submission 206716) | Soil microbial communities from Loxahatchee National Wildlife Refuge, Florida, United States - Lox_Sample_4.2 | ecosystem: Environmental > Terrestrial > Soil > Wetlands | place: USA: Florida...
GCGAAGCCCGGCTTCCTGGGCCAATTGCACAAGCAGTTTCAGGGTTTCGTCGGTGACCCGATTCTTGGAGTAATCTAGAAAGAGCCCTGCGGCCTCGAGCGTGAGGCGCCGCCCGCGACCAGGGTCGTCGGCAAACAACTGGCGGAGATGCACATCCTTGACCTTTTCGTAGTGCGCCTGCAACGCCTTCCAGGCCGGACGTTGCACGAGACTGGTTTCCGCCGATGCCATTACGCTCTCCTATTTCTTCTTCACCTTGCTGATATCCATCTGCTGATTCTTGTCCCACAAACGAAATCCACCGAGAAATGCGTTAAGGTTATTGCCGGCGCGCGCCCCTTTCGGCATCGTTTTCAGGAACTTGACGTTTCCGCCGCCAATCACGACGTCGTCGGGCTCAAGCGCCGCCTGTAGCCGTACCACAACGTCCTCAACGTGCTTCTGCCACTTCTTCCGCCCAAACCGTTTCAGGCCGCGCAATCCCACGTAATCCTCAAACGTTGCCTTTTTGTACGGAAGGTGCGCGAGTTCCATTGGCTCGACGTTGCCGTCCACGACCATCGCCGAGCCCAGACCTGTTCCCAGACCCAGGAACAGCATTTTGCCGCCCTGGTAACTGCCGAGGGCCTGCATGGCTGCATCGTTGATGACCTTCACCGGGCAGCCGAATGCTTTCTGGAAGTTGAATCCCACCCAGCCGGGAGCAAGATTAAAGGGCTCGGACACCGGCCTGCCGTTGGTGACCGGCGCCGGATAGCCGATGGAGACGGCTTCATACCTCCAGCCATCCGCCAGCTTCTTGACCCCCGAGACCATCTTCGCCGCTGTGAGCGTCGGTCCCGAGGGAAACTTGCGCCGCTCTCGCTGCCCGGTAGCGAGAATCTTGACATTGGTACCGCCGACATCGACGGCCAGCACGTTCATTCGTCGGTCTCCTAATCAAGCGCCTTGCAGTACTGCACTCTTTGACGCGATTACACTCAGCAGGTCCTTCCAGGAGTCGACAAACGATTTCGCTCCATCCGTTTGTAGCTGCTTCGCCAATGCGTCCACGTCCACTCCGGCCTTGGCGAACTTCGCCAGCACCTGCTCGCAGTCCCCGCCGTCCGGCGGCAGAACGCCAGCAATCTCACCATGATCGGCCATTGCCTTCAGGGTAGCCTCCGGCATGGTATTCACGGTGTTGGGAGCGGCCAATCCCTTGATGTACAGAATGTCGGAGGCCTTCGGGTCTTTCGTTCCGGTGCTGGCAAACAGCAGGCGTTGCGGGTTGTAGCCCGCCTTCACAATGTTCTGCCACCGCGGCGTCGCCAGCAGGTCGCAGTATGCCTTGTAGGTCCGCTTGCCGATAGCAATCCCCAGCGTGTCGCGCATGTCTTCCGGGACCTTGTCCTTTATCGCGACATCCCAGCGGCTGACGAACAGCGACGCCACGGAACCGACATTGGTGCCGAGGCCGGCAGCAATGCGGCGCTCGATGCCCCGCAAGTAAGCCTCTGCCGCCGCCACATACTGTTCGCGGGAAAACAGCAGGGTCACGTTGATGGAAACCCCGGCGAAAATCGCTTCTTCAATCGCCGGCAATCCTTCCTTTGTCCCCGGAATCTTGATGAACAGGTTGGGCCTTGCCGCCCGCGCGTGCAGGTCTTTGGCTTCCTTCAGCGTCGTGGCCGTGTCGTAGGCCAACAGCGGAGAGACCTCCAGCGATACCCAGCCATCCACTCCTTTTGTCTGGTCATGGGCCGGACGGAACAAGTCAGCCGCGCGTGTAAGGTCCGACAGTGCCAGTTCGAAGAAGAGGGCCTCGCCCGATTTGCCCTGCTCCAGCTTCCGGCGAATATCGCCGTCGTAGGCGGTGCTCTTCTTGATGGCGAGATCAAAAATGGTGGGGTTCGACGTGAGGCCGGTCACCGAGAACTCATCGATGTAGCTCTTCAGCGTGCCGGTGTCCAGCAGGTCGCGCGTAATGTTGTCGAGCCAGAGACTCTGGCCCAGGTCGTGCAATTTCTGTGTTGCCTTCATAACAGTACCTCGAAAATTCGCAGTGAAAAGAGTAGCTGAGAACGAACGATTATCCTAGTTGAAATCAGTCTAAACTACGCATAAAGTACGAGCGGCACGCCGACCAGCCTAACGCAACCCTCCTTTCATGGGGAATTCACGGAGTTGAAACATATGACGGGCCCGCGCGACGAAGTCCGCACCGGAAACAGCACCGCCGACTTGAAACAGGCCATCCTCGACAATCTCTATTACGTGCAGGGCCGCGTGCCCGTGCTGGCAACGCCGACCGATTGGTATATGGCGCTAGCCTACACCGTGCGCGATCGCATAATGAACGACTGGGTCAACTCCATTCACCGGCTGCGCGACCAGAGCATCAAGCTCGTGGGCTATCTTTCCGCCGAGTTCCTCCTTGGGCCGCATCTCGGCAACAACCTCCTGAACCTTGGCATTACCTTGCAGGTGCGGCAGGCCGTGGCTGAACTTGGACAGGATTTCGACCTGCTCGTACGGCAGGAGGAAGAACCCGGCCTCGGCAATGGCGGCCTGGGACGGCTGGCTGCTTGTTATTTGGATTCCATGGCTACGCTTCGGGTTCCGGCAATCGGCTACGGAATTCGCTATGAATTTGGCCTCTTCGACCAGGAGATCCGCGACGGCTGGCAGGTGGAGAAGACCGATAAGTGGTTGAGCAAGGGAAATCCCTGGGAACTGTGCCGGGCCGAACTCGCCTTCAATGTCAATACCGGAGGCTACACGCAGCCCTATACCGACGAGCAGGGCCGCTATCGGGTGCGCTGGGTGCCGCATCGCGTGGTACGCGGCATCGCATACGACACGCTGATTTGCGGCTATCGCTCGGGCATGACCGACTTTCTCCGGCTCTGGAAATCGGAAGCGGTTGAATCCTTCGACCTCCAGGCCTTCAATGCCGGCGATTATTACCAGGCAGTTGAGCAGAAGGTGGATTCGGAAACCATCAGCAAGGTCTTGTATCCGAATGACGAGCCCGAGGCCGGCAAGCGTCTTCGTTTGGAGCAGCAGTACTTCTTCACCACGTGCTCACTGCAGGACATGATTCGACTGCATCTATTGCGCGGCCGCACCCTTGACACCTTCCACGAGAGCTTTGCGATCCAGATGAACGACACGCATCCTTCGATCGCCGTGGCAGAGTTGATGCGCCTGCTGGTGGACGAGCACCTGCTGGACTGGGACAAGGCGTGGGAGATCACGCAGAAAACGCTGGGCTACACCAATCACACGCTGCTGCCCGAAGCCCTGGAAAAATGGCAGCTGCCGCTCTTCGCCAACCTGCTGCCGCGGCATCTGGAGATCATCTACGAGATCAACCGCCGCTTCCTTGATGAGGTCCGAGCCAAATATCCCAACGACGATGACCGGGTCGCGCGCATGTCGCTCATTGACGAGACCGGCGAGAAGTTCGTCCGCATGGCCTACCTAGCGACAGTCGGCAGTCACGCGGTCAATGGCGTTGCCAAGCTGCACAGCGAGCTGCTGAAGAAGACCACGCTGCACGATTTCTACGAGATGTATCCCGAGAAGTTCCTGAACGTCACCAATGGGGTGACGCCGCGCCGCTGGGTGGCGCTCAGCGATCCCGAACTGACGGCGCTCATCGCCGGCAAGATCGGGGAGCAATTTCTCACCAACGAAGACGAATTGCGCCGGTTGGAGCCGCTGGCCGAAGACGCCGCATTCCGCGCCGCGTGGCGCAAGGTGAAACAGACCCGAAAGGCGGACCTGGCAGCGCTCATTAAGGAGCGCACCGGAATCGTGGTCGATTCGGCCACCATGTTCGACATGCAGGTCAAGCGCATCCACGAATACAAGCGCCAGCTTCTGAATGTCCTGCACATCATCAGCCTGTACAACGAGCTCAAGCGCAATCCGGGCGGCGACTTCGTGCCGCGCACGGTCATCTTCGGAGGCAAGGCTGCGCCTGGTTACTTCATGGCGAAGCGCATCATTAAGCTGATTACCTCGGTCGCCGACGTCGTCAACCGCGATGCCGACGTGAAGGACCGCCTCAAGGTGGTCTTCTTTCCTGACTTCAACGTGACCAACGGCCAGGTGATTTATCCCGCCGCTGACCTGTCGGAGCAGATCTCGACCGCTGGCAAGGAGGCTTCCGGCACCGGCAACATGAAGTTTTCGATGAATGGCGCGCTCACCATCGCCACCCTCGACGGTGCAAACATTGAGATCCGCGATGCCGTCGGCGCGGAAAATTTCTTCCTGTTCGGGCTTACCGCCCCAGAAGTCGCTGCCCTCAAGGGGTCCGGCTACAATCCCCGCATGTATTACCAGCACAACCCCGATCTGCGCGAGGTCGTCGACCAGATTGCCAATGGCACGTTTTCCGGCGGCGATACCGCACTCTTCAAGCCCATCGTCGATTCCCTGCTCGGCAGCGATGAATACCTAGTGCTTGCGGATTACCAGGCTTATGTCGAGTGCCAGCACAAGGTCAGCCAGGCCTATCGGGATCAGGAGCAGTGGACGCGCATGTCCATCTTGAACGTCGCGCGCATGGGATATTTTTCGTCCGATCGCTCCATCCGCGAATACTGTTCCAACATCTGGAGTGTGAAGCCGGTGCTCCCCGAGAAGGGCGCTGCCGCGCCGGCAAAGAAGTAGGCGGGTATGAATGCTCCGGTACCCGGTGGCGATCTGGATTTGCACGGCCTCGCCCAGGTCGTCACTGGCAACGGCGGCCTGCCGAAGGTGCGGGTCACTACCGGGCAATGCACGGGCGAAGTGTATCTTCACGGTGCCCATGTGACTTCCTGGAAGCCGGTTGGCGCAGAGGAAGTTTTCTTCCTCAGCCGCAACTCGCGGTGGCAGGGCGGCAGCGCCATCCGCGGCGGCGTGCCCATCTGCTTTCCCTGGTTTGGTGATAAAGCTGACGACCCCAAGGCTCCGGCGCACGGATTTGTACGGACTAGAGAGTGGGAGATTGAAGCCGTCGTGCAGTCCGGCAAAGCCATCACGGTAAGCATGTTCACCGCGAGCGATGAAAGCTCACAAGCCTGGGCGCCGGGGAGCTTCCGCGCCGTCTATCGGGCAACATTTGGGGCCGAACTCGATTTGGAGCTCGCCGTCATCAACACCGGCGCCAGGCCACTCCGCTTCGAGGAGGCGCTGCACGCTTACTACGATGTTGGAGACGTGACGCAAGCGCGTATAGCCGGCCTTGATTCGGTTGAGTACCTCGATAAAACCGATGCCTTCCGCGCAAAGCAGCAGCGCGGAGACGTAACCATCAGCGCCGAGACCGATCGCGTGTATCTGAATACCGAGGCGGCTCTCGAGCTGCGAGATCCGGTATTGCGGCGACGAATTCACGTCGGCAAAGAGAATTCGCGCACAACGGTAATCTGGAATCCGTGGGTACAGAAAGGTCAGGCGCTTTCCGACCTGGGCGCGGACCAATGGCGCAGGATGGTGTGTATCGAGGTCAGTAACGTCGGCGCCTTCGCCGTCCAACTCGCTCCTGGTGAGGCCCACCGGATGGCAACAACCATCCAAATCGCCCCGCTATAGCACGCAAGAAGAGCCTCGCGACTCCCGCCATTCCGGCGGGAGGGGCAGGAGCCAAAAACCCTTGGAGTGAGCTGGTCAGCGCACGAAACTGGTTCGCGCTTTCGCGTTGGCTTCGACCTTGAGCTGCTGCTCCAGCATCCGGCGTTTCAGACTCTCGTAGATGGGCTTGCTGTTGAGCAACATGGTCACTACCAATGCCACCAGAGACGCGGCCAGCAGCCCTAGCGTGAGATCGCCGCGGCCCGTCATCTCCACCGTCAGCACGATACCGGTGAGCGGAGCCCGCACGCTGGCGGTGAACAGCGAGGCCATCCCCACGACCGCGCAGGCCACAGAGGTGATTTCCAGAGTCGGGTTAAGGTGATGCAGTACCGCCCCGACCAACCCTCCCAGCGAAGCTCCCAATACCAGGAGCGGAGCAAAAATTCCTCCCGGCGTTCCCGCGGTGTAGGACCATGGTCCGATGAGAAAGCGCAGGGCGAACACAGTCGCGAGGCCCTCGATGGTGTAGCGGTCGCTAAGAATAGCCTGGGTAAGGCTGTCACCGCCGCCGACCAGATGGGGCGCGAACCAGGCCGTCAGTCCGACAACGGCTCCGATTGCCGCGGCGCGCTGAATCGAGGAAAATCGCGCAAGGCGATCCGAGAGGCGCAACAGCACCATGGTGATCCAGTTGTAGAGAGCGCCACAGACGCCCATCAGCGCGCCGACCACCAGAAACGGTCCCAGCCTCCAACGCTCGGTCAAGCTGACCAGGTGCACGCTGAAGCTCAGTGAGTTGCCGAGCATTAGCCGCATCAGCCAGACGGCGACTGATGCGGCGGCCAGAGTTGCTACTAGCAGCCAGGGCGTAAAGCTCGCCGTCAGCTCCTCAAAGACGAAGATGGAGCCGCCGATGGGAGCGTTGAAAGCGACGGCCAGTCCCGCGCCCGCGCCCGCCGCCTCGACGACCTTCCCGTCCTGTGGGTCCTTCACCAGCCAGCGGGACACCAGCGCGGCCAGCGAGGCTCCCATCTGCACGGTTGGGCCTTCGCGTCCCAGGGCCAAGCCTGAGCCGATCGCAAGCAGACCTCCAACAAATTTGACGGGAACAATGGTGTTCCTCCCAGGCTTGATCTCGCCGCTGAAGACCGCCTCGACTCGCTGGACACCGCTGCCTTCAGCCTCGGGAGCAAAGCGAACCACCAGCCAGCGCGCCACGGCTGCGCCGGCAAGTCCCAGCGCGACCGGAGCCAGCCAGCCTACGAGAGGCTGGGCGTGCGCACGAAAAATGAGCCAGTCCCGCAGATGGTCAGCAGCGATGAGGAGATAACGGAAGGCCCCGCCGACAACGCCGATGGCGATACCCGTCAGGAGGCTCGCGTTCGAGATGCGCAGGACGCGGGAGTTCATGGAAAAGCAGTAGCCGGTTGTCGGTTGTCAGTTCTCGGCTGTCGAACGGGGAGTCCGGAACTATCGCCGCGTGCCATCGTTTCAGATCGTTCGCGGGCGCAAGGCCTCCGCCGACAACGGACAACCGACAACTCTCTTATTGCTGGTCCCAGCCTCCGCCCAGGGCCTGATAGAGCTGCACATAGTTCTGCAGTTCGTTGAACCAGGCCTGCGCCAGGCTGAGCGCAGAAGTGAAGTACTGCTCCTCGAAGTACTGCACCTCAAGAAAGCTGGTGACACCGCCCTGGAAGCGGACATTGGCCAGCCGCGCGGTCTCTTTGTAACTGTCGGTCTCCTCCTGAATCTTCATGCGATAGAGGCGTGACTGGCGGTAGCCGACAAGGCTGTTGGAGACGTCGCGGAAGGCGTCCTGCACGGTCTGCTTATAGGTCAGGTCGGCTTCGTCCCGTTGCGCCCAGGCCAGACGATAGTTGGATTTGATCCTTCCTCCCTGAAACAGTGGCTGGACCGCCTGTCCTCCCAGAGCCCAGAAGGTCGCGGGACCCTGCAGAAAGCTGGTGACCGCCGTGCTCTGCGCCCCGAAAGTTCCGGTCAGGGAAATCTGCGGGAAGAATGCGGCCTTGGCCACGCCGACGTTGGCGTTGGCCGCCACCAGGTTCTCCTCGGAGCGACGCACGTCCGCGCGGCGCTGCAACAATTCTGAGGGCAGGCCGGCAGGAATCTCAGGCGAGTGCGGCTGCTCGGTCAAGCTCAATCCGCGCGCTATGGGCCCCGGATTGCGTCCCAGCAGAACGCTGAGATTGTTCTCTGTCTGCTCGATCAGTTGCTGGAACAGAATGACCTGCGATTCGGCTTGCTGCAACAGCGCCTTCGCCTGATAAACGTCGCTGATGGGCGATTCGCCGCCCTTGAACTTGATCTCGTTGAGATTCACGATCTCGGTGTCGGCTTCCACCGTGCGCTTGGAGTAGTCGAGCTGGTAGTCATACTGGCGCAGCAGGAAGTAGTCGCTGGCCACCGATGAGATGAGCGTGACCTGCACGACGTTCTGTCCATACTGGGTCGCCAGCAGCGTGGCCCGCGCCGATTCCGTCGCCCGGCGGTATTGCCCCCAGAAATCCACGATGTAGGAGAGCGAAAGCTGCGCAATGTCGAAGGTGGGTGATTTCTTTCCGTAAAATTGGTAATTGTGCTCGTTGACAACGCCGATCGAGCCGTTTACCTGCGGGAACTGGTTGGCGCGCGTGATACCCAGGTTGGCATTCGCCTGCAGGACGCGTGTCGCCGCAATGCGCATGTCATAGTTGTTAGCCAGGGCCTCTTTGATTAGTCCCTGCAGGGACTCGTCCTGAAAGACCGTCCACCACTTCATCTGTGCAAACTGCTCGGCAGTCGGCGGGGCCGCAGCCTGTTGCGTGGTCGCATCGGGCGCGACGCCGCGATACGTATCAGGCACGCTCAACGTCGGCCGCTTGTAGTTCGGACCCACCTTGCAGGCGCACAGCGAGAGCAGGGAGAGCGCAACGATTAGAGCCTTCCGGTTAGTCATCGCCCGCTCCTTCCTGGACCGGACCCGGTCCTGTCTGGTGTGGCTCCTTCTTGCCTCTTGATATCCACAATCCGAAGCGCTCCACTACATCAAAGCTGACGGGAACAAAGAATACGGCCAGCAGGGTCGAGGCCAGCATGCCGCCGATGACGACCGTCCCCAGCACCTGGCGGGAGATAGCGCCTGCGCCAGTAGCCTTCCAAAGAGGCACGCAGCCGAGGATGAAGGCGAAGGCAGTCATCAGGATGGGGCGCAGTCGCAACTTTGCTCCGGCAAGAGCGGCATCAATGAGCGACTTACCCTGGTCGTATTCCAACTTGGCAAACTCGACAATCAGAATCGCGTTCTTGGCGGACAGCCCAATCAGCATGACCAGACCGATCTGCGCGTACACGTCGTTGTCCAGCACGATATCGGTGTGACGCCGTATCCACATCGTAAAAAAGGCGCCGAAGACGGCAATGGGGACGCCCAGCAGCACGCTGAAGGGCAGTGTCCAGCTCTCGTACTGCGCGGCCATGATCAGGAACACCACGAAGAACGCCAGCCCGAAGATGGCGGCAGGCGACACGCCCTGCGCCGCTTTCTGCTCCTGGTAAGACATGCCGCTGTAGTCGAAACCCATCTGGCTGGGCTGGGTCTGGCGGAACACGTCCTCCAGCGCGGCCATGGCCTGGCCGGAGCTGTAGCCCGGTGCAGCGTTGGCGTTAATCTGCACGCAGTTGAACAGGTTGTAGCGCATCACGAACTCAGCGCCACTGCGCGGATAAGTATTGGTCAGGGTACTCAAGGGAACCATCTCGCCGGCAGCATTCCTCACGTAAAACTTGCCGAGATTACTGGCCTTGGTGCGGAAGTCGCCGTCAGCCTGCACATAGACCTGCCACTGCAGGCCGAAGCGATTGAAGTAGTTGATGAGCGCGCCGCCCATGAAGGTCTGGATGGTCTCGTAAAGGCCACCTAGCTGGATCTGCTGCGTCATCGCCTTGGCATTGTCGACCTTGACGCCGACCTGGGGGACGCCGAACAGCGCGGTGGTCATGACACCGCTCAACTCCGGACGCTTGCGGGCTTCCTGAATGAATATCTGGGTATTCTTGGCCAGAAAATCAATACCGCTGCCGGAGCGGTCTTCGAGGATGAAGGTTGCACCGCCGGACGTTCCGACGCCCGGAATGGCCGGCGGCGGGAAGGAGAACGCCAGTCCTGAGGCCACCTTGGACAGCTCCTTCTGCAGATGGGCCTTGATGCCTTCATAGCTGGTTTCGGGTGTCTTACGCACGGACCATGGCTTAAACGAAATGAAGAAGAACGAACTATAGGTGGCATTCACGCCGCTCAGCATGCTGTAGCCCATGACCGAGCTGACGTACTGCACTCCCGGCGTGTTCATGATGATGTCTTCCACCTGCCGGGAGGCCTCGGAGGAGCGCTGCAGCGAAGACGCATCCGGCAGTTGCAAGCCGGCATAAACGTAGCCCTGGTCTTCATCGGGAAGAAAACTGCCTGGAATCTGCTTGCCGAAGTACCCTGCCGCCACGATCAGCAGGGCGAGCAGCAGGAAGGCGACGCCCGCCCGTTTGATCAGGTGGTGGCACACGTCCACATACCAGTCCGTGGCCTTGCCAAAGACACGATT
>Ga0335083_10012504_pt1 | contig 10150 bp, 12 predicted proteins | sample Lox_Sample_42_FD_206716 | JGI IMG/M metagenome (GOLD analysis project Ga0335083, IMG submission 206716) | Soil microbial communities from Loxahatchee National Wildlife Refuge, Florida, United States - Lox_Sample_4.2 | ecosystem: Environmental > Terrestrial > Soil > Wetlands | place: USA...
CCACATCCTCCGACAGATGCCGGTAGGGTCGCTCGGTAAAATATCCGATCTTCATCTGCTTTTTCCTCGATTGACTATCTACTCAGTCCAGGAATTCTCTGACCGCACGCGAAAACTCAAACTCGCGCTCGATCTCCGGGCGATGACCCGCGCCTGCGATCGTCGCGACCTTCGCATTGCTCAAAGCCTTTTGATAGCCGTCGATACATCCGCGTGGCACCACCTGGTCCTTGTCGCCCCAAACCAGCAACGTCGGCGTTCCGACACCGTAGAGTCGTTGTGGGAGATTCGGCGAATGCATGTACGGCTCCCATCCGATTCGCGCTGTCTCCGCGCGCGCGTCTTCGAAGGCCTCGAACTGCTCGGGGGTCATTTCGCCGCCATAGATCTTCGCAAACTCGGGAGTGCCTTCAGGGTCGGCTACGGTCGATCGCAGATGACGCCGGATAGTCAACTCGAACATATCCATGATCACCCCCTCGGCAGGCTTGATTCCCATCGGCGCGACCAGAACCATCTTCGAGAAGATTTTGGGATCGGCCGCCGCCATCTCAGCGGCGATAAAGCCGCCCGCCGAGAAGCCGATAACGTCGATTGGATCGGCTTTGAGTTCGCGCGTTACCTGCGCATAGAAAGCGCCGAGGTCGCGGAAATTCATGATCCAATCGAGGCGCGCCGATTTTCCGAATCCCGGTTGCAACGGGATTATTAGCTCGCGCTTTTCGGCGAGCCGCTCGTTCCACATCATCCATCCCGGATAGCCCAGCTCGTCGTGGAAGATCAGGAGCGGCTTGCCACTACCACCTCTGATTACCGCGAGTTCTGCGTTGGCCGCCTTGATGGAGGTCTGACTCCAGGTTGCCACATTTTTCTCCCTGAAAACCGTTGAGATTTGCGACGTCCGCGATAGTCGCGGCATCGAGTTCGTTCATAACAGAACGAGCATTTCTTGCAAAACTCGGATTTCTGTTAGCCTCGTTACATCTGAAGACGGGATATGTGCGCCGTTGGGCCAGGAATTCAAAGCGATTTTTTTCGACCTCGACGGCACACTCGTCGATATCCACGGACCGCTCTACGTCGCGACTCGCCGGGCGCTCGAGGACTCGGGTGATCCGACTCCCTTCACGCGCGAGCATTACGACGAGGCGCTGGCTACGCGCAATCTCTGGTTCCTTGCACCCGACAAAGCCAGCAAGGATTACCTCCGACTCGCCTTTGCCCATCTGGTGGCAGAGCTTGATCGCGGTGAGCGACTCGAAGTGCTGCCTCACGTGCATGAGACGCTCGCTCTTTTGAAGCGGCGGGGCTACACGACTGCGGTTATCACGAGCCGGCCGGGTGATGCACAGCTATTGGTGGAGAAGCTCGCGATGGTCGGATTGGCGCCGCTGCTCGATAAAGTCGTTACTCAGGATATCGCATCGATGCGTGCGCTCGACAAAACCACAAGTCTCAAGGCAACCGCGCTCGAAATGGGCCTAATGCCGCAGGCCTGCATGTATGTCGGCGACGAGCCCCGTGACACAATGGCGGCCAATGGTGCCGGCTTTGGCGCCGCGGTCGCGGTTGCAACGGGACCCGCGAGCATGGATTTTCTGCGTGATCATCCGAAACATCGACCGGACCATGTTATGAGCTCGATGGCGGAACTAATCGACCTGATTGATCGTCTACGATGAAATTATTTTGGTCAGTTCTCTTTGCGATATCGCTCGTTACTAGCGGATCAACGAGAGCCGCTTTCGCCGCCGATCATTCTGCGATGGGCAAAGCGGGTCCTTTTTTTCTGCCCTCGGGTGAGGCAACCAAGATTGTGACCGCTACGTCGGAGGGCGATGCGGAAGCCGGCATCACGGTGGTAACCCAAGCCGTCGTGATTAAAGAGGCGGGCCCGAAGGCAACTATCGATAAATTTGGTGAAGTCTACGGATTTAACCCGAATTTCATCGCGGTCCATCGCGATCAACCTACGCAAATCGAATTCTGGAATCTCCAGCCTGACGACGAACACGACTTCGCGATTGTCGGACCCGACCTGAAGATTCTGATGTACGTGAAGCTGCCGCCGCTGAAGAAAACTTCGTACGTCTTTACCTTTCATCGGGAGGGTGTGATCGGCTTCAAGTGCCTGCGCCATCAGCCTGCGATGAGTGGGCAGATTCTCGTGCTCCCGCCCGAACCAACCAAGTGATCGTGTGAACGAATCCTTGTCCGCACCTGAAGCTTTACCGAGCTCCCGCGAGCATCTTCGCGAGCTCGCACAGCTTTTCGTGCGTCTGGGCACGATAGCGTTCGGCGGGCCGGCGGCGCATATCGCGATGATGGAAGATGAGGTCGTGAAGCGGCGCGGATGGCTATCAGGGGTCGAGTTTCTCGACATGATCAGTGCCTGCAATCTGATCCCGGGGCCGAACTCAACCGAGATGGCGCTGCATATCGGACAGAGGCGCGCGGGATTAATCGGGTTAATCGTCGCTGGTGCGGCCTTCATCCTGCCCGCAGCGGCAATCACGATGGCGCTGGCGTGGGCGTACGTCGCCCTCGCCAAAATGCCGCAACTGGTGGGCATTCTTTACGGTATCAAGCCGGTAATTATCGCCGTCGTAGTCCAGGCGATATGGCGGCTCGCACGTTCGGCCTTGCATACGAACTTTCTGATCGCGCTGACCGTTATCGCCGTCGCCGCCGCCTTTGCTGGTGTCGATGAGATGGTAATTCTGCTGGCGGCGGGTGTTGTCGCGATCGCCGCGCAAGGCTTCCGCGGGAACCTCGCCGCGGGACCGGCGATCGCATCGACTGGCCTCGTGACGAAGGCGGCGATCAGCGCAGCACCCTTCAGTCTGGGCTCGCTCTTTCTGATTTTTCTTAAAATCGGTTCGATTCTGTTTGGCAGCGGTTACGTGCTGCTCGCCTTTTTGCAATCCGATCTCGTTGATCGAACGCATTGGCTCACGCAGTCGCAATTGCTCGATGCGGTAGCGGTCGGCCAGATCACGCCGGGGCCGGTTTTCACCACCGCGACTTTCGTTGGCTATATTCTCGGCGGCAATCGCGGCGCGATCGTCGCGACGGTCGCGATCTTTCTTCCGGCCTTTTTTTTCGTTGCGATCAGCGGCCCATTGCTCCCGCGCGTCCGCCGCTCACCGGTCGCAAGCGCCTTTCTTGATGGCGTCAATGCGGGGTCATTCGCCCTGATGGTCGAAGTCACGTGGCAACTCGGCCGCGCCGCTGTGGTGGATATGACGACACTCGTTCTCGCGCTCGGCAGCGCGATCATGCTCCTGCGCTACCGCATCAACTCCGCGTGGCTGATTCTGTTCGGCGGCGCGATCGGCGGCATCGCAACGACCCTCTTCCACTGATAACCACGCGAATGCTGCCTCGTCATTCTTAACGAAGGGAGCAGCCGCGACGGTAGTGAAGAATCTCGGACAACAGCTTCTCCCGCTTTACGGCGCGGAGCGCCGAGCGAGAAAAGCCGGCACCAGTTATCGGATCGGCAAAGCACTCCATTTTGGAGAATACGCTCTTCGCTCAGAAAAGCGCGATCGGATTCGCCGGCGACGCGGTCCCTCGCTCCAGTACCAGTGGCAACAGGCTGAACATAAACGCGTAGCGACCATCGCGCGCGCACTTCGATGCGAGCGGATCGAGTTCCGCGTTGTCGATCAAATGCACCCCCATCATCACGAGCGTGCCCGTATGAATCGGCATTTTGAGCGGCGCGTCGTACGCCGTTGGCAGCACGTCGCTGATCGCGTCGGATCCGAGCACGGCGATCTTGCGCTCATGCAGCCATTCGAGACACAACGCATGCAGCCCCGGCATCCCGGCCGTCATCGCGCTGGCGCCCTTGGCCCGCCGTAAAGTGAAACGGCCCGTCCGCAGCAGCATCACGTCGCCTTCGCCCACAGTCACGCGATGGTCCCGTTCAGCCGCTTCGAGGTCTTCGGGATAGATCGCATCGCCGGGCTCGATCCATTCGACCTTGCGAATCTTCGGAATATCGAGCAAGACGCCGCGACCGATGACACCGTCGCGCGCCACATCGATCGCGCATTTATGGGCGCCCTGGAAATCGATCTCGCTTGACGAGTCGAAGCCGTTATACATCTTGCCGTGCAAGAAATGATGGCACAGCGCATCGAGATGCGTCGTCGCTAGACCATGCGGCTCGATCGCAAAATAGTCGGCGCATCCGAAACATCCCAGTGGATGGCCGACCTGGCCGGAACGAATCATCAGATGGGTCACTGGCGTCGGATTATCGCGCGCGGGCTGCGTCGGCAGTGGGCGTGAGAGCGAAACGCGCTCGCCTGTTTGCACGAGCTTGGCTGCAGCGACGCGCTTCTCGTCGGTGATGTAGTTCAAAGCACCGCGCTGATCGTCCTTGCCCCATCGCCCCCAATTGCTGACGCGTTCGAGCAGCTCGGCGATTTGCGGCGTAGTGTATGTGATCGGCATCGGACCTACCCCCTAAGCCCCTCCCTGAAGGTAAGGGGACCAGACTTCGGATTTTTCTACTATCCCTTCCCTTCAGGGAAGGGACCAAGGGTTAGGTCACTTCTTCCTCCTCCGATTCCTCCCGCATCTCGATCGCTTCGCCTGCTTTCATCGGTTCCGCTAATCGTCGCGCTACGATGATGAAGGCGCTGTGCGCGACCATCCGACTGACCGGGCGCACGCTCATTCCCTTGACTTGCCAGTTGCGTATCAAAGTCTCGAAACTCTCGATCTCCGCGAACATCCGACTGTGCTGCAACGCTTCAACTGTATCTTTGAGCTGGATTGCGGTGGGAACGTACGACACGAAGACGCCGCCCGGACGGAGTGCGCGAGAAACCACATCGAGGGCGCGACCCGGTTCCGGCAGGTCGAGGAAGATACGATCGACCTCGGTCTCGTCGAACCCTTCGTAAAGGTCACGCAGCTTTAATTCCCAGTTCGGAGCCTCGCCGAAGTAGGTCGCGACGTTGCGCTGCGCTCGCTTGGAGAAATCCTCGCGGATCTCGTAGGAGATGACGTGTCCGGTGGGACCGACCGCTCGCAGCAACGCGATCGTGAATGCGCCGGCGCCGATACCTCCTTCGATTACGGTCGCACCCGGAAAGACGTCGCCCCACAAGAGCATCGGGCCGGTGTCCTTCGGATAGATGACCTGTGCCTTCCGTGGGAGCAACGGAATCAGGTCGGCATAAGTCGGCCGCAGCACGAGGAAGTATTCCCCTTTACTGAAACGCACGCGTGACCCTTCTTCCAGTCCCCAGACTTCATCGGCGCGCAATTCGCCCCTGATAAGGAGCTTCCGGCCCCGTTCGAGGGTTTTCAAATAGCGGCGCCCTTTACGATCGATAAACAGCGCCGGTTCGTTTTCTTTGAATGGCTTACTCAAGGTGGCATCACACTAGCAGAGCGCGTCGGCGCGCGGAGTGAGCCTGCAAGTCTGCGAGCTGCGTCAAAATCTCCGTGAAGCCGGTACCGGTTTTGGGTCCGCGCAAGCCTCTTTCCTTACGCAAATTATCTATAGGACAGCCGATCGGACTTAAACGCTTGTCGCCCCGCGCAACCATCGTTCTGCTCTTGACTATAATGAGAGGCAGCACCTACTCTTGAGTCGACCCGGCGAGTACGATTCATCCGATGCGAGCATCGGGCTGACGCGTTTTTGCCGGGTAATTTTTTGTAACGGTCGAGACTGCTAAAATAGTGTCCCGACAAATCGACGCGGCGATAGTTTAAGAACGATATAAGGATGGGCGAGAGCCATGGCAGAAAAGAAGGCAAAGACGGCAGAAAAAGGCGGACACAGCCAGCACAAGCATATGTGTCCAAGTTGCGGCGCCGAGAGCAAGGTTACGATGTTTGCGGGCTACGGGCGCAAGGGCTTTTATCTCGTTTGTGACAAGGCCTGCGGCTATATCGGGCGTACGCGCTAGGAGGCGGGGAGTTATGGCCAGGGTGCGCAAGACCAAGACGTCCAAACGGGATCTGATGGCTGGCTTTGCCGATGCGGCCGAAGATACCGATGACGATGCGGATCTTCCCAAGGACGAAGCTGGTAGGCGCAAGATCAAACGCCAATACCTCGACCTGCTCGGTATCCGACTCGAAAAGCTGAAGGGCCGGATTCTCAATCGGGAACGTATCAATAAGACGATAGAAGGGATCTACTTCATCTGCGCGAAGTGTATGAAGGTCTGCCACTCGCTCGATGAGGGCCTGCAGGAAGATCCCAATAATACCAATAATCTCTGCACCAAGTGCTCCAAGACCAAACCGGCGGCGGCTTGATCGCGTCGCGGTCTAGTCCGGACCGCATCCTGACAGGGGTGCGGTCTGCGCGGTCTTTTCATCTGCCCGGGTTGGCATCCTGAGCGATGCGAAGAATCGGCGCGAAGCGCCCCACCTCAACTTCAAGGGAAAGACTAAATGGCTGAACAGCGGGAACTGCGTGGCGCGGAGGGACTCCGTCTGGCCGCCGATGTCTTCGGGCCTGCCGACGGGCCGCCGGCGCTGCTACTGCACGGCCTCGGCCAGACGCGACAGTCGTGGGGGCTTGCGGCCGCGAAGTTGGGCGAGCAGGGATGGCGCGCGTATGCCATCGACCAGCGCGGCCACGGCGATAGCGAGCGTTCCCCCGCCGGCGAGTATGAGCATCGGCACGTCGCGACTGACGTTCTCGCGCTGTGCGAGATACTCGATCGTCCGCCACTGATTATCGGCGCATCGCTGGGTGGCGTGGCTGCGCTCTTCGCGCAAGGTGTCGCCGAGCGCAAACTCTTTCGCGGATTGGTGCTGGTCGATATCACTCCGGATATCGATATGGAGGGAGCGCGCCGCATCATCGCCTTCATGTCCCGCAATCCTGACGGATACACCGACCTCGACGAGGCCGCCGAGGCTATCGGCTCGTATCGCGGCGGACGCGGCAAACCCTCACCCTCGGGCCTCACGCGCGTGCTCCGCCAGGGCAGCGATGGGCGCTGGCGATGGCACTGGGATCCGCGCATCCTCGACGCGCGCAAGCGCTTCCTCACCGATCAGGAGGCCGCCGACGCCTACCGCGATCGGATGCGCGCCGGGATGACCGCCGGAATCGATAAGCTTGATATCCCGACGATGCTCGTTCGGGGCGGCAGCAGCGATGTCGTCACGCCGGAAGCAGCGCAGGCACTGCTCCAGATGATCCCGCGCGCGAAGTACGTCGACGTGGCCGAAGCCACGCATATGGTGGCGGGCGACCGCAACGATATCTTCACCTCCGCAGTCCTTGAGTTTGCACTCCCTCTGCTGGCCGAAACGGACTAGCGTGGTATCCAAATCTGCAGGATGTCATTCTTCGCTTCGCGAAGAATGACAATTCGAACTTTTCGGCCAAATTTACTGGCTTCTACTTCTGATTGGTCTTGAACCCCAGCGCCTTCGCAGTCTCCGGTGGCAGTCCGTTGGGATCCATCAGGAGGCCGTACACCTTGAGATTGTGCGTATGCGCCAGTTGATGGAGCGCGAATGAAGTCTGCATCGCGGGCACCCGTCCCTGCACATCTTCCGCCGCATTAACCGCTTCCTTCGCCAGCTTGAGCGCGAAGAGCGGCTTGCGCGCGATCTTCGTCGCCATCGCCAGTGCCGCTTCCTGTAGCTGATCGCGTGGCACCACCTGATTCACCATCCCAATCCGATGCGCCTCCGCGGCCGTCATCCAATCGCCGGTGAAGAGGAATTCTTTAGCCTTGCGCGAGCCCATCTCCCACGGATGAGCGAAATACTCGACGCCGCCGATTCCGAAGCTGACCGCGTGATCGACGAACTCTGCATCCTCGCTCGCGATAATGATGTCGCACGGCCATACCAGCATCAGGCCGCCCATGATGCATCGTCCGTGCACCGCCGCGATCGTCGGTTTGGGGATATTGCGCCATCGCTCGCTGAGCCCGATATAGAGCTCCTTCTCGCGCGCCATCTGCGACTCGGCGCCCTGGCAAGTGAATCCGCACCAGGTCCCGACGGTCTGATACTTCAGCATCGTTTCGTAGGAGTTTTTCTCCCGCAGGTCGTGCCCGGCCGAGAAATGCGGACCATTCGCCGCCAGGATAATCACCTTGATGTTGTCATCCTGTGCGGCTCTATCGAACGCGCTGTTCAGCTCATAAAGAAACTTGGTGTCTTGCGAGTTGCGCGCCTCTACCCGATTCAAAACGATCCGGGCGACGTGCTCGGCCGGGTTCTCATAGAGGATATGGTCGAATGCTTTGGTTTCCATGAATGGCTCCCTCCGACGATGATGATGTTTGCTTCAATAGCAAAATTAGTGCTGGGGCGGCGCGGAGCTTAGCAGCGCTTCCGCCGGATTTGTAGATTTCGCTGCGAGAGCGCAAACTGCATCGTGCAGCACGCACCAAGTCTGGACGGCACCCGTGACTAATCACCGGCTTTCCTTGGCGCGTGCGACCCGCTAATTGTCGTGGGGGCCTAGTGGGCCCAAGGATGCGAAGGGGCAATGTCGCTACAGCTTATTCCACCTGATATCAATATCGATTTCGTCGGCAAGCGCTACTTTTTCGTGGTTCTGTCGACGCTGATTAATATCGCCGCGCTCGTCTGCCTCTTTACGAACGGGTTCAACTACGGTGTCGATTTCAAGGGCGGCAGCGTCGTTCAGCTCAAATTCGATCATCCGACCAGCGGCGAGCAGATTCGCAAGGCGCTTGCATCGCTCGACCTTGGCGACGTTACGGTGCAGGACTTCGGAGCCCAGGATCAGAATCAGTATCTCGTGCGTTTCGAGCAGATTAAGAACATCGGCAGCGTCGGCACCCGGATTCAGGGGGCTGTGAATGAGGCCTATTCCGGGAGTAACAAGGCCGAGGTTCTGCGCGTCGAAACCGTTGGCGCGAAAGTCGGCCACGATCTACGCGTCGATGGGTTCCTCGCTGTTGCCTTTGCCACCCTTTTTATGGGCATTTACATCGCGATTCAGTTCCGCGGCGTCAGTTGGAGCTTTGGCGCGGGCGCTGTTATCGCCCTAATCCACGACGTTCTGGTCGTGAGCCTCGCGCTGATCATCTCGCGCTATGAATTCGATTTAACCACGCTCGCGGCCCTGCTCACCGTTATCGGTTTCTCGGTCCACGATACGATTATCGTCTCGGACCGTATCCGCGAGGATTCGACTAAACGTCGCCGTGAATCGATCGCGACGATCATGAACAGCGCTATCAACGAAACGCTCTCGCGTACGATCCTGACCTCCGGCACTGCACTCACCGTTCTCGCGTCGCTCCTTGTGCTCGGTGGCCCGATCCTGCGCCCGGCGGCCTTCACGCTCTTTGTCGGCATCATCACCGGTACCTACTCCTCGATTTATATCGCTGGCCCCGTAGTCCTTTTCTGGGAGGGCGACCAGAAATCGAAGGGCTCCGCTTCGCGCGCGGCCTGATCCGCGCGCGTAACCTATCGCAGCGTGGCATTGGAACTGCGCACAGGTCGGGGTATCTATCGGCTGGTGACGGCCGCGCCACCCAAGGCCGAAAATGGCAGTCAGATTCTGACGTTGGCGTTGGAACGGGCCGACGGGATCGAACGCGTGGTCTTCGGATGCCGTATCGACTCGAGCTTGCCTGATTCCGGCGCCGAAGCCGAGCAGATCCTGACGACCCTTGGTCCCTGGGTCGAACGCGACTTCGAGCAGATTCGGGAAGCTGCCCTGAAGACGATCCGCACCGAGCGAAAACTCCACGAAATCGAGCTGAACCGCGACCGCCCGGGCCCTTTCCGGGTCGCCTGACTCTGCCGCAGGCGCCGTCCTCGCCTTAAATCTGGGCTAATAACCCTTGACTAACGCAGAAGAAGAAATTAACAGACTCAGTGGGTCGATTATTGTCGTTCCCGGTTTGACAGAAAATCGCGAAGGGCTATAGTATACCTAGCAGGTCCACTAATTTAGTCTTTACGAGAGCCTCTCATAGAGGACGTGATGCCCAAGTTGCCTATATACATGGATAACCACGCCACGACGCCCGTCGATAAGCGGGTCCTCGAGGCGATGCTTCCCTATTTTTCCGAGAAATTCGGCAATGCTGCCAGCCGCAACCATAGCTTTGGCTGGGAAGCCGAAGAGGCGGTCGATCGCGCCCGCAACCAGATCGCC
>Ga0335083_10012505_pt1 | contig 10150 bp, 9 predicted proteins | sample Lox_Sample_42_FD_206716 | JGI IMG/M metagenome (GOLD analysis project Ga0335083, IMG submission 206716) | Soil microbial communities from Loxahatchee National Wildlife Refuge, Florida, United States - Lox_Sample_4.2 | ecosystem: Environmental > Terrestrial > Soil > Wetlands | place: USA: Florida...
CACCGGCATAGGGAAATGGACGCAAGACGATCTGCGGCGGGCGATGCAACAAGGGATTGCGGCTGGTGGGTACTACCTCTTTCCAGCCTTCCCCTATACCGCGTTCACTAAGGTGACCGATCAGGATGTCGATGCCATTTATGCGTACCTACGCACACTGAAGCCCGCCCGCTATCGCCCGCCTTCTAACGGCAGCCTCTTCACTCTGCGCTGGGGCATGGCGGTGTGGAATGCACTTTATTTTAAGCCCGGGCGGTTCCGCGCCGATCCGACACGCCCTGCCGAATGGAATCGTGGCGCATACCTCGTCGAAGGACTAGCTCATTGCAGTGCCTGCCACAGTCCCCGTAACTGGGCCATGGCCGAAGAGACCGATCGTGCCTACAGCGGTGGCATCATGTCGCACGCAGTCGCACCGGGTAAAATCCGGCGCTGGTCAGCGATCAATCTGACGGACACCAAGAGGGGCCTTGCATCCTGGTCGATCGACGACGTGGCCAAGTACTTGAGCACTGGCGTCAGCCGCCGTGCCGGTACTTTCGGTCCCATGAACGACGTTATCGCTAATAGCTTGATGTACCTGAAGCCCGAGGACGTCCATGCCATCGCAGTGTATTTGAAAAGCTTGCCTCCTCGGGAATCTCCGGCAACGGAATTGACGGCGGCACAAGCTCACGCTGGCGCCGCGGTGTATAAGGCACGCTGTGAAAAGTGCCATATGGCATCTGGCCGAGGCGGGATATTCAACGGCCCTCCACTCGCTGGGAGTGCGGTCACCCAGGCCGACGATCCGGCCTCACTGATCAACATTGTCCTCTACGGAGCTCAGACGCCGCAGGACATCAGACTCGGCGTGTGGGAGACGATGAAGCCGTATTTCGACGTACTCACCGACGCCGAGATCGCGGACGTTGCCAACTACATTCGCGGAAGCTGGGAAAACCACGCACCGCCAGTCACACCCGGCGACGCGAGCAGGCAACGCTAACTCGCAGACATGTCGCTAGTCGCTCAGGCCACCCACTTGGGGCCGTTGCCACAGCCGTTCCATCGTTTTCGTGTCGAATAAATCACCGACCAGCCCTCCATCACGGCGTTGCCACTCGCCAGTAAAGCGCATTAGCACCATCGGTGTACTCGAAGATGTCGTGTCCGAAGCTGTCTCCCGGCTGCTCATCGCGAACGTAAGTGTAAAGCGGATAGCCCTTGTACGCCCACTGCGAAGTGCCATCCGGGCGACCCACTACGGACCAATATCCGGTTGAGACTGCCGTCCCGGGTGCTGTTAGCGGATGCCACATATTCAAGCACTCACCCGTGCAACCCGCGGTGCCGATCGATCGACCCACCTCTGATGACAAGGGTGGGCCCTCATTGAGGCTATGGCTGAGATCGCTCTGATAACGGTCACGCAGATAGAGCGTCATTCCGGAGCCGGTTGTTAATACCGACCAACCCTTGTTTGTAGTTCCGACAGCGACGCCAGATGGAGTGAAGGAATGAACGAGAGCTGCCGCATGCCATCCAGCATGCGATTCGCCGTTGTTATCTCCTGGTCGGATATCACCACGATAAGTGTAGACCGGCCTGTCTCGATATAGCCATTCCTTAGTGCCATCCTCTCGTTCGCGAATTGACCAGTCACCAAGAGGCCTTGCGAGCTCAGCGGCCCGTAGCGGTCGCCAAGCCGTTATGCACTCCGCATTGCAGACCGACCTGGCATCCGAACCATCTCCATCATAGAAATAGAGCGTCATACCATTGGCATCGGCCAGTGTAGGACTGTCAGCTCCGGCGACTCTCGACACGATCATCGCACCCGGAGGCATTGCAGCGGTTTGAGTCTCCAGATCCGGCCGCACGAGATGCCATTTTCCGTCGATACCGTCTCCCTTCGTGTCGCCCGCGCTTTCATCTCCCACGTACGTGTAGAGAGGTCTCCCGTGGTACTCCCACTGCCTGGCTCCGTTCGCACGAATCGCAATTGACCACCCCAAAATTGCCTTTGCCGGTGGCATCGCTATCGCCGGTTTCCACGTCGCGCCGCAACCAGCCGTGCATGTCGGACGATCGGATCGGAGATCACCCTCAAAGACGTAGAGCGATCGCCCGTTTACGTCGGCGTACATACGCCCTTGGGGCGGCTCCCGCACAAATAGGCCGTTCTTGAGAACGACCGCTTGGCGCATGAATTCAATCGTTATTCCGATTGGGGTCGCTTCAGGCGTACCGACCTGCGGACCTGCTGCGGGCGTGCGGTATGAGTAGCTTGCCGCTACGACCGCCACGGTGATGCAAGTGAGTGCGACCAGGGCAATTCTAGTCACTTTCATTGGGATGCGCTCGTCGTGACAATTCGCGGCGCCCTTTGACCGGCTTCACTTGGCAAGCCCACGCTCGAATCCCTTTTCATGACGCACAGTGTGCGAAATAATTGCCGGCACGACGTCGATCTCGTACGCGGCGGAGATTGCGGTGTTCTCTCCGGTCTTCCGGTCGGGAAAGGCGTCCGCCAGGCGCTTCAATGCATAGTAGAGACCCGGTATATCAAAGCCGGTGACATCAATGCCCCATCCTTGCGAGGCGTACGACCAGTAGAAGGGAAACCAAGTGAGATAGCCCCCCACGATGCCCTTCGCAGTGCCGTCGGGCTTGAACTGAAGGCGCAACCTAGCTTGTCTGAACTGATAGGACTGCACCCAGAATGGGTCTCCGAGCAGATTGAGATCGAAAGCCTCAGTAGTCAGTACGTGGTTCTTGATCTTACCGTGAACGACGTTCTGCCAGCGCGGGTCAGGGTCAACCCGCATTGTCTGGTCAGCAGCGACTGCCCCAGAGACCAGTGTGATATGGTCTAGAGATACGTAGTAGCGCACGACCACGTCCTCGTCATTCTCGAAATTGTCGATGCCGCTGATTTCGATCAGATGAGCAGGCCTTCGTTCCACGAGAGCACCCCAGGCCCCGCCGCTGAAGGTGGCACGAAGCCCGGGCTGACTGGGCTCCCTCGTCAATGAAAAGCAGGCAATGGCCCGATATAAGTTATTGTCGATACCTCGCGCACCTGATTCCGGGTCGATAAAGTCCCCTGGCTTTATCTTGCCGTCCAGATCAAAACCATAACCAAATCGGCCCTCTCCCAGTCGGATCAGCTGCGATACGGCCTGGGGAAAGTCTTCCCCAGTGCGATTAAGTCCGTGCGGACAATCCCGTTGCTTTGGATCGGCATAGCCGGCAACATCAAACCAGCTCACTACGTATCCACGAGTCTCGCTCGCAATCGCGACATCCGAAAAGGCTGAGGAAAAAATGGTCGCCGTGGTGAACAGCGAGACAAAAAATCCCCGCGAGATCGCTGTCCTGACCGATCCCCTAGAGACCTGACTGCGCAAGGTCGGCGATATTAGCCCGATGGTCATCTTCGCACGCTGAGATTGTAGCCAGCCAAATCGGAAATCCGCCAATAGATTCTGAATACTTAGCGATCAATGTCGGGGATCATTATCTTCACCGGACCTGCGGTTTCGTGAACCGCTATCACCCCCGTCCGACGTAAGGCATCTTCGTTGCCACGACCGTCATGAAGAGAACATTGGCTTCGAGTGGCAGGGCTGCCATGTAAAGGACAGCATCCGCTACGTGTTTCGCGTCGAAAGTGGGTTCGGGTTTCAAGCTGAGATCGGCCTGAAGCGTCCCCTGTGAGAACGACGCGGCCATTGTCGTGGCCGTGTTACCGATGTCGATTTGGCTGCACGCGATGTCATGCTCACGACCTTCAAGTGCGGTTGCGCGCGTAAGCCCTGTAATCGCGTGCTTTGAGGCCGTATAGGCAATCATACGGGGACGCGGCACCGTTGCCGATATGGACCCATTGTTAATAATGCGTCCCCCTCGGGGTTGCTGTCTCTTCATGAGCCGAAACGCGGCCTGTGTGCACAAGAACGCGCCCGTGAGGTTGGTATCGATGACGGTCCGCCACTGCTCGGGTGATAGGTCTTCAAGCGGTACGGCTGGAGCGACAGATCCGGCATTGTTGAAGAGCAGATCTAACCTTCCAAACGCTTCCGCTGTTTTTGCAAAAAGTGCGGTGACTGAGACAGGAGCCGTCACATCTGCCGCAATCGGCAGGCTCAATGATCCGCATTCACGGGCGACCTCCTCGAGTTGAGCGAGTCGTCGACCTGCGAGCGCCAGGGCGTAGTTAGCCTTTGCCAAAGCGAGTGCAACGATCCTTCCGATGCCCGATCCGGCACCCGTGACGAGGGCCACTTTGCGCGTCATATGCGCATCTTCCCCAGCTGTTGTCGAGTCTGGATCGGCGCTCAATGACTGTCGCGCCCGACCTGTGCGCCACTTCTTCCCACCAGAAAATCGAAGTCCACCCCCTGATCGGCCTGTAGAACGTGCTCCACGTAGAGCCGCGCGTAACCGCGCTCGGGTGCCCTGGGCGGCACCCAGCGGTCGCGCCGGTCGGCGAGCGTTGCCTCGTCAACTTCGACTCGCAGGGTCCTTCGGTTGACATCGAGCGAGATCATGTCCCCCTCTTGAACCAATGCCAATGGGCCCCCAACCGCCGCTTCCGGTGAGGTGTGCAGCACGACTGTTCCGTAAGCGGTTCCGCTCATGCGCGCATCCGAGATTCGCACGATGTCCGCAATGCCCCTGCGGAGTAGCTTCGGCGGCAAGCGCATGTTGCCTACCTCCGGCATGCCGGGATAGCCACGAGGACCACAATTCTTCAAGACCATCACACAGCGCTCATCGATGTCGAGCGACTCATCGTCTATGCGCGCATTGAAATGTTCGATCGAGTCGAAGACGATTGCTCTTCCCCGATGGGACAGTAGATGTGGGCTTGCGGCCGCAAGCTTGATGATGGCGCCCCTCGGGGCCAGATTTCCGTACAGTACCGCGATCCCTGCCTTTTCGCTCTGGGGACTCTCGACACTCCGTATGACCTTTGGGTTCCAGTTCTCGGCTGCGGAAACATTTTCGGCCATCGTCTTCCCGTTAACCGTGAGCGCATTTCCATGGAGCAGCCCGGCCACTAGAAGCTCCCGTAAGATCACTGGCAAGCCCCCCGCGTAGAAGAAATCCTCCATCAGGTGCTTTCCTGCGGGCTGAAGATCGAGGAGGCAGGCCACTTCGGAGCCGAGCCGATCCCAATCCGCGAGCTCAAGGGTGACCTTCAGCCTCCGAGCAAGTGCGAGAAGATGCACGATAGCGTTGGTCGAGCCGCCGATCGCGGCATTAGTGCGGATGGCGTTCTCGAACGCAGCGCGCGTCGCGATCTGGGACATCCGCTCTTCCTCGCCGATCATGCCGACGATGCGTCGGCCCGTGAGCTGCGCGAGCGTGTAGCGCCGCGCATCCACAGCCGGGATCGCTGCATTGCCTGGAAGCGCCATACCGAGCGCTTCGACCATGCAAGCCATTGTAGAGGCCGTTCCCATGGTCATGCAGTGTCCCTTGGAGCGGTTCATGCAGCTCTCCGCAAGTGCAAAATCCTGCTCGCTGACGCGTCCCGCTCGTAGGTCCTCCGACATCTGCCAAAGTCCAGTGCCTGAGCCTAAATCCTGACCTCGGAGCTTACCGGACAGCATGGGGCCGCCAGAGAGTCCGATGGTCGGCAGGTCGCAGGACGCAGCGCCCATAAGCAACGCTGGGGTAGTCTTATCACAGCCCATCAGCAGCACTACCCCGTCGATCGGATTGGCCCGGATGGACTCCTCCACATCCATGCTCACGAGATTACGAAATAGCATCGCGGTGGGCCGCATTAGCGGCTCACCGAGCGACATCACCGGAAACTCGAGCGGAAATCCTCCCGCTTCCCAAACCCCGCGTTTTACAGCCTCCGCGACCTCTCGAAGATGCGCATTGCAGGGCGTGAGCTCCGACCAGGTGTTGCAGATACCGACGACAGGCTTGCCCTGGAAGAGATCTGACGGCCAGCCTTGATTCTTGAGCCATCCGCGGTGGATGAAGCCGTGGAAATCTTTCGGGCCAAACCAGGCCTGACTACGCAACTTTGTCATGGGCTCGTTGCCCTTCCACTGGTGATTAGACTGTCCGTCTGTTGATACCAACTCATATGAGCCCAAATAGCCTTACCCGATAGAATTGAACGATCCAACCGATATTCGATCCACCGAGATTGGCAAGGGAGGCTCATGAATGTGTCGTCTACAGTTTGCATCTATGTGCGCCCCTGAAATCTGGAGTCGCTTGGCCCGCAATAACGACGCCCGCATCTTGGTACGTACGTGCGTCTGCTGATGTAGGGTACCTTTGTCATGGATGGAGCTAGCTTAGCGCTGCCGCACGACGCTGCGGGTGCGTGGTTCAGGAGGAATGTTCGGCAGGCATGACACTCGCCGACCTCTTTAGCGCGCGTTGTTGCTTGCAATTATCTTCTGCCGCATGATCTCCACCTAATAGATTATCGACGCCATCCGATCCGAAACTGATATCTCTCCTCCAGGTAGGAAGCGTTTGCGCCGCCGACCGTGATGCAAAGCAGAGCTGTCGGTCAGCGACCATCAATAGGCTGCTGGTCTAACCGCCGGCATTACGAGATCGGTCAGAGCATCGTATGGGAATGACGATTTGCGGCGCCAGGTGAATAGCTAGAACCCATCTCAAAATTGAGTAAACACCCCAATCCAAAGATAGAATCGATGCGTGCTACGCATAACGGACGCGCAGTGGGAGCCGATCCGGAAGCATTTTCCGGAGGAGCACTACCCCGACGATCGTCCGGGGGCGCAAGCCGATTGCGGCACGCAGGGTGCTCGAGGCGGCGCTGTGGATTCTCAACACCGGTGCCCAGTGGCACATGCTTCCGCAGTCCTATCCCAACTACAAGACGGTGCACCGGCGCTTTCAGCAGTGGTGCCAAAACGAAGTGATCCGTGCCGCGCTGACGGATTTGGCGAACTCGCTTCGCGAGCAAGGCGAGATCGACGAGTCGGAGTGCTACATCGATGCCTGCTTTGCATCGCCAAGGGTGGCGGCGAGCAGATTGGGCCGAGTCGGCGCGGAAAAGGCGTGAAAATCATGGCGATAGGCGATCGCCACGGGCTGCCGCTGGCTGTGACCACGCATGCTGCCAATCACCATGAAGTCACGCTCATGCAGCTCACGTTCGACTTTCTACATGATCGAAGCGACGCCGGAGAATCTGATCGGCGACCGCGCGTACCACAGCGATCCGCTCGATCAGCAGCTGCGCTCGCAAGGCGTGGAGATGATCGCTCCGCACAAATCCAATCGCGTCAAGCGCAAGACCCAGGACGGACGGCGGCTGCGCCGGTACGAGCGGCGCTGGATCGTCGAGCGCTTCTTTGCCTGGATACAATGGAAACGTCGCCTCCTCGGTCGTTGGGAGTACTACCCGGCCAACTTCCTCGGCTTCGTACAGCTTCCGGCCCTATGCATCGTGCTCAAGCAATTTGGAGATAGGTTCTAGGTCGTTTGCACCCGATCGCATAATGAGCGAAAGAGTGCCGGCGTCTTCAACCCCTCTGGAGCCACTCCGGCCGAGCTTCGCCGCCGCGCGCAGAACGCGGATTGCAATCTCGTCAAGGGTGAACCGCGCGCCGCGTAGATATGCCAAGTCATCAAGGACTCTCGAGATGAAGTCGACGCGGTGATCCATCGCGGTCGACTTAAATACCCTCGGCGAGTGGCGCCCCCGAAGTTGACCAGGGTGTCAACGAGTAGAAAAGACTCCTTGCTCGGCTTTGGCATGCGCCGGCGTGGACCAGAAGGGTTGTACAGCGAAACGACCGGGAGTCACCATGACATCAGAAACGGACTCGACACGTCGTACACGTCGGCTGCCGCCGTCTTGCGCAATGAGCCACCGGGCCGCCTTCTTGATGGCACGCCGGTTGTCTGCTGATGAGCAATCGTTCCATTAGTGGAGCACACCTGTCAAGTATGCTGGTGCTCACCGACCCGGAGAAAGGCGCAAAGCTCGTAGATACGTTAGGTACAGCACTCTGTCTAGACAAACCTGGGCGTATGGGTGTCGAAGCATCCGCTAGCTCTAGTTGCGCCGCTTGAATGCCCTGGGGTTTTCGGTGTCTGTCAGTTCTGCAGGCCTTCAACCAATCCGAGTCCGGTCCCGGTGCTTTTTGCTTTGGCAACGCACGTCCCGCGAGAGATCCGGCGCACATGGTCTCGTCCAAGCCGAATCGAAGGCGCGTGCGGCACTCGAAGGCGAAATTCGGGCAATCCGAGGGTCGGGTCTCCATCTGTCTCGGCGCGCCTGTGCGGTGCGGTGACCGACAGTCACCGCTTCGGCGGCCGTGTCAAACCCTCGACCGCCGTCGCGCTCGTTAGCACTTTCATCACGGGCATGCTTCTAGAGATTGAGCGTCGCGGGCAAACAACGGCTGATCGGCAAGCCACCCGCCGGATTAGCACCCGGCCGATTGATGCCGAATTCAACTTGTGCGCATGCCAAAAGGTGTGGTTTCATCAATAGTCATATCGTCCGTGGGCGAGCATTCACAAACTCACGCTTCGACGCTCTGTGCACGCCATGCAGCTCGAACCATACGCTGAACTTCGCGACGCCGACGCTCATTCGGCCCTGGCCGAGGCTCAAAGTGCAGAGCCCTTGCCCGTATCAAGAGCTGTACTCGGCAATGCGGTAGACCGATCCATAACGGCACCATTCTCGACGAAAAAGACGCCCCTTGGTTGCGCTCGGTCGACATCAAGTCTGACCAGCATGTGTCCCGGTTCGTTCAGGACATTCACATTGCTGCGGTCACATCGTGTGTGCACGGGCGTCCCCTCGCATGCTAGCGAACTTCGCGAGAGAAAGCTTTCGCTGCAACGCCATGTGTCCGGGAAGACACGCCGCCGCTCGCGCACCGCTCCGGTGTATAGAACATGAAGCGAAAGTGCTACCCGCCGCTTGTATCGCAAGTTACGAGTCCGCCTTAGCCACCGATGCTATCCATGTGATTTATGGTGGTTGGACGATTTAACCGAGAAGGCGCTCACATGAACCAATTCTCACGTTTTCGTCAGCTCGCATCGCCATGGTGGTCGTTGCTGCTGATCTTTGTCTCCACGGCGTATGGCGAGGATTTCGGTGGCATCGAGAACTCATTGGCGAGCCTCTATCGAACCTCCGAAGCTGATTCACGATCAATCAGCGCAGAAAATTTCACTGGCGAGCGCGGCAAAGGTGCAATGGCCATTGAGGGACTTGGCAAATCGGCCGCCCGTAACCTCGGTCAAGGCTGGAAGATCAGCCCAGCCATTGAGATCAAAGCGGGTTCGACCGTTACGCTGGCCGAGGTGGCTGGTTCAGGCGCCATTCAGCACATTTGGCTGACAACCGATGAGAAGTGGTGGCGCGCGTCGGTGCTCCGCATGTATTGGGACAACGAGAGCGAGCCATCCGTCGAAGTACCCCTTGGAGATTTCTTCGGCATGGGCTGGGGACAATACGCGCCTGTCAGATCGTTAGCTGTCGCTGTGAACCCAGGCAAGGGGTTCAACGCCTACTGGGTCATGCCATTTCGCAACAAATTCCGCATCACATTAGAGAACGTCAGTGCAGAGAAGATGTACCTTTTCTACCAGATTGATTACTCACTCGCGAAGGTGCCTGTCGATGCAGCCTATTTCCACGCTCAGTTCCGGCGTGTGAACCCGCTAAAGTTCAAGGATGTGTACACAATCGTCGATGACATCAAGGGGCAGGGACAATACGTCGGCACGTATATGGCCTGGGGCGTGAGTCACCGAGGTTGGTGGGGCGAGGGTGAAATCAAATTCTATATGGACGGCGATCAAGGATTCCCGACCATCGCCGGAACCGGCACTGAGGACTACTTTTGCGGTTCACATGACTTCGTGAATGCTGAGACCCACAAATATGAAGAATTCACCGGTCCCTATTCCGGTCTGATACAGGTCATTCGTCCAGAGGACAACAATCGCTCGACGCGCTTCGGCCTGTATCGCTGGCACATCACTGACCCCATTCGCTTCAAAAAAGCTCTGCGCGTGACAATTCAAGCGCTCGGCGAACAGCACGAGGATTCGCCAACCGAGTACGAATACATTCCACTGCAAGAGGACATCGCATCCGTTGCATATTGGTATCAGATCGAGCCGCACG
>Ga0335083_10012507_pt1 | contig 10150 bp, 13 predicted proteins | sample Lox_Sample_42_FD_206716 | JGI IMG/M metagenome (GOLD analysis project Ga0335083, IMG submission 206716) | Soil microbial communities from Loxahatchee National Wildlife Refuge, Florida, United States - Lox_Sample_4.2 | ecosystem: Environmental > Terrestrial > Soil > Wetlands | place: USA...
AAGGTTCACACGCCTTTTTTTGCCCGCCCCCAGTCCTTGAGTGCGGACCAAATGCCGCGTTCGAGGCGGAAGCGGTCGATCGGCGCCGACGACTTGATCGACGAGATGCGGTAGAGGCCGACGCCGGTCCACTGGAAGCCGCACTTCTCCAGCACCCGTCGCGAAGCCGGGTTGGTGACGCGGGCGCCCGCCTGCAGCGCCTCATGGTTGAGGTCGGCGAAGGCGTAGTCGATCAGCGCGTGCAGGGATTCGGTGGCGTAGCCTTTGCCCCAATGGTCGACGCCCAGCCAGTAGCCGAGCTCCGGCGTGTCGTCCTCGCGATACATGATACCGCAAGCGCCGATCGCGCGCCTGTTGCGCGTGATGAGAAAGACCGCTTCGCCCGCCTTGGCCGCCCCGCTGATGAAACTCTGGGCATCCGAAATCCGGTACGGATGCGGAATGCGCGCGGTGTTCTCGGCGATGCGGCGGTCGTTGGCGAGCGCTGCCACCGTTTTAGCGTCCTCGAGGCGCGGCGCGCGCAAAGCAAGCCGCTTGGTCTCGAGGACGGGGATACTGCCTTCGCGGAAGGTCTCTCTAGGTATTTCTTGCAGCATGGCTCGGGCTCCTTGGTTGATACGCGCGTCACAAAAGCGGAGAGGGGGAGCCGGTCACCCGTCTCCCCCTCTCAGAGCCCAAGAGCCCCGCCGGTTCGACTGGAATGACCGGCGGACCTCGATTTTGAGTCCACCGTCTACTCGGCCGCAGCCTCCGTCATCGGTACGACGGACACGTAGGTGCGGCCTTTGGTTTTCGTATTGAACTGAAGCTTTCCATTAACGAGGGCGAACAGGGTGTGATCCTTACCAACACCGACATTGCGGCCGGCATGCCATTTGGTGCCGCGCTGGCGCGCAAGGATGTTGCCGGCCACGACGATCTCGCCGCCGTACATCTTCAGGCCAAGGCGACGGCCCGCGGAGTCGCGGCCGTTGCGTGAAGATCCGCCTGCTTTCTTGTGCGCCATATCGGTACTCTCTCGAATTCTCTTACTGTCTACACCGATTCCATGAAGGAATCATCTCACTTCTTCTTACTTTTTGTAGCCGGCTTTTTTGCGGCCGGCTTTTTGGCCCTGGCTTTTGCCTTAACGGGCGCTTGCTCGCCCTCGGCCGCCGCCGCCGCAGCAGCCTCGACCTTCGGTTTGGCCTCGCGCTTTGGCCGCGCCTTGACCTCCTTGGAGGGCTTGGCGCCGCCGGTGAGGATTTCCGTAATGCGGATCACGGAAAATTCATGCCGGTAGCCGCGCTTGCGGCGCGAATTCTTGCGCCGGCGCTTCTTGAAGGCGATCACCTTGTCGCCGCGGGTATGCTGCAGCAGTTCGCCGGCGACAGTCGCGCCTGCGACCGTGGGAACGCCGATTTGGGGGCTCTCGCCGCCCAGCACCAGCACCTCGCCGAATTCGACGATCTCACCGGGCTGACCGTTCACGCGGTCGACCCGGATGATGTCGTCGGGGGCGACCCGGTACTGCTTGCCGCCCGATTTGATGACTGCGAACATCGTTCTTCCCTTCGTGTTCGATCCCGGTCCTCGGATGATGTCCGGACCGGCTTCTTTCAGTCGGTTTGTTGTGTATTTTGAGGGACTTAAATGTCCCCGCAAAAAGCACGCGGACCCGAAGGCCCGCGTTCACGCAAGCTTATGGCGGGGAAGGGCGCGCCCTGTCAAGGAACGCAAGCCGATCCGCGCCCTCCGGACATATTAATGAGTGGCCGGCGGCGCCAGTCCCTTCAGGTTTCCGCCTTGGCCGACGCTTCGGTCGCGACCCAAAGGCCGTTGTCGCCCTCGGCACCGCTCTGCGCCAGGCGGTAGCCGACGCCAAGCTCGGTGACCAGGATGCGCGGCGATTCGGGTTGCGGCTCGATCTTCTGCCGCAGCTTGCGCACGAAGATGCGCAGATAGTGGGTGTCGTGGACGTGGATCGATCCCCACACTTCCTTCAAGAGATGCTGGTGGGTGACGACGTTGCCGGCGTGCTGGGCCAATACCTGCAAGAGGCGGTATTCCTTCGGCGTCAGCGTCAAGCGTGTGCCGTTGAGCATCACCGCCCGCGCGGCAAGATCGATGGTCAACGGACCGACGACCACCTTGGGTTCGCCGCTTGCCGCCCGCATCTGACGGCGCAACGCCACACGCACGCGCGCCAGCAGTTCGGCCATGCCGAACGGTTTGACTACATAGTCGTCGGCGCCGAGCTCGAGCAAGTGCACCTTTTGCGCCTCGGATGAACGCACCGAGAGCACGATGATCGGCACGCTCGACCAGGAGCGGACGCGCTCGACCACTTCCGAGCCGTCCATGTCGGGCAGGCCAAGGTCGACGATAATGATGTCGATCGGGCGCAGGGTGGCCGAGCGAATGGCGTCGGCGCCGGTGCCGGCTTCGTATACGTCGAAGCCGTTGAGCTCGAAGCCGGCGCGCAAGAAACGGCGGATCTGGATTTCGTCGTCGACGACGAGAACGACCGGGGAGGGCTCATTCATTTGCGTCACCTTCCAGTTGACGAACAATAGCGTGCGCGACCGGCAGTTCGATCGCCACGGTGGTGCCGAGATCGGGACCGTCGCTGACGGCGCTCATCTTGCCGCCGTTGGCGGCAATGAAGGCATTGGCGATCCACAGGCCGAGCCCGGAGCCGCTGATGGTCGAGCCATGGCGGTCGCCGCGCGCGAAACGGCCCCACATTTTTTCCCGATCGGCCGGGGTGAGGCCGGCGCCCTGGTCGCTGACGCTCAGCACCATGTGGCCGTCGCGGGCATGGGCGGCGACCGCGATCGGCGCGCCGGCCGGAGAATATTTTACCGCGTTGTCGAAAATCTGCACCAGCGCCTGCTGAACCAGCACCGAATCGACGTGGATCAGCGGCAGGTCGCGTTGCAAATCGAGGGTGACGCGGCGGCCATCGATGCGGCGACGGCAGCGCGCCAGCGCCGAGTCGACGATATCGGCAGGGTCGGCCCATTCCATGTGCGGATTGATGCCGTCGCTCGAAATGCGCGTGGCATCGAGCAAGTTCTGGATGTCGTTGTTGAGACGTTCGGCTTCGTCGCGCACATCGTGCACCAGGACCTTCAGCTTTTCGTCGCGAACGAGCGCCGGCGCGGTGCTGAGCACGCTCGCCGCGCCGAGAATCGAGGCGAGCGGGGTACGCAGCTCATGCGACACCGAGCCGATGAGAGCTTCGCGCAGCTGATCGGTTTGCGCGCGCATGCGCGCCTCGCTGATTGCATGGGCGACACCGAGGCGTTCGAGCGTCGCGGTAGCGTCGGCGAGCACGGCATCGACGCGCACGCGCAGCGCATCGGAGGCGTCCTTGGTTTCATGGCCAAGATTGATGGCGGTGACCCCGAATTCTGGGCTTTTGAGCGACACGGCGCGCACCAGCCAGACCTCGCCGTTGTCGAGGACCACCGTCTTGGTCGCCGGGCGCTCGGGTCCTCCCGTGGAGATTTCGAGCACCTGTGCGCGCACACTCTCCGGCACGGCGGCGCCGCGCCTGCGCGGTCCGGCATCGCGCGCGGCAAAGAGAAAGACCTTGCGCTGGATTACCGCGGCAAGATGCTCCTCGATCGCGGCATGAATGTCGCCGACATCGAAGGCAATCGCCAGCCGGCGCGAGAAGGCATAGAGGTCGCGCAGGTCGATCTCGCGCTGTCGCGCCATTTCCAGTTGCCGGCTGAGCTTATTGGCAAGCTGGCCGATCACAACCGCGACGAAAACAAACAGCGCCACGTTGATGAGTTCGTGCGGGTCGGTGATGCGGAAGCTGTAAAGCGGCTCATAGAAGAAGAACGCCGAGGCGGCGACGCCGCACACCGCGGCGACAACGGCGGGAGCGATTCCCCAGCGCGCGGCGGCGATGACGACCGGGATCAGATAAACGGCGGAGCCGTGCTTCATCCCGGTGACTCTGGTCAGGCCGTAAACGCCTACGGTCGCCAGCGCCACCAGCAAAAGCGACAGAACAATGCCGCGGAGGTCCTTGCGCATACGGTTACGATCGATCGAGGCGGACATTGTCTCGGGAAAACGAACCCAAGCTTTGCCACGGCGCGGCAATATACGCCGGGGCGGCCTTGTCTGCCATGCCTTGCTTGGCTAGATAACGGCGGCCGATGCGCCATTTGCGGCCTTTTTCGGGCGCCGGAGAGGTGGCAGAGCGGTTGAATGCACCGCACTCGAAATGCGGCATACGGGTAACCGTATCGGGGGTTCGAATCCCTCCCTCTCCGCCAGTTCTATTTTTTCCGCTTGGCGGCATCGAACGCGGCCTATGGCGAAGCAGATCGTGACCAAGCGCAGCATTGCCATTCCCACCGTCGCGCGCAGCGCCGGCGGCGTCTTCCGGCGGGATTCCTTCTGGACTGCCCGACATATGCAAGTCTATAGATGTATACGCGCCAAGGAGAATGAGAATAATAATTCGTGGGCGGGGGATCCGCCGGTCGAAGAATTTGCTGACACTCGGGAGGCCGATAATAAATTTCATTGCGGATCGGGACGCCTTGCCAAAAGTGCAAAACGCCGCATCATGATTTCTTTCTGGAGGATCCACGGCCTGACCTGCCAGTAAAAGAGTGTATGAATGATTGGGCCGATGCCGAATACGACGGCGCAAGAAAAGACGTGAACGCCGCGGACCACAGGTCCGCCTGTAATCAAAAGAGTCCGTTGCAACGGACGCCTGCGCAAGGGAGGAGGAGATGAAATCGAATCGGCGCCATTATAGAGCCGCGCTCATTGGCATGGCTGCCGGCTTGCTTGCCGCGCAAAGTGCCGCCGCCGCGTCGCTCGATGGCGAGAAGCTTGCCTTCGACCGCAGCAAGGGCAATTGCCTCACCTGCCACGAGATCAAGGGCGGCGATGCACCCGGCAATGTCGGACCCGAGCTCAACAACATGAAGTCGCGCTTTCCGGATCGCCAGCAACTTGTGGCGATTATCGCCGACGAAACCAAGCGCAATCCGCAGACGGTGATGCCGCCGTTCAAGCCCAATCTCATCCTCAACGACCAGGAAATCGAAGCGATCGTCGATTTTCTCTACACCCGCTGACCGTGTTTCCAATGGGAGATATCAAGATGACTGCCACGCCGGACGCGCCGGACAACGCGCGACGCATGATCCTGAAGAGCGCCGTCGCCGGCGGTATTGCCGGGCTAACACTCGGCGCTTTCCCGTTTCCGGCCTTTGCCGATGCCGACGCCAAGGAATGGCCGGCGGATGCCTTCAAGCAAAAGACCGAAGCCGATGCGCTGAAAGCGCTCTACGGAAAAACGGCCGAAGCTTCCGACAAGGTCGGCCTCGACGTACCGGAGATTGCCGAGAACGGCGCGGTTGTGCCGGTCTCGGTCACGAGCACGCTGCCGGGCGTGACCGGCATCGCCATCCTGGTGCTGGACAACCCCAACACGCTCGCCGCCGCTTACAAGATTCCGCAAGGCACCAGCGCCATGGTGGCGTGCCGACTGAAGATGGCGAAGACCAGCAAGGTCGTCGCGGTCGCCGAATCAGGCGGCAAACTCTACAGCGCCACCAGGGAAGTCAAAGTGACAGTCGGCGGTTGCGGCGGCTGACTCGAGATAGAGGAACAAGACAATGGCATCGACAATCCGCGTCCGCGCCGTCGCCGGCAGTGGGACCACCGAAGTGCAATCGCTGATCCAGCACCCCATGGATTCCGGCTTTGTCAAGGACTCCAAGGGTCAGCTTATTCCGGCGCATCACATCGAGGTGGTGCAGTTCGAGCACGGCGGCAAGACCGTGTTCACCGCGCTGTGGGGGCCGGCGGTCTCCAAGGATCCATATCTCAAATTCAGCTTCAAAGGCGGCAAGAAAGGCGACGACCTCAAGGTGAGTTGGGTCGACAACAAGGGCGCTTCCGATTCGTTGATGGCCAAGATTCAATAAGGCAGTCCGAACCGGAACAGGCGATAACGGGAGGATTGGAAATGTTGCGCAAGGCTCTTCTCGCGGCGGCTCTGGTCGCCATTACGGCGCAGCCGCTGCTCGCTGCCGGCGACGTCAACCCGCAGGCGGACTTCAAGGCGTTCCGCAAATATTTCACGGAACGGTTCCCGAAGGTGCCGCTCAAAGATTTCGTCAACGGCCCCTATTCGATGGATGAGGGTCTGCGCAAGCAATGGAAAGCGATCGACGCTTTTCCGCCGTATCAGTTTGCAATCGACAAGGGCAAGCAACTGTTCGCCAACCCGTTCAAGAACGGCAAAAGCTTCGCCGACTGTTTCCCACACAAGGGCGTCGGCATTCGCCAGAACTATCCCTATTTCGACACCAAGTCGGGGCAAGTGATTACGCTCGAGGTTGCCGTCAATCAATGCCTCGAGGCCAATGGCGAGAAGCCCTTCGATTACTCCAAGGACGATATGGCCGCGGTGACCGCTTACATGGCGTTCACTTCGCGCGGCAAGCCGTTCGACATCAAGATCCCGAACGATCCGCGCGCGCTCGCCGCCTACAAGAAGGGTGAGGAGTACTTCTACAGCCGACGCGGCCAGCTCAATTTCTCCTGCGCGAGCTGCCACGTGCAGAACCCGGGCAACCATATCCGCACCGAGGTGCTGGCGCCGGCGCTCGGTATTACCGCCGCGTTGCCGATCTATCGCTCGGCTTGGGGCGGCATGGGTACCACGACGCGCCGCTTGCGCACCTGCAACAGCCAGGTGCGCGGCGTGCCCTTGCCTGGAGGCGACGAAGACTACCGCGACGTCGAATATTTCCTGTCCTATATGGCGAACGGCCTGCCGATATCCGGGCCGGGCGCGCGGCCGTGAACGGGAGGAGGCATCCCATGCGCAGCACTTTGATCCCGATGGCGATCGCTCTCGCTGTGGCCGGATTTTCCGGCGCCGCGATAGCGGCATCCGCCGACGATGCCAAAGCCGCGCTCGCCAAGGCGGAAGCGGCCATGAAGCAGGCGCACGCGCTCAAGGACGAGTGGACGACCACTTCCGACGAATTGAAGAAGGCAAAGGCGGCGAGCGAGGCCGGCAAGTTCGACGACGCCGTCAAGTTTGCGCAGGACGCCGAAGCACTTGCCAACGCATCGGTCGCACAGGCCAAGGAGCAGGAAAAGCTCTGGCCTGAAGCCGTCGTCCGCTGACGAGAGAGTTGCGATGCGCCGCCGCGAGCTGCTGAAGCTGCTTACCGCGGCGGCGGTGTCGGGCGTCGTGCCCCGCCTCGGCGTTGCCGCCGAGGGCGACGAGCTTTACGACATCGGCAAGTTCGGCAACGCGCGCGTGCTGCACATGACCGACACGCACGCGCAACTCAAGCCGGTGCACTTCCGCGAGCCGAGCGTCAACATCGGCGTCGGCAGCATGGCCGGCAAGCCGCCGCATCTCGTCGGCGAGGCCTTTCTCAAGCGTTTCGGCTTTGCGCCAAAGACGCGGGCCGCCCATGCCTTCACTTATCTCGACTTCGACGAAGCCGCGCATCGCTACGGCAGGCTCGGCGGCTTTGCGCATTTGAAGACTTTGGTCGAACGGCTGCGCGCGCAAGCCGGTGCCGGGCGCTCGCTGCTCATCGACGGCGGCGACCTTTGGCAGGGTAGCGGCCTCGCCAATTTGATGAAGGGCGAGGACATGGTCGAAGCCGCCAATCTGCTCGGCATCGAGGCCATGACCGCGCACTGGGAATTCACCTATGGCGAGGAGCGGCTGCGCGCAAACCTCAAGCGCTTCAAGGGCGAGTTCCTCGCGCAGAACGTTTTTCTCACCGAAGAAGCCGCCTTCGACAACAAGCCCGCCTTCGATAGCGCGAGCGGTCGTGTCTTCAAGCCGGCGACGATCAAGGAGGTCGGTGGCTTCCGCATCGGCATCGTCGGGCAGGCGCTGCCCTACGTGCCGATCGCCCATCCCAAGCGCTTCACGCCGGACTGGACCTTCGGCATTCGCGAGCCGGAACTGCAGAAAGTTGTCGATGGCCTGCGGCAGAACGACAAGGTCGACGCCGTTATCCTGCTGTCGCACAACGGCATGGACCTCGACCTGAAACTGGCGAGCCGCGTCACCGGCATCGATGTCATTCTCGGCGGCCACACCCACGATGCCGTGCCGCAGCTCATCCCGATCACCAACTCCAGCGGCAAAACGTCGGTGACCAATGGCGGCTCAAGCGGCAAATTCCTCGGTGTGCTCGATCTTGAGCTTGGCAAAGGCGCGGTGAAAGACGTGCGCTATCATTTGCTGCCGATCTACTCCGATCTGTTGCCGGCCGATCGAGAGATGCAAGCGCTGATCGACAAGCTCAATGCGCCGCACCGGACGGCGTTTGGCGAGAAGCTCGCGGTCGCCGGCGATTTGCTCTACCGCCGCGGCAACTTCAACGGCACCATGGACCAGCTCATCTGCGACGCATTGCGTCACGAGCTCGACGCCGAGATTGCGCTGTCGCCTGGTTTCCGCTGGGGCACCACCACGCTGCCGGGCGATGCGATCACCAGGGAAGATGTGCTGTCGGAAACGGCGATCACCTATCCGGAAGTCTACGTCTCCGAAATGACCGGCGCGCAGATCAAGGCGGTGATGGAAGATGTCTGCGACAACCTGTTCAATCCGGATCCCTACTACCAGCAGGGCGGCGACATGGTGCGCGTGGGCGGCATGGATTATGCCTGCGCGCCGGAGCACAAGGTCGGCGACCGGATTTCCGACATGACGCTCGATAATGGCCGCAAGCTCGAGCCCGGCAAGAGCTACAAAGTGGCCGGCTGGGCCTCGGTCAATCCACAGACCGGCAAGCCGGTGTGGGACGTTTTCGCCAACTATTTGCGCGGCGAAAAGACGGCGAAGCCAAAGAAGTTCAACCAGGTCGCGCTCAAGGGCGTGTCGAACAACCCGGGGATTTCGGGATAGAGTGCGTCAATGTCGACGGCACGGGTCGTGCAAGTTCTGGCGGTCATGGCGATGCTCCTCTCGCCGGCGGCAGCGCAGCCGGTGCCCGACAAGCCCTTCGCCGAGCACCATCTGGTGCTGCAGCTCTCCGATCGTGCGACAGAGAAGCAGGAGCTGGTGCTCAGCGTTGCTTACAATCTGCTCAAGGCCTACGACCCGGACAAGATCGCGATTGAAGTCGTCGCGTTTGGTCCAGGCATCGACCTTTTGCGCGCGGGAAGCCCGCTGCGCGCCCGTGTCGACAGCCTGATTGCGCAGGGCGTTGAGTTCGACATCTGCATGAACACGGTCGATACGCTCGAGCGCGAGGGCAAGCACGTCGACATCAATCCAAAGGCGGTGCGCGTGCAGGTCGGCGTCGCGCGCATCCTGCAGCTCACCGAAAAAGGTTATACGCTGGTTCGTCCATAACGAAAAAAGGGAGGTCCGAATGACACAGGTTACGCGCCGATCGGCGGGATTGATTGCGATCGCTGCCAGCTTAGGGCTTGCGAGCCGCGCGCAGGCCGCCGACGCCAAGGCCCATCGCATCGCCTTTCATGTCGATCAGAACGATCCGGCGGTGATGAATCTGGCGCTCAACAACGTCTCCAATCTGATGGAGTACTACCACAGCAAGGGTGAGCAGGTGGACATCGACGTTGTCGCCTATGGCCCGGGCCTGAACATGTTCCGCGAAGACAAGTCGCCCGTGAAGGATCGCATCGCGCGCATGAAGAGCGACGCTTTTCCGTCGAAGGTTTCATTTTCCGCTTGCGGCAATACCAAGCGCGGCATGGAGAAGGCGGAAGGCCATCCCATTCCCATTATCCCGCAAGCAACCGTCGTGCCGGCGGGCGTGGTGCGTCTGACCGAGCTGCAGGAGCAGGGCTGGGCCTACATCCGGCCGTAGGGAGACGACGATGAAGCGGCTCTTAATCGCGATGGTGTTTTTGCTCGTGCCCGCGTTGCCCGTGCGCGCGGACGAGGCGATCATCACCTACAAGTCGCTGTCGCCCGACGTCGCCTTCGATCTCGCGCGCGCAGCGCTCAACCAGTGCCGCAAGGATGGCTATCAAGTCGCCGTAGTGGTGCTGGACCGCTTCGGTGCGCCGCTGGTTGCGATGCGCGACCGCTACGCCGGTATCGGCGCTTGGGATATCGCAACGGGCAAGGCGTGGACGGCCGTCAACTTCAGCGAAGACACCGCGGAAT
>Ga0335083_10012509_pt1 | contig 10149 bp, 4 predicted proteins | sample Lox_Sample_42_FD_206716 | JGI IMG/M metagenome (GOLD analysis project Ga0335083, IMG submission 206716) | Soil microbial communities from Loxahatchee National Wildlife Refuge, Florida, United States - Lox_Sample_4.2 | ecosystem: Environmental > Terrestrial > Soil > Wetlands | place: USA: Florida...
AAGGCGGCCGGTGTGACCGTTTGAACAAACACTCACCTGCAAAGCTCAGAACCCGCCATTGTTCGATTTCGAACGTCCGCTCTCAGGGGCGAACGCTCGACGTCGTCTTCTCGACTGCAAATTGTTGAATTTTCAAGCCTGAGACTGGCCGCCTGCCTGCAACACTAAGGACGGAATTGTAGCTCCAAAAGCGAGGCGCCGATGCACGCTCTCCTCAACGACCTTCGTTACGCATTGCGGCAATTGCGCAAGTCGCCAGGATTCGCGCTGACGGCGATTCTCACCCTCGGCCTGGGCATTGGCGCGAACACCGCGGTATTCAGCGTGATGAATGCGGTGTTGTTGCGGTCCTTGCCGGTGCCCGAGCCGAATCGTGTGTATAACCTCCGAGTTGCGGGACGACCCTTCGGCACAGGCAACACCGGCGACGATTCGACTTCGTTCTCCTATGCAATGTTTGAGCAACTGCGCCAGCGGCGCGACGTCTTCTCGGACCTGATCGCGGCCGCGCCACTGGCGATTGGCAGAGTCAGTGTTCGCTATGGGTCGGAGCCTGAACTTGCTGCCGGCGAGTTGGTGAGCGGGAACTTCTTCTCCGGGTTGGGCGTGCAAATGGCACGCGGCCGTGGGTTCACGTTCGAGGATGAAACCAGCCACGCACTCGTGGCCGTGCTCAGCTATGACTTCTGGACCCGCCGCTTTGCCCGCGACCCCGAGGTAATCGGCCAGACGATGTATGTCAAAGGCGTGCCGATGAGCATTATTGGCGTGTCCGCTCCGGGCTTCACAGGGTTGGAACGCGGCACGGGCGACACCGACTTCTGGATTCCCCTGCAAAACCGTGGGGACCTTAATGCATGGGGCGACATTGAAGACAACGGCACAACGTTCTATGGCCGTCCGACGTGGTGGTGCCTGCTGCTGACTGGAAGGTTGGCTCCTGGAGTTACTCAGCAGCAGGCTGTCTCGCGGCTGCAGCCCCAGTTTCAGAACGCGGCTTACATCGGCGTAGAACATCCCAAGGCAGGCGAAGAGAAACCGAGGCTCTCGCTGATTCCAGCGCGTGGGCTCGATGCCTATACCGACGATTATCAGCAGCCACTACGGTTGCTGATGAGCCTGGTTGGGCTGGTACTGCTGATCGCGTGTGCGAATGTCGCTCTGCTGCTGATCGCGCGCAACCAGGCGCGTCAGCGGGAATTCAGCCTGCGCCTGGCGGTCGGCGCCGGCCGCTGGCACCTGTTTCGGCAACTCCTGACCGAGAGTTTGCTTCTGGTGGTCGCAGGCGGTGTCCTGGCGTGGATCCTGGCGGTTCCGGCGACACGTGCACTGGCCGCATGGTCGCAACTGGAGACCAGCCTGCAACCCGACAGTTCGGTCCTGCTCTTTACACTCGGCGTGGTGGTGCTTGCCGCCTTGATCTTCGGACTGGCTCCTTTGCGCAACGTTTTGTCGGTGCCCGCCGGATTGGCGCTGAAGAGCTCCGGAACTGCCGCCGAGCAGGACAAACACAAATCCCGCCTGGGACGGATCGTGGTGGCAGCCCAGATGGCGATGTGCGTGGTGCTGCTCGTGGCTGCCGGCCTGCTGCTGCGTACTCTGCGCAACCTGGAAAATGTGCCGCTGGGCATGCGCACAGAGGGTCTGCTGGTTTTCGGGATTAACCCTCAGGGACTTCACTCCGACCGGGAGGCGATGCATTTTTACCAGACCCTATTGACACGCCTGCGGGCTCTGCCCGGGGTTGAGTCGGTCAGCCTCGTCGGCAATCGTCCCGGCGCGGGATGGAGTAATAACAACTATGCGATTGTTGACGGCGCCAGTCCTCACGTTACCTCCGGAGATTTTGCTCCACTTCGGGGTAACGATGTTGGACCTGACTTCTTCCATGTGATGGGAATCCCCGTGCTGATGGGTCGCGACATCACGGAGTCGGACACGGCCAATTCGCCAAAGGTCGCGGTCGTCAACAAAACGTTCGCCGAACGCTATCTGGCCGGGCAGAATCCTCTCGGACACCACGTCGGAGAGAAACCGCATGAAAGAACGATCGTTGGTGTAGCCGGAAATAACAAATACACCAGCCTCGATGAAAAAGACACTCCCATGATCTGGACCCCCTACGCACAGACCGGCGGAGTCGGCCAGATGAATGTCGAGATGCACGTCGCTGGAGAGCCGCTCTCACTGCTGCCCACTGTCGCCAGGGCTGTGCATGAAATCGATCCCAACCTGCCCTTGCAAAAACCGATGGCGCAGCGGGCGCAGTTCGAGGAATCCATCTCGCGGCACCGTTTGTTCTCCAAACTGGCCGTCTTCTTCGGATTGCTTGCTGGGCTGTTAGTAGCGACAGGACTCTACGGAACTCTCGCGTACCGGGTGAGCCACCGTACGGTCGAGATCGGAGTTCGACTGGCAGTGGGCGCGCAACGCCCACAGGTACTATGGATGATCTTGCGCGAGAGCCTGCTCATTGCGGCGCTTGGGGTTGCTCTGGGAGTGCCGTTGGCCGTGATGACTTCACGGCTGCTGCGCTCCATGCTTTACGCTGTGGGCCCGAATGATCCGCTGGTGTTGCTGGGATCCTTGGTAGCCGTAACGCTGGTCGCACTCGCGGCCAGTTTCATTCCCGCACGCCGGGCGGCAAGTATCGATCCGATGAGAGCGCTGAGGACCGAATAGCATCCAGCACCGCTCAGAAGATTCTTTCGACTCCTCTAACGCGCAGAGATCAGCGCTACTGATACCAGCGCGCCCACGATGCCCGCATTCTGTGTGGCTGAGAGGCGCTCCTTCAACAGCACCCGCGCCAGGATCACTGTGCTTGCCGGATAGAGCGACGACAGCACCGCCGCGACGTCGAGGCGTCCATGGCGAGTGGCCGCGATGAACAGCGCATTAGCGGCTGAGTCGAGGAGTCCGGATAGCAGAATCGGAATGAGGGCCGCGCGAAGCGGTCGGACGTCGCGTGGCGAAAACACGACGATCGCGAGCATCAGCAATGTGGAAGCTGTGCGTGCTGCTACCAGTGGCCAGAAAACTCCGTCATGGCCAGCTTGCTTTCCTGCCACCAGAAACAGCCCAAACATCACGCCGGCCAGCATGGCGAGCCCGATGCCCCGGTGTGAGTCGATTTCGCCGCCGGGTCGCGCTACCAGCCAGATGCTGATCAGCGCCAACACAAATCCTGCCAGCTGAAAACGGTCGGGCATGCCCTCGGTGCGGATACCAACGAGCACGGGCAACACTCCGGTGATTACGGAGGCAACCGGCGCGATGATGCCCATTCGTCCGATGGCCAGCCCCTTGTACAGCGCGGCAATGCCAAAGGCGCCGGAGACGCCGGCGGCCACCCCCCACTCCAGCGAGGCGCGCGGCGGAACAGGCTCGCGAGTGAGCCATGCCAGAAGCAGCATCAGGACCAAGCCGCAGGCATGGGCGCCCGCCACCACGCGAAAGACGTTGGCGCGCTTGGTGGCGATTCCGCCGGCGAAGTCGCCGCCGCCCCACACCGCAGCCGCGCCCAGACTGAAAGCCGCCCCAGTAACAGTTCCGAGATTCATGGGAGCGAAGAGAAGCCGAAGTTTGAGTCTTGGAGTCTCATGACGCAACTCATCATCTCATTCCTTCGGGATTGAGTCGCCCGAGTCGCATCTAGGTGGTCAAGGAAACAGGGAACCCGAATCTCCAGATTCAGGAAATCTATGGAGAATGGAAGTCCTGAGTTTCTGGCATGTTACATGGCACGAAAGTAACTCGCACTTTGGTAATCAGCAATCATTCCGAATTTCACAAACAAATTCCAAAAATAGTATGTGTTGGCAGGTTGCTGCTCTATAATATCGGAAACCATTAATAGCGATGGGTTTAGCGAGCCGCGAGTGGAAACTGGCGTGGCATCGAAGTTGCACAAGCAAGAGGGGCACGTGCGTGCCGATGCATTTGTGCGTCGCACCAGCCAGCCAGCTGCTCCGATGGCTCGAGACCTGCAAACCCGCTTCTTCGCGGTGTTCCTGGCGCTGCTTAGCGTCGCGGCTGTCGTATTTGCATGGATAAATTTTCAGAAGGAGCGGGAGTTTGTAGCTCCGTACGACGGCATCTGGTGGGTCGAAGACGCGGGCCACCTCCGCGCCGAGCGAGTTGATACCGACGGTCCCGGGCAAAAGGCAGGCATCAAGAAGGGCGACCTCCTGGTTGCCCTCGATGGCCGCAGCATAACCAACGTTGGCAGCCTCGAGCGCCAACTCTATCGCGTCGGCGTGTGGTCGAAGGCCAGTTATTCAATTGAGCGTCACGGTGTGCCGCTGGAAGCCCCCCTGATTCCAGTCCCTTCCGACCGTACTCTTTACGGGGGGTTGCGGCTCATCGCTCTCGTGTACCTCGGCATTGGTCTATACGTGCTGCTGCGGCGCTGGACCGCCCCCAGGAGCACGCATTTCTACATCTTTTGCCTGGTCTCGTTCGTTTTTTATTCCTTCCACTACACAGGGAAGCTGAACCAATTCGACTGGATTGTCTATTGGGCAAATGTGGTGGCGTGGCTGTTGCAGCCTGCGCTCTTCCTGCATTTTGCGTTGGTCTTTCCGGAGCGGCGCCGCTTTCTGAACCGGCGGCCGTGGTTGATTCCGGCGGTCTACGTACCCTTCATGCTGCTGCTGGCAGCACAAATCTGCGCCGTGGCGCTGTTCCAGCCGAGCGAGCAATTGCGCTGGACGCTGGACCGCATTTCTATGGGCTACCTCGCTGCCTACTTCGTGCTGGCGGCGTTCGTGTTGTGGCACAGCTACCGCAACGCAGACACGGCGATCCTGCGCCAGCAGATGAAGTGGGTGACGCGCGGAACCATTCTGGCGGTGGCGCCGTTCACCATCTTTTACGTAATACCATACCTCTCCTGGAGCACGCCCACCCTGGCGATGAAGGTTTCGGTGCTGTCACTAGTGTTCCTGCCGCTGACCTTCGGATATGCGATCTTCCGCTACCGCCTGATGGACGTGGACCTCATCTTCAAGCGCGGTATGGCCTACACCATCGCGGCGGGCGCGATTACCGCCGCCTACTTCGCGGCGGTGGGTGTAGCGTCGGTGCTCTTCCACCAGAGTTTCCCCAGTGCCGGTCCGGTAGGACTGATCCTGGCGATCGCGGTTACCGCGCTGCTGTTCAATCCGTTCAAGAACTGGGTGCAGGGGTATCTGGACAAGTTCTTCTATCGCAACCGTTACGACTATCGAAAGACGCTCATCGAGTTTGGCCGCGACCTCAACTCCGAGACCGACCTGGACAAGATGCTGACCTCGATCGTCGATCGCTTGTCTCGTACGTTGATGGTGGATCGATTGGCGATCTTTGTGTCCAGTCCTGACGATCCGGAGCAGTTCACCCTGGCCAAGTCGTATGGCATTGCCAACAGCAGCGGGCTGAATCTCGACTTCCTGCACGTGGAGCGGCCGGAATGGAAGGCCGGTCACCTGTTCTTCGACAACACGCATCATGCCGTGCGGGAGTCGCCGCCGGCGCGCGAGGCCATCCGCCGGCTGGATTTGAACTATTACATCCCTTGCACGGTGATGAACCGCATGATCGCCGTGCTTGGCCTGGGCAAGACGAACGAAGGCGACTTCCTGTCCAGTGACGACGTTCAGTTGCTGGAGACGCTGGCGGGGTACATCGGCATTGCGGTGCAGAATGCGCGCCTCTACAAGTCGCTGGAGCAGAAGGCGGTGCAGTACGAGCGGTTGAAGGAGTTCAACGAGAACATCGTCGAATCCATTAGTGTGGGCGTGTTGGCGGTTGACCTGGAAGACCGCATCGAGTCATGGAATTCGCAGATGGAGGTGATGTTCGCCCTGCCGCGCAATGAGGCCCTGGGGCGTTCGCTGGCTGACATGATGCCGCCGGCCTTCCTGGAAGAGTACTACCGTGTGCGACAGGTTCCCGGCATTCACAACCTGTACAAGTTTCGGCTGAGCACGACCGGCAGCGAGACGCGCTCCACCAACATCGCCATCGCGCCGCTGGTGAGCAAAGACTACAGCGTCATCGGACGCTTGATCATCGTGGACGATATCACGGAGCGTATCGAGCTGGAGTCGCAGCTTTCGCAGGCTGAAAAACTATCGTCAGTCGGTCTGCTGGCGGCCGGAGTTGCCCATGAAGTAAATACTCCGCTGGCGGTCATCTCCAGCTACGCGCAGATGCTGGCCAAACAAGTGCACGGCGACGAAAAGCAATCGGCGCTGCTGGAGAAGATTACCCGCCAAACCTTCCGCGCTTCGGAGATCGTCAACAGCCTGCTGAACTTCTCGCGCACCTCGAGCACCGAGTTCACCAACGTTGATCTAAACCGGGTCATTCAGGATACACTTACCCTGCTCGACCACCAGTTCAAGACGGCCCGCATTGCAGTGCAGCAACGACTGCAGCCGGAATTGCCGCCCATCTACGGCAACACCGGAAAGCTGCAACAGGTGTTCCTCAACCTGTTCCTCAACGCCAAGGATGCCATGCCGTCAGGGGGCACGCTGAGTATTGCCACCAACAATGGTCATAAGGTCCAGGTGATCGTTTCCGACACCGGGACGGGCATCGCGCAGGAGCATATTCACCGCATCTACGATCCGTTCTTCACGACCAAGAACAAGCCTCAGACCAAGACCGGTCACAGCAGTGGAACGGGGCTCGGCCTTTCCGTGACCTACGGCATTATCCAAGAGCATGCAGGGAAGATTCGCGTGGATAGCAAACCGGGAACGGGTACGACGTTCGTTATGGAATTTCCCCTGGTGAGGAAGGCGGTCAATGCCTGAAACCATAGTCAGCCGGGCTGTTCCGGGACGCGAGGAGTTCGCTTCGCTGGGCTCCGTCCTAATCATTGATGATGAGGCCGCCATTCGCGAGTCGTTGCAGACCCTACTTGACCTGGAAGGCTACGAGGTGGAAATGGCGAACGATGGCGCCGAGGGCATGGGGCGGCTCGCTGAGCGCCCCTTCGACCTTGTGCTGCTGGACTTCGCATTGCCCGAGCGCAACGGCATCGAGGTGCTGCGCGACATCCGGGAGCGTGACTCCGAGCTGCCGGTCATCATGATCACGGCCTACGGCACAGTCGAGAATGCCGTCAACGCCATGCAGGCAGGGGCAACCAACTTCATCCAGAAGCCCTGGGACAACGAAAAGCTGCTGGCCGACGTGCGCAACGCGCTGGGCCGCCGACGTGCCGAAGAAGAAGTCATCCAGCTTAAGCGCGCGCTCAAGCAGCGCTACAACTTCGAGAACATCATCGGCAAGAGCGAGCCTATGCTGCGCATCTTCGACCTGGTGGCGCAGGTTGCTCCCAGCCGCTCAACCGTGTTGCTGCAAGGCGAGAGCGGCACCGGCAAGGAGCTGATCGCCAAAGCCATCCACATGAACTCGCCGCGCAAGGACCGTGCGTTCGTGCCAGTGAACACCGGCTCTACGCCTCCGGACCTACTGGAGTCCACGCTGTTCGGGCACGTCAAGGGAGCGTTTACCAGCGCTGTCTCCAGCAAGAAAGGTCTCTTCGAGGTCGCGGATCGTGGCACGCTGTTCCTCGATGAAATCGGCACCATGAACCTGGAGACCCAGGCCAAGATTCTGCGTGTGCTGCAAGACAAGAAGTTCATGCACCTGGGTGGAGTCAATGAGATCCAGGTGGATGTCCGCATCATCGCCGCCACCAATGTTGACTTGCGGCAGCAGGTGAAGGAAGGGAAGTTCCGCGAGGATCTGTTCTACCGCCTCAATGTCATCACTATTGACCTGCCTCCCTTGCGCCAGCGCCGGAACGACATCCCGCTGCTCGTGGACTACTTTATCGCCAAGTTTGCGGAAGAGAATGAGCGCTTTCCGCTGCGCGTGACTCCCGAGGCGCTACGGCCTTTGATGGACTACGACTGGCCCGGCAACGTCCGCGAGCTGGAGAACGTTATGGAACGCGCCGTGGTATTGGCAACGGGAGCGAATCTCACGCTGGATCTATTGCCCGAAAACCTGGTCGGCCGCGGCAGCAAATTCGCCATCCTGGACCACCCCCCCGACGCCTCGTTGTTCGAGATTATCGAAGATTGCGAGCGGCGGATCATCAGTGACATGCTGGAGAAGTGCAACTGGAACCAGACCGAAGCCGCGGACCGCTTTCGCATTCCCCTCTCCACCCTGAATCAGAAGATCAAGCGCCTGAACGTGGAAATCCGGAAGAACCACAAGGGGCGGGAGTAGGGCAGGACGTCACATACCAGGAACCTCAGTCAGGGAATCCGACCTGCTTTAGCGCAGCTTGAAAACGCGGGTCCGAACGTACAAAGTCATATATTGGGTCAACCTTGAGGCTGGTCATATATCCACAGTGCTCGCGATAACCGCTCTCGAGAAGCTGTAACACCTGCTCTTTGTCACCCAAACGAGCATGGGTTTCGACCGTGCCACAGTGGTCAGCTGGGCTTTGGGCGGCTGCATCACGTAACCCTTCTTTCCAATACCCTCGCCAGCCTTCGCGAGTGACTGCCATACGATACCGGTCCAACGTGGCAGATGGCTCTCCGTCCAACGCTCTGCCCTTGAGATAGCCGTCGATCGCTTTGGCATACTCGCCCTTGCGTTCATACATCATCGCTGTCAGGAAATATGGCGCGCTGGAATTAGGATAGAGCGCCTGGGTTTTGTTTAATTCCGCCAGCGCCTCATCGTAGCGATGCAAGAAGTACAGAAGGTAAGCGTTGACGGCATTCGTGATCAGGGCAACTGGGTCCAGCTCACGTGCTTTCTTAATTTCAGCCAGACACAAGTCTTGACGTCCGATTTCGCATGAAACTGCTGCGTACCAGGTGTGGGCTATGGCATCGTTCGGGTCGAGTTCGGTCGCCAGTTTGAGTTCCCGCTCCGCTGTTGCCCAGTCCCAGTCGTACTGACTCGTCACTATGCCCAGTACGGCATGGGCCTTGCCAAGTTCCGGGTCGAGTTGGATCGCCTTCAGCGCTGTCTGTTTCGCGCTGCGCAGCATCTCCTGTTCTGGCCTGCACTTGAAGTCACCTAACTTGTAGTACGTGGCAGCCAGCCAGGCTTGAGCCAGCGCGAACCTGGCATCTCTGCGGACGGCGCGCTCAAATGCCGGCAACGCTGCCTCAAACCCCCGGCAGTTGAGCTGGTTCCACTGGTGTTGGCCCTTGAGGAAGTCTTCATGGGCCTCGAGATCCAGTGTTTGGGTGCTCATCTTTGTCCTCGGGGACAGCTTCACGCTGATCTCTCCCGCCACATCAGCTGCCACTTCGTCCTGCAGCGCGAGAATGTTTTGCTCATCGCGGTCGTATTCCTTTGCCCATAGATGTGTCTGGTCACGCACCTGGATAAGTTGCGCCGCTATGCGAACCTGCTTCCCCTCGTGTCGCGCACTTCCTTCCACAACATAATCGACGCCCAGCTCCCGGCCCACCTGTGCCACACTTTTGTTGGCACTTTTGTATGCATCGGTTGAGGTTCTCGCGATAACTCCCAGCCGCTCTGGATTCCACCGTCCCAGGTGTGTAATCAGTTCTTCCGTCATCCCTTCGGCAAAGTAATCCTGCGAGGCGTCGGAGCTGAGGTTCTGGAACGGCAGAACCGCCAGCATGACTCGACCGTGGGCTGCCGCAGTTGGCGGATTCCTCTTCCATAGCCACACAGCCACGGCAGCCAGTAAGGCGATTGCGACCACTCCGGCCAGCAAGGTTGTGCGGCTGATCAGTCGACGGGCGGAAAGCTTCTGGAGCTTGGGCTCTCGCCGTGATTCTGCTGCAGGCGGATGCGTCAGAACGGCACCGACCGTCTCCACGGAGGCAAGAAATCGATATCCCCGGCGCGGGATGGTTTCGATGTAGCGGGGGGTGTCGGCGTCGTCATTCAAGACGTCGCGTATCTTCTTGATCGCGGTGTTCAAGCCGTGTTCGAAGTCAACAAACGTGCCCTCTTCCCAAAGTTGCTGGCGCAGTTGTTCGCGAGTGACCAGTTCCCCGGGATGTTCGAGCAGGGCACACAGGATGCGAAACGGCTGCTCCTGAAGCTTGAGGCGGATGCCGTTCCTGCGCAACTCGGCGTCGCCGAGGGAGAGGTCGTAAGGGCCGAAGCGGTAGATGTGCTGGGAGAGGGTCCGCTCCA
>Ga0335083_10012511_pt1 | contig 10148 bp, 8 predicted proteins | sample Lox_Sample_42_FD_206716 | JGI IMG/M metagenome (GOLD analysis project Ga0335083, IMG submission 206716) | Soil microbial communities from Loxahatchee National Wildlife Refuge, Florida, United States - Lox_Sample_4.2 | ecosystem: Environmental > Terrestrial > Soil > Wetlands | place: USA: Florida...
AAGCACGCGCGATCCCGCGGACCTGCCGGGCCTGGCGACGTTCACCGCGACCATGCTGCAGGAAGGGGCTGGCACGCGTGGCTCACTCGAGATCGCCGACGAGGTCGGGTACCTGGGCGCGCGCCTCTTCACCAACGCCAGCTACGACGCCGCCACGGTCTCGCTCCACGTCCCCAAGCGCCAGCTCGACCCCGCGCTCGACCTGATGGCCGACGTCGTCCTCAGGCCCACCTTCCCGGACAGCGAGATCGCGCGCCAGCGCGACTTGCGCCGGACGGCGATCCTGCAGCAGCGGGATCAGCCGGTGGCGATGGCCAACATCGCGTTCGCGGCCATCGTCTTCGGGGCCGCGCATCCGTACGGGCGGCCGCTCAACGGCACCGAGACCTCCACGGCGACCCTGACGCGCGACCGCGTGTCCCGGTTCTACCGGACCTACTACCGGGCCGCGAACGCCCGGATGCTGATCGTGGGCGACGTCACCCTCGCGGAGGCGCAGCAACTCGTCGGCGCACGGTTCGGCGCGTGGGCCGCCGGCGACCTGCCGGCGACAGTCGTCGCGCCCGCGCCCGCAGCGGCGGCGCGCACCATCTACCTGGTGGACAAGCCCGGCGCCGCCCAGTCGGTGTTCCGGATCGGCCAGGTGGGGGTGGCACGCGCGACGCCCGACTACTTCGCGCTCACGGTCCTGAACACGATCCTGGGCGGATCGTTCACGTCGCGACTCAATCAGAACCTGCGGGAGACCCACGGCTACACCTACGGCGCCAGCTCGCAATTCTCCATGCGCCGGATGGCGGGGCCGTTCCTCGCCGCCTCGTCCGTCGTCACGGCGAAGACCGACAGTTCCCTGATCGAGTTCATGCGGGAGCTGCGGCGCATCCGCGACGAGGCAGTGCCCCAGGCCGAGCTCGACAAGGCCAAGGCGTACATCACTCTTGGCCTGCCCAGCGAGTTCGAGACCACGGCCGGAGCGGCGGCCCAGTTCCGCGAATTGCTGCTCTACGGCCTGCCGCTCGACTACTACGCCACCTACATCCCGCAGATCAATGCGGTGACCGTGGATGACGTGCAGCGGGTCGCCCGCCAGTACCTCGACCCCGATCACATCGCCATCGTCATCGTGGGCGACCGCGGCCAGATCGCGTCCGGCCTCGAGGCGCTGCACGAAGGACCGATCGTGCTGCGCGACCTGTGGGGCCAAGCCATCCCGTGAGCGAGCCGGACGGGCGCCGACGCGCAAACGACACGTCCGATGCGCCGCCCGCACGATCCGGCGCTCGCACGAGTGCCACCGAGCTGACGGCGGGCCGCCTCGCGTCGCGCCGCATCCACACGGGGCGCGTCCTGAACCTCGACGTCGATACGGTCCGGTTCCCGAACGGCCAGAGCGGCGAGCTGGAGATGATCCGCCATCCTGGCGCGGCGGCCGTGGTGCCCGTGCTCACGGCCGACGGGAGCGAGGAACCGCAGATCCTGTTGATACGGCAGTACCGCTACGCTGCCGGCGGGCCGATCTGGGAGGTCCCCGCCGGCAGGCTGGAGGAAGGCGAGAGCCCTGAGGCGTGTGCCCGCCGCGAGCTGCTGGAGGAGACCGGTGCCACGGCAGGCCGCTGGGACAGGCTGACGACGATCTACACGACCCCGGGCTTCACCGACGAGCGGATCCACATCTTCGCCGCCCGGGACCTCGTCGTGAACCCGCAGGAAACCCGACGCGAGCCTGATGAATTCATGGAAGTGAAGCCGGTGAGCGTCCGGGCAGCCGTCCAGATGATCCGCGATGGCGAAATAGTAGACGGCAAGACCATCGTGGCTCTTCTCTTCTTCGCCGGTTTCCAACTGGAATTGTAGCAATACGCTGTCGCAATTAGGGGACGGTCGGCAAGGGCTGGCACAGCCGCTCACGGCCTGACCATGCTTCCCAAGCGAAGTATTGCCAAGGAGTTAAGGCATGCGGCGACGCATCTACGTCACAGGGTACAGTTTCTGCTTGTCCCTAGGTATGCAGCCTCCCAAAGCGTGAGCGAGCGCGACGTGACCTTGGTGGCCAGCCAATCCCTGCGCGCGACCCGGACCGGGCCGGCATCCGCCTTCGCGGAGCTGGACGACGCCCACGTCGTTCAGGCCTTCCTGGACGGGCAGTCGCGCGCGTTCGACGAGCTGGTCACTCGCTACCAGGCGCGCCTGCTGAACTTCATCTACCGCACCATCGGTGACCGGGAGCGCGCTGAGGACCTCGTGCAGGAGGTCTTCATCCGCATCTATCGGCACCTGCACCGGTTCGACCAGACGAAGAAGTTCTCGACTTGGGCCTACACGATCGCGTCGAACCTGGCAAAGAACGAGCTGAGGAACCGCAGCCGGAACCCGCTCGTGCTGTTCCAGGCGATCAAGAAGCACTGGGACGCGGACCACCGGCCGCTCCAGTTCGAGGACTCCAGCTCCCGCCCGGACGACATGTTCCGCAAGCGCCACCTGCGCGCCCTGGTCGAGCAGTCGGTCGAGCAGCTTCCCGAGCACCACCGGGTCGTCTTCGTCCTGCGGGAGCTCGAGGGGAAGACCTACGAGGAGATCGCCGAGATCACCGGGTGCAACTTGGGCACGGTGAAGAGCCGTCTGAACCGGGCCCGGAACAGCTTCGCCTCGATCATCGCCCCGCATCTCGACTAGGCCGGACCGCCCTCCCCAGAGGACGCCCCGGAACCCTGGGCCCGCCCGGTTGTAGAAGTAGCGTCCTTTCATGGGTACGCATGGACTGCTGCGAGTTCCGAGAGAAGTACTCCGACTTTTCTGACGGTCTGCTCGACAAGGAAGCGGAGCAGCGTGCGCGGCGGCACCTGAGCCTGTGTGCCTCGTGCCGACACTTCGACGCCGCGTTTCGAACCGGTGTCCGCACCCTGCGGAGCCTGCCCTCGGTCGACGTGTCGCGGAGCTTCGAGGATCGTCTGGGGAATCGCATCCGCCACGAGCTCGCGGTCCGGACCTTCGCCGTCGACCCGCTCTCGGGGGCCGTCGCCGCGCTGCTGGTGATGGTGACGGTCGGGCTCGTGACCTGGGATCTGGCCGAGCTGCGCAGTGCGCGGCGCGTCGCCGCGGCGCCACCGGCGACGACTCCAGCGCACGAGGTCCGGATCCCGGCACCTGTTCATCTCCGCCTCGACACGCTGCAGATCCTGAGCGGCGGTTTCCACCCCTTCGACCCGGTCCTGCTCGTCGCCGATACGAACCCTCCGCCGGACCCCTCTCCGGCTCGTTTCGACGTGCCTGCCGTCTGGGGCGGACGGTAGCGCCGGAGAACCCGCCGGGCCACTGCGGCGTTCTTTCGCGCCGCCCTCACCCACCCAACCGGCCCTGGAGGCATCGCGCCGGCGAGCCTTTTGCGGCATCCCGTTTCGGGCTAAGTTGCGCCCGATGCCCGGGCGGACATACGATGACCTTCGGCGCTCCCTCGCCAAGGGCGACGTGCAGCCCGTCTACTACCTCCACGGCGACGACGAATTCCTCAAGGACGACGCGGTGCGCCAGATCGTGACGCTCGCCGTGGACGAAGGCACGCGCGACTTCAACCTCGACCGCCGTCGCGCCCCCGAACTCGCGGCCGAGGACTTCCAGGCCCTGGTCGAGACGCCCCCCATGATGGCCTCCCGCCGCAGCGTCGTCCTCACGGAAGTGGAGTGCCTGCAGCAGCGGCGCCCCCGCCAGCAGGCGCTGAAGGCCGCGCTCGCGGGCTACTTGAAGCATCCGTCGCCGGACACGGTCCTGGTCCTGGTCCAGACGGCCGGCGAGAAGCCGGACGCCGCACTGGAGGGCGGAACCTGCAGCGTGGAAGTCGCTCCGCTGCCGCCGGAGCGCGTGAGCCGGTGGATCCAGCATCACGCCGGTGAGCTGGGCCTGGTCATCGAGCCGGATGCCGCACGCCACCTGCAGGCGGCCGTGGGCGAGGATCTCCAGCAGCTCTCCGCCGAGCTGGCGAAGCTCGCGGCCGCGACGGGTGGCAAGCCGGCGACGATCGCGGACGTCGCGGACCTGGTGGGCGTGCGGACGGGGGAGACCGTCTACGACTTCGTGGACGCGGTGAGTGGTCGCCGTTTCGCCGCCGCCGCGGGGATGGTCCCGCGACTCATCGCGGGTCCCGGCAACAGCGGCGTGCGGCTGCTCGGCGCACTGGGCACCATGATGGTCGGGCTGGCCCTCGCGCGCGCCAACCTCGATGAGCGGGACGCGCCCGGGCCCGCGACGGCCAGGGTGCTCAATGCGATGTTCGCCGCGCGGCCGATGGGCCTGCGACCCTGGAAGGAGGAGGCGTCGCGCTGGGTGCGCGACGCCTCCCGTTGGACGGCGGCGGAGCTGGATGCAGGGCTGGCGGCGCTGCTGCGCGCGGATGCGCGCCTCAAGGACACGCGGCTGGCGGGGGAGGCCGAGGTCGTCATCGAGACTGTGTTGTCGTTCGGCAGTCGCGGATCGGAGGCGGCGTGAGCACCGCGTCGGGCACCGGGGCACAGCGGCACGGCCGCACGGAATGGCGCACCGCCGTTCTCGCCGTGCCCCTGTGCCTCTGTGCCGCCGTGCCTGCCGTCGCCCAGGACGACCCGGCAATCCGCGCCGCCGTACAGCTCGCCGCCGCAGGGCGCGGCGACTCCGCCCGGAAGATCGTCGCCGCGGAGCTGGCGAAGGCGCGCCCCGGCACCGACGCATACGTCGAGGCGCTGTTCTGGCGCGGCAGGCTCGCCGCCTCCGGCGACAGCGCCGAGAGCGACCTGCGCCACGTCGCCTTGGACTACTCCAACTCCAGGTGGGCCGACCACGCGCTGCTCCAGCTGGCCCAGCTCGCGATGGCGGCCGGCAATCCGACCGGCGCGCTCCAGCTCGCGCAGCGGTTGCGCGGCGACTACCCGGGCAGCGCGCTGCGGCCCCGCGCGGCGCTGTGGGGCGGCCGCGCGGCATTCGACCTCGGCGATCCGGTCGCCGCGTGCGCGCTGCTCGATTCGGCCAGGACCGAGGGCGGCGACGACGTCGAATTCGGGAACCAGGTCGCCTTCTACAGGAGCCGCTGCACGGCGGCCCTGCGGCAGCCGCGCGCGGCCACCGACACCGCTACGCCTGCGGGCGCCGACACGTCCCTGCGGCCCGCCGCTGCGCCCGCACCGGCCCGGCCGGAATCCGTCCCGGCACCCGCCGCGGCCCCACGGGTGCCGCAGTTCGAGGTGCAGGTGACCGCGACCCGCTCCAGGAGCGAGGCCGAGAGCATCTCCCACCGGGTGGAACGCGCGGGCGAACGCTCGCGCGTCGTGACCGGCCCGGACGGCCTGCTCCGGGTGCGCGCCGGCCCGTACGTGTCGCGCAAGGAGGCGGACGCGGCGGCCGCGCGGCTGAAGCGCCTGCTGCACGGCCACCCGATCGTCGTGAGCGTGTCGTGACGCTGCCCGGCCTCGACGTCTCCACTCCGCTGATGCAGCAGTACCGCGAGATCAAGGCGCGGCACAAGGACGCCATCCTGTTCTTCCGGATGGGGGATTTCTACGAGACCTTCGAGGGCGACGCCGAGGTCGCCGCGCGCGCGCTCGGCCTCACCCGCACGTCGCGGAACAACGGCGCGGCGGCCGAGATCCCGCTGGCCGGCGTCCCGGTCAAGGCCGCTGCGACGTACATCAAGCGTCTGGTCGAGCGGGGGTTCCGGGTCGCGATCTGTGAACAGGTCGAGGATCCGAAGCTCGCCAAGGGTATCGTGCGGCGCGAGGTCATCGAGGTCGTCACCCCCGGCGCGGTGATGGCCGACGATCTGCTGGAGGAACGCGCCAACACCTTCTGCGTGGCGGTCGTCAGCGACGGCGCGCGCGCCGGTCTCGCCGCGGCAGACCTGTCGACCGGCGAGCTGGTGCTGGAGACCGGCGACACCGGGGACCTCGCGGCCACGCTGGAGCGCTACCGCCCGTCGGAGGTCGTCGTCGCGGAAGGTGCGGCCGCGCTCGCGCCCTCGGCGGCTCTGGTCACGCGCCGCGAGGCCTGGGAGTTCGATCCCGCCCTCGCGGCGGAGGACCTCGCCCGGCGCTTCGACTTGGCTTCGCTCGACGGCCTCGGGCTCAGCGCCGCCGACGCCCTCGCGATCGGCGCGGCCGGTGCCCTGCTCCGCTACCTGGGGGATCTGCAGCCGGGAGGCCTGCCGCAGATCCGCCGCCCCGTGGTGCGGCGCGCCGCCGGGCGGCTCTTCCTCGATGCGATGACCCGCCGCAACCTCGAGCTGGTCGAGTCGTTCCGCCCGGCGGGGGACGGCGCGGAGGTCACGCTGCTCGCCGTCGTGGACCACACCGTCACGCCGATGGGCGCGCGGCTGCTCCGGCAGTGGCTGCTGGCGCCCCTCACCGACGTGACGGCGATCGCGGCCCGTCACGACGCGGTCGCCGTGCTGGTCGCCGACGAAGGGCGGCGCACAGCGCTGCGCGAGGCGCTCGACGGCGTGCGCGACCTGGAGCGGCTCGGCGCCAAGGCCGCCGCGCGGCGCGCGACGCCCCGCGACCTCGGCGGGCTGCGGGCCTCGTTCGAGCGGCTCCCCCGGCTCGCCGCGGAGCTCCGGGAGCTGTACGGCCTCGATCGCGGCTTCGACCCCCTGTCGGACTTGGCGGATCGGCTCGCCGCCGCGCTGGTGGACCACCCGCCACCGGCGCTCGGGGACGGTGACGCGATCCGCCCCGGCCACTCGGCCGCGCTCGACGAGCTGCGTGGGCTGAGGGACGGCGGCCGGTCATACATCGCTTCGCTGCAGGCGCGTGAGCGCGCGCGGACCGGCATCGGCTCGCTCAAGGTCGGCTACAACAAGGTCTTCGGTTACTACATCGAGGTCACCAAGGCGAACCAGGCCGCTGTCCCCGGGGACTACGAGCGCCGGCAGACGCTGACCGGCGCGGAGCGCTACGTCACGCCGGAGCTGAAGGACTACGAGGCGAAGGTGCTCGGCGCGGAGGAGGAGATCGCGCGGCTGGAGGAGCGCCTGTTCGCCGAGCTGCGCGACGTGGCGGGCGCGGCGATCCGGCGGATCCAGGATACCGCGGCGCGCGTGGCCACGGCGGACGCGCTGGCATCCCTGGCGGATGCGGCGGCGCGCAACCAGTACGTGCGCCCCGAGGTCGGCGACAGCTTCGCGCTCGAGATCGAGGGAAGCCGGCATCCGGTCGTCGAGCGCGTGATGCCCCGCGAGGCGTTCATCCCCAACGACGTCCGGCTCGATGCCGAGCACCAGATCATGATCGTCACGGGCCCCAACATGGCGGGCAAGAGCACCGTGCTCCGCCAGGTCGGGCTCGCCGTCGTGCTCGCCCAGGCCGGGTCCTTCGTCCCGGCGCGCGCGGCCCGGATCGGCGTCGTGGACCGGCTGTTCACTCGCGTGGGCGCGAGCGACGACCTGACCCGCGGCCAGAGCACGTTCATGGTGGAGATGAGCGAGACCGCGGCGATCCTGCACAACGCGACGCGTCGGAGCCTCGTCCTGCTCGACGAGATCGGGCGCGGCACGTCCACGTACGACGGCGTGGCGATCGCCTGGGCCGTGGCGGAGTTCCTCCACGAGCGGCTGGGGTGCAAGACCGTCTTCGCGACGCACTACCACGAGCTGACCCAGCTGGCCGACCGCTTCGCGCGGGTGGTCAACTTCAATGTCGCCGTGCACGAGTCGGGGGACGAGGTCATCTTCCTGCACCGCCTGCGCCCCGGCGGCGCGGATCGGTCGTACGGCATCCACGTCGGCCGCCTGGCCGGCCTGCCGGCCGAAGTCGTCGAACGGGCCCGGGACGTCCTGCGCACCCTGGAGGCGGGGCACCGGGTGGCGGCGACCGCCTCGCCGGCCGATCAGCTGGCGCTGTTCGCGCCGCCGGAGGACCCCGTGCTCACCGACCTCAAGGCGCTCGACGTGGATGGCCTGACGCCACGCCAGGCGCTGGAGAGGCTGGCGGACCTCCAGAAGCGCGCGAGGACGTCATGAGGCCTGGCGCACCGACGCGCGGACACGCGGACGCGCACGGCGCCGTTCTCTTCCGTGCGTCGGTGCGTCTGTGCCTCTGTGCGTCCGTCCTCGTGTCCTGCCGCGCCGCACCCACGCCCGATGCCGCGGCGGCGGCCAAGGAGAACGACGTGCCCGTCGCCATCAACAGCGAGTCGCCGTTCCAGTATCCCGCCGACCTCTACGACCAGGGGGTCGAGGGCGAGGTGCGGCTACGGCTCTACGTGGACGACATGGGGCGCGTGCATCCCGAATCCACAACGGTGGCGTCGTCCTCCGGCACGCCGGCGCTCGACTCCGCCGCGATCCGCGGCGCGGCGCTGCTCCGGTTCGCGCCCGCCCACAAGGACGGCCAGCCGGTGGGCACCGCCTTCTACCAGCCGGTGGTCTTCCGGAGAGGCGGGGAGCGCGCCGCCGCGCCACAACCGTGAACCCGCGCTCGCAGCCGCTCAACAGCATACTCGAGGCCATCGGCCAGACGCCGCTGATCCGGCTGAACCGCGTCACGCGCGGGATCCGCACGCCGGTGCTGGCGAAGGCCGAGCAGATGAATCCAGGCGGCTCCGTGAAGGACCGGATCGGCCTCGCCATCATCGAGGCGGCGGAGCAGAGCGGGGCGCTGCAGCCCGGCGGCACGATCGTGGAGGGGACGAGCGGGAACACCGGCGTCGGGCTCGCCATCGCCGCCGCGATCAAGGGGTACCGCTGCGTCTTCACGATCCCGGACAAGATGTCGTCGGAGAAGATCAAGCTGCTGCGCGCGTTCGGTGCCGAAGTGGTGGTGGTGCCGACCGCGGTGCCGACCGACCATCCCGAGTACTACATCCAGAAGGCGAAGGCGATCGTGGCCGCGACGCCGGGCGCGATCCTCGCCGACCAGCACTTCAACCCCGTCAACCCCGACGCGCACTACCGCACCACCGGCCCGGAGATCTGGGAGCAGACCGCGGGCAAGGTCTCGCACTTCGTCTGCTCACCCGGCACCGGAGGCACGGTCTCCGGCGTGGGGCGCTATCTCAAGGAGCGGAACCCGAAGGTCCGCGTGATCGCGCCCGACCCCGTCGGCTCGATCTACTCCGAGTACGCCGCCACGCACAGGAAGGGCGAGGGGTTCCCCTACAAGGTGGAAGGGATCGGCGGCGACAAGATCCCGACCTCGCTCGACTTCGGCGTGGTGGACGAGTTCGTCCAGGTGGGCGACAAGGAAGCCTTCCGGATGGCGCGCCGCCTGACCCGCGAGGAAGGCCTGTTCGTCGGGGGCTCCACCGGCATGAACGTGCACGTCGCCCTCGCGGTCGCCCGGCAGGTCGACGATCCGGCGGCCATGGTCGTGACCATCCTGTGCGACACCGGCGAGCGGTACGTCTCGAAGCTGTACGACGACGAGTGGATGCGCGCGAACCAGATGCTCGACGCGGTCCCGGTCACCGTCGAGGCGTTGATGGCGCAGCGCCCGGCGGGGATCCCCCCGCTGGTGTCCGTCGCCCCGGCGGCGAGCGTCCGGCAGGCTCTGAACCTGATGAGCACCTACGGCATCTCGCAGGTGCCGGTCATCGCGGGGGACGACTGTGTCGGCTCCGTCACGGAGGGCCCCGTCATCGCGCGAGCCCTGCAGGACGCGAAGCTCCTGGAGCGCGCCGTGTCCGACGTGATGCAGCCTCCCTTCCCCGTGGTCGACGCCGCGCTCCCGATCGAACGCCTCAACACCCTGCTCTCGCACGAGACCCAGGCGGCGCTCGTCCGCAAGGACGGCCGGCTCGCCGGCATCGTCACGCGGTACGACGTGCTGCGTCAGGTCGCGGGGATCCGGTGAAGGTCGCGCTCCTGACCGGCGGGACCTCGGCCGAGCGGGATGTCGCCCTCGCCTCCGGGCTCCAGGTGACCGCGGCGCTCCGCTCTCTCCACCACACCGTCCACGTGGTGGACCTCGCGACCGGCTACGTCCCGCCCGAGCACGAGGCTGGGCTTCTGCCGGGTGGGATCGGCCGCGAGCCGCCCCCGCTCGACCGCCTCAAGGAACTGGAGCGCGGCATGCTCTCCGCCGGCCTTGGCGAGGTGCCCGCGATCCGCGAGGCCGACGTGGTCTTCGTCGCCCTGCATGGCGGACAGGGCGAGGACGGTACCGTACAGGCCGTACTCGACGTCATCGGCGTGC
>Ga0335083_10012512_pt1 | contig 10147 bp, 5 predicted proteins | sample Lox_Sample_42_FD_206716 | JGI IMG/M metagenome (GOLD analysis project Ga0335083, IMG submission 206716) | Soil microbial communities from Loxahatchee National Wildlife Refuge, Florida, United States - Lox_Sample_4.2 | ecosystem: Environmental > Terrestrial > Soil > Wetlands | place: USA: Florida...
CGATGGCGAGCTCTTCGAAAACCACAAGGTCATCGGCGCCGCTTCGATCGGCTTCGGCTCGATCGGCCTGCAAGCCGGCATCCAGGAATTCAGCCAGATCGTGTTCTTCAAGGACCAGGCGGCCCTCGACCGCTTCAAGCAGAACAAGTTCGAGTTCGAGGCAAACGCCTCGGCGGTGATCGTGAAGGCCGGCGCCTCGAAGGGCGCGGACTACAGCCACGGCGTCGCGGTGTTCACCCACTCGACCGGCGGCGCGATGGCCGAGGCTGCCCTCGGCACGCAGAAGTTCAGCTTCAAGCCCGACGCGCCCGGAATGATGAAGAAGTAGCTTTCCGCCCGGCTGCGAAAACGCGCTTAAGGTGGCGCGCGCAGATTAAAAAAATTTAATCGCCCGGAGGGGCGAGGTGCCCGCGGGTCGGCACCTATACTGGCTGGCCATAGCGGCACTTCTGCGGCCATGCCTGTCCGGTCAATCCACTTCGCGCGCCTTGCCCTTGCCGCGTCGGCAATCATTGCCGGCTGCAGCGTGGGGCCGGAGTACGAGCGTCCGGACGTATCCCTGCCCGCGGCCTGGCGCGAGAGCGCGGGCGCGGAGGCGGCCTGGCCTTCCGCCGACTGGTGGCGCGGCTTCGGATCGGCCGAGCTCGACGAGCACATCGCGCAGGCGCGGCGCGCCAACTACGACCTCGTGGCCGCGCTGGCGCGCGTGCGGCAGGCCGACGCGCTTGCGACGGTCGCCGGAGCGGCGCTGCTGCCTTCGGTGGGATTGGGCGGCTCGGCGATCCGCGAACGCGAATTGACCGCGGGCGGAAGCCACCTGGACACCACGCAGTACTCGGGCCAGCTGGTCGCCAGCTACGCAATCGATTTCTGGGGCCGGAACCGCGCTGCGCAGTCTGCCGCGATCGCGGGCGCGACGGCGAGCCGGCACGACCGGCAGACGGTCGAGCTCACGGTCATGACCGGCGTTGCACTGGCCTATTTCCAGGTCCTCGGCCTGCAGGAGCGCTTGAAGGTGGCGCAGGGCAACCTGAAGAACGCGGAATACGTCCTGCGAGGCCTGCACCTTCAGCTCGAGGCTGGCATTGCGACCGCGCTGGATGTCGCGCAGCAGGAAACGACGGTTGCCACGCTGAGCGCGGCGGTTCCGCCGCTGCGCCAGCAGTTGCGCCAGGCGAATGACGCGCTCGCCGTGTTGACCGGCCGTGCGCCGGAATCGCTGGACGCTGCCCGGGGGCAGCTCTCGGAGCTGTTGTCGCCCGTGGTAAGTCCCGGCCTGCCCTCCGAACTGCTCGTGCGGCGGCCGGACGTCGCGGAGGCCGAGGATCAGCTCATCGCCGCAAACGCCAACATTAAAGTCGCGCGCGCGGCCTTTTTCCCCAGCATCGCGCTCACGGCCGCGGGCGGCTCCGCCAGTTCGGTGCTGTCCACGCTTCTGCGATCTTCGAGCGGCGTCTTTGCCGTCGCTGCGACCCTGGCCCAGCCGATCTTCGAGGGCGGGGCGCTGACGGGCCAGTATCACTACGCGCAGGCGCGCTACGACGAGCTGGTGGCCAATTACCGCAAGACGATCCTGGTGGCCTTCGGCAACGTCGAGGATTCGCTCGCGGCCGTGCAGCAGACCGGGGAGCAGGTTGCACGCCAGTCGATCGCCGTAACCAAGGCGCGGCGTGCGCACGACATCGCGCTGGCGCAGCTGCATTCGGGCACGGTCACCATCCTCACGGTACTGAACACGGAGACGGCGCTGTTCTCGGCGGAGGACGCGCTGGTACAAGCGCGCCTCGCGCGCCTGCAGGCGCTGGTGAGCCTGTTCGGCGCGCTGGGCGGGGGTTGGCAGCGGGAGGAAGCAACTACGGGATGAAGGAGCACGGAGGCATGTTCATGAAGCTGATCGGCAGGATAGGCAGGACGCGGCTGGTCATGGCCGGCGCGGGCGCGGCGCTCGTGCTCGCGATGGCCGTGATTGGCGCAGCGGACAAGCCCGTGCCCGGCGCGCGCCCCGCCGCGGCGCCCGTGCGCATCGAGACCGCGGTGGCGCGACGCGGCGATGTGCCGATCTACGCCGATGGCCTGGGCACGGTGCAGGCTTATTACACCGTGGCCGTGACGCCTCGCGTGGACGGCCAACTGCTCAGGCTGGGCTTCGTCGAGGGCCAGATGGTGAAGCCGGGCGACATGCTGGCGCAGATCGACCCGCGACCCTACCAGGCGGCCTACGACCAGGCCATCGCGGCCAAGTTCAAGGACGCGGCGCTGCTTGCCAATGCACGGCGCGATCTGGAGCGCTACGTGAAGCTCGCGCCCGAGGAATTCACCAGCCAGCAGACGCTCGAGACGCAGCGCGCGCTGGTCGCCCAGCTGCAGGCGCAGATCATCGGCGACCAGGCGGCGATCGACAACGCCGCGACGCAACTCGACTACACCACCATCCGCTCGCCGATAGAGGGACGCACCGGCATCCGCATGACCGATCCCGGCAACATCGTGCACGCTGCCACGGCCACCGGCATCGTGGTCGTGACGCAGGTACAGCCCATCTCGCTGATCTTCACTCTGCCCGGCGAATTGCTGCACGCGCTGAATCGCGCGCTCGCCGCAGGCCCGGTAGCGGTCACGGCGCTTTCGCGCGACGGCAAGCAGCAGCTCGGCATCGGTACGGTCGGGCTGGTCGACAACCAGATCGACCAGACGACCGGCACGATCCGCCTCAAGGCGACCTTCCAGAACCGCGACAACCTGCTCTGGCCCGGCGACTTCGTCAACGCGCACGTGCTCGTGAGCACGCGCCACGACGCGCTGACCATCCCGTCCACGGCCGTGCAGCGCGGCCCGCGCGGCCTGTACGCGTATGTCGTAACCGCCGCCGACGCCGTGGAAATGCGGCCTCTGGAGGTCGGCCAGGAGGTCGGCACCGTGACCGTGATCGAGAAAGGGCTGCAGGAGGGCGAGCGCGTCGCGACCAGCAACCACTACCGCCTGCAGCCGGGTGCCCGCGTGCAGGTGGCCGAGCCGGCGCAGGGCGCGGCCAAGCCTGCCGCGGAGGGCAAGGCGCAGTGAACATCTCTGCGTCCTTCATCCGGAGGCCGATCGCCACCTCGCTATTGATGGCGGCGGTCTTGCTCGTGGGGCTGGTGGCATTTCCGCTGTTGCCGGTGGCGCCGCTGCCGCAGGTGGACTTCCCGACCATCCTGGTCAACACCAGCCTGGCGGGCGCGAGCGCCGAGACCATGGCCTCGTCCGTGGCGACGCCGCTGGAGAATCAGTTCGCGCAGATCCCCGGCATCGCCCAGATGACCTCGACGAGCATCCTGGGCAGCACGCAGATCACCATCCAGTTTGAACTGGACCGCAATATCGATGCCGCGGGCCAGGACGTGCAGGCGGCCATCAACGCCGCGAGCGGCTTCCTGCCGAAGACGCTGCCGCTGCCGCCCACCTACCGCAAGGTCAACCCGGCGGAGTCTTCCGTGGTGATCTACGCCATCCATTCGGACGCCCTGCCGCTGACCGCGGTGGACGACTATGCCGAGAACGTGATCCTGCCGCGCATGTCGCAGATCTCGGGCGTCGGCCTGGTGTCCATCGGCGGGCAGCAGAAGCCCGCCGTGCGCGTGCAGGTGGACCCCGGGAAGATCGCGGCGCTGGGAATCCAGCTCGAGGACGTGGCGGGCGTGATTTCAGCCGCCACCGTGAACCTGCCCAAGGGTTCGATCAACGGCGCCAAGCGCAACTTCGTCGTCTACGACAACGACCAGCTGCTGAAGGCGGCTCCCTGGAACGACGTGATCGTTGCCTACAAGAACGGCGCGCCGGTGCGCGTGCGCGACATCGGCGTGGCCGTGGACGGGCCGGAGAACAGCCAGCTCGCGGGATGGGAGAACGGGCAGAGCGGCATCCTGCTGCTGGTCTACAAGCAGCCCGGCACCAACATCATCGACGTGGTGTCGCGCATCGAGGCCGCGCTGCCGCAGGTGCTGGCGGCGGTGCCGGCGTCGATCAGGATCGACAAGGTGATCGACCGCACCACCACCATCAAGGCCTCGGTCGAGGACGTCGAGATCACGCTCACGCTGACGATCTTCCTGGTGGTGCTGGTGATCTTCCTGTTCCTGCGCAACATCTGGGCGACCATCATCCCGGGCGTAACCATCCCGCTCGCGCTGTTCGGCACCTTCGGCCTGATGTACGCGCTCGGCTACACGCTGGACAACCTGTCGCTCATGGGCCTCACCATCGCCGTCGGCTTCGTGGTGGACGACGCGATCGTGATGCTGGAGAACATCTACCGGCACATCGAAGGGGGGCTCTCGCCGATGGAGGCGGCGTACAAGGGCTCGGCGGAGATCGGCTTCACGATCCTGTCGATCAGCCTGTCGCTGATCGCGGTGTTCATCCCGCTGCTGCTGATGGGCGGCATCATCGGGCGCCTGCTCCGCGAGTTCGCCATCACGGTCACCATGACGATTGCGGTCTCGGCATTCGTCGCGCTCACGCTGTCGCCCATGATGTGCTCGCTGTTCCTGCGCGACGAGCGGCACGCGCGCCACGGACGCCTGTACCAGATGAGCGAGCGCTTCTTCGAAGGCATGCTGGCGTACTACACGCGCGGCCTGGACTTCGTGCTGCGCCACCAGCGCGCGACGCTGCTGACCTTCTTCGCCACCCTCGCCGCGACGGTGGCGCTCTACGTAATCGAGCCGAAGGGGTTCTTCCCCCAGCAGGACACGGGCATCATCGTCGGCCTGGCCGACGCCTCGCAGGACGTCTCGTTCCAGGAGATGGTGCGGCTGCAGCACCGGCTCACCGACGTGATCGCGAACGACCCGGATGTGGCGGGCTGGGCCACCTTCGTCGGCGGCTCGCGCCCGATCAACAACGGCTTCGTCGTGATCGGTCTCAAGCCGCGCGGCGAGCGCAAGGCGACCGCGGACCAGATCATCGCCCGGCTGCGCGCGAAATTCGCGAGCGTGCCCGGCACCACGTTCTTTCTGCAGGCGGCGCAGGACCTGAACGTCGGGGGGCGGACCTCGCGCACGCAGTACCAGTTCACGCTGCAGGACCCGGACCTGGAGGAGCTGAACGAGTGGGCGCCCAAGCTGCTCGCCAAGCTGCGCTACCTGCCGCAGCTGCGCGACGTCGCCACCGACCAGCAGACCAACAGCACCACGCTGCAACTCGTCATCGACCGCGACCAGGCCGCACGCTTCGGCATCCAGCCGGCGATCATCGACCAGACGCTGTACGACGCCTTCGGCCAGCGCCAGGTGGCGCAGTATTTCACGCAGCTCAACACCTACCACGTCGTGCTCGAGGTGACACCGGAGCTGCAGAGCGACCCGCAGACCCTGAACAAGATCTACGTGAAGTCGCCGCTCACCGGACAGCAGATCCCGCTCTCGACTTTCGTCCGGTACGATACCGAGCACGTCGCGTTCCTGTCGATCAACCACCAGGCCCAGTTCCCGGCGGTCACGCTGTCGTTCAACCTGGCGCCCGGCTACGCGCTCGGCCAGGCGGTGGATGCAATCCAGAAGGAGGTCTACGCGATCCACATGCCGCGCTCGATCATCGGCACGTTCCAGGGCACGGCGCAGGCGTTCCAGACCTCGCTGCGCACGCAGCCCTACCTGATCGCCGCAGCGCTGGTCGCGGTCTACATCATTCTCGGCATGCTCTACGAGAGCTACATCCACCCGCTGACCATCCTGTCCACGCTGCCTTCGGCGGGCGTCGGCGCGCTGCTGACGCTGCTCGCGTTCCACTTCGACCTCACGGTGATCGCGCTGATCGGCATCATCCTGTTGATCGGCATCGTCAAGAAAAACGGCATCATGATGGTGGACTTCGCGATCCAGGCAGAACGCGAGCAGCACCTGTCGCCCGAGGAGTCGATCCGCCAGGCCTGCCTGTTGCGCTTCCGCCCGATCATGATGACCACCATGGCGGCGCTGCTGGCCGCGTTGCCGCTGATGCTCGGCCGCGGCACCGGCTCCGAACTGCGCCAGCCGCTCGGCTATACAATGGTGGGCGGACTGGTGCTGAGCCAGATGCTGACGCTGTTCACGACCCCCGTGATCTATCTGTATCTCGATCGCTTGAACAACCGCCTGGCGCGCCGCCGGCCTGCGCCGGCCGGTACGGCGCTGGCGGCTTCGCCGGGCAGCGACTAGCCATGAAGATACTGCTGGTGGAAGACAACGAGCGCGTCGCGCGGTTCGTCGCCAAGGGCCTGCGCGCGTCGGGCCATGCCGTCGACCGCGCGGACAACGGCAGGGACGGCATGTCGCTGGCCGCGCGCAGCCCCTACGACACCATCATCCTCGACCGCATGCTGCCGGGCGGCATCGACGGCCTCGCGGTCATCGAGAGCCTGCGCAAATCGGGCAGCCGGACGCCGATCCTGATCCTGAGCGCCCTCTCGGACGTCGACGAGCGCATCCGCGGGCTGCGCGGCGGCGGCGACGACTACCTGACCAAACCCTTCGCCTTCGGCGAGTTGCTGGCGCGCCTCGACGCGCTGGCGCGCCGCACGCCGGCGGCCGGCACGACGCCCACCGGCCTGACGGTCGGCGACCTGCACATGGACCTGCTGTCGCGCAGGGTGACGCGCGGCGAGCGGGCGGTCCTGGTGCTGCCGCGGGAATTCAAGCTGCTCGAATACCTGATGCGGCACGAGGGCCAGGTAGTGACCCGCGCCATGCTGCTGGAGAATGTCTGGGAGTACGACTTCGACCCGCAGACCAACGTCGTCGACGTGCACATCAGCCGGCTGCGGCAGAAGATCGAACTCGAGTCCGAGACGCCGCTTTTGCACACAGTGCGCAACGCCGGCTACCGCATGGGCGCCGGAGACTGATGTGATCCGCTCTTCGGCCCTGACGCTGTCGATCGGCTACGTGCTGCTCGGCATCGTCGCGCTCTCGCTGTTCGCGATGCCGCTCTGGTACGCATGGCACGTGTTCGTCGACGGTGGTCGTGCGGAGCTGGTGCAGGAGGACGCGCAGCGCCTGGCCGGGATCTTCTACACACGGGGCCCGGATGGGTTGGCGAAGATCATCGCCCAGCGCGTCGAGCTGCAGATCGCCAACGAGCGCCTGCTCCTGCTGACGGATCCATCGCTCAAACCGCTGGCGGGCAACCTGAATGAATGGCCGAAGGGCGTGCCCGAGCCGGGCGCCTACACATCGGTCTCCATCTCGGTCTCCGGCCGCCCGATTCGTGCGGCGCTCGTGCGCACGGAGCTGCCCGGCGGGTACAACCTGCTCGTCGGCCGCGACCTCGCCCGGCTGCAGCCGCTCGAAACCCGGTTCTGGTACGGCCTCGCCACCGCGGTCGGCATGTTCGCGCTGATGGGCCTCGCGGGCGGGCTGCTCGTGCGGCGCACGGTGCTCGCGCGCATCGAGCGCATCAACGAGACCGCCATGCGCATCGTGCAGGGAGAGCTGAGCCACCGCCTGCCGCTCGGCCGGCGCGACGACGAGTTCGACAAGCTCTCGCGCATCATCAACCAGATGCTCGACCAGATCGAGCAGCTGGTGCACGGCGTGCGCAACGTCTCCAATTCGATCGCGCACGACCTGCGCACGCCGCTGACCGAGCTGCGCTCGCGTCTCGAGGAGGTGGCGGTCCTGCGCCCCTCGAACGAGGAGATGCTCGCCGAGGTGGAAGCCGCGGTGGCCGACGTCGACCGGGTGATCGGCATCTTCAATGCGCTGCTGCGGCTGGCGAAGATCGACGCCGGTGCCGGCCATTCCGCCTTCATCGAAGTCGACGCCGCCGACGCGGCGGCGAAGGCGGTGGAGTTCTACCAGCCCTCGGCGGAGCTGAAGGGGATCCGCCTGACCTTCGACGAGAAGGGGCGGGCGCCGATCCTCTGCGATCCGGTTCTGCTCGCGCAGGCGATCGGCAACCTCATCGACAATGCGCTCAAGTTCACGCCCGAGGAAGGCAAGGTCGCGGTCGAGACCCGGCGCCGCGAGGACGGCGCCGTCGAGATCACGGTCGCGGACAACGGCCCCGGCATTCCCGAGGCCGAGAAGCCGAAGGTCGTCGAGCGCTTCTACCGGGGCGACGCCAGCCGGGGCACGCCGGGCGTCGGCCTGGGCCTGAGCCTGGTCGGCGCCGTCGCCAGGCTGCACGTCGGTTCGCTCGATTTCTTCGACAACCGACCCGGGCTGCGCGCGCGGATGGTACTTTTCGGCATCGCCTGAGGCGGCGCGCCTCAGGGCGTAACGATGGCGAAGTTCCCGGGCGGCTTGTCGATCAGCAGGAAGAAGCGCACCAGGTCGACCTTGCTGCCGGTCACTTTCAGGTCGTCGCTCAGCAGCGTGTCCTTGACGCCCGCGGTGCCGGTGATCATCTTGATGAAAATCCCCTTGGTCAGCGTCAGCGTCGCGTTCGCGTCCGCAGCCGGCGGCGCCTTCTTGTGATGCAGCACCGAGTTCTCGATCCAGAGCACGAATGACTCCTTCGTGTCGGACAGCACCAGGTTGACCTTGAAGTCCTTGCCCTCGGCGGCGGCCGCGTCCAGGTTGGTGGCCATCGCCTCCAGGAAGCGCTCGATCGGCGTTTGCGCCAGCATTTCGACAAGAAAGCTGCCGTCCATGCCTTTCTTCGGCGGGCCATCGCGCAGTTCCGCGGCGCCCGTGAGGTAGGCATTGCGCCAGGTCGCCGACTCCGCCGCATAGCCCAGCTGCTCGTAGGTGCGAGCGAGCAGCTCCTTGGCCGCCTTGTTGTCGCCCTGCGCGAAGACGACGTGGTTGAGCAGCTCGGCCGCCCAGCGGTACTCGCCCTTGTCGAAGGCCGTCTGCGCCGCGGCGACGGCTTTTTCGGCGCCGCCGAAGAGCTCCAGGTAGTGCTTGGACGATTCCTCCGGCGGCAGGGGATCCAGCCTGGCCGGGTTGCCGTCGTAAAACCCGAGGTAGAACTGGTAGATCGCCCTCACGTTGTGGCGCAGGTCGCCGTAGTAGCCGCGATCGGCAAGATAGGATGCCAGGGACTTGGGCAGCCTGATCCGGTCGGCGATTTCGTCCGGGGTGTAACCGGCGTTGATCAGGCGCACGGTCTGGTCGTGCATGTAGCGGTAGGTGTCGCGCTGCTTGGTGATGAGTTCGACGATGCGCGCGTGCCCCCAGATGGGCCAGGTGTGCTGCGCGAAGAACACCTCGGTCCCGGCCGTCTGCTCCAGGGCCTGGTCGAGGTAACCGGCCCAGCGCAGGGCATCGCGCACCTTGGAGCCGCGCAGCGGCAGCAGGTTGTGCATGGTCTGGACCAGGTTTTCGGCGCCGCAGTAGGCTTGCTTCTCCGGCAGCACGAAGCTCAGTTCGGCCGGCGCCTCGGCGCCCGGCACGTTGTGGAATACGAAGCGTACGCCGTCGATCGTGAGCTCCTGCGTCGGCTGCGAGATGGTGACGGTCGGCGGCAGGATGCCGATGGTCCCGTAGGCGACGCCCTTGCCGAGCCCGGTATCGACCATGCCCTTCGGCGAACGCTCAAGGTTCTTGCCGAACTGGTAGATCGAGCGGCGCGCCATCGCGATGCCCACGATGACGTTCTCGCTGGTGGCCTCCGCCATGAATCCATCGGGCGCGACGATGGGAATATTGCGCTCGGCCGCCTCCTTCGCGGAAATCACGCCCAGCACGCCGCCGAAATGGTCGGCGTGGCTGTGCGTGAAGATGACCGCGGAGACCGGCTTGTCGCCGAGTTGTTTGCGCGCAAAAGCGATGGCGGCCGAGGCGCTCTCCCGCGCTGTCAGCGGATCCACCACGATCCAGCCCGACTTGCCTTCGATCAGCGTCATGTTCGCGATGTCGAAGCCGCGCAGCTGGTAGATGCCGTCGGTCACCTTGAACAGGCCGATCTGCGCGTTCAGCGCGGCGTGGTGCCAGAGGCTCGGGTTGACGGTTGGCGGCGCTTTGCCCTCGATGAAGCGGTAGGCGTCGAAATCGATCAGCGTCGCGCCGCTCGCCGACAGGATCTTGCCGGAGGGCCGCGCGATCAGGCCTCGCTTCGCGTCCTCCATGTCCCGCGCGTCGGCGAGATCGAGCGACTGGGCGAACTGCTCGTTCGCCTTGGCGGTGATCGGCGTCGCGTCTCCCGCGACGCCGCCGATCCCCTCAGCGGGGCCTTTGCCGCAGCCGGC
>Ga0335083_10012513_pt1 | contig 10147 bp, 8 predicted proteins | sample Lox_Sample_42_FD_206716 | JGI IMG/M metagenome (GOLD analysis project Ga0335083, IMG submission 206716) | Soil microbial communities from Loxahatchee National Wildlife Refuge, Florida, United States - Lox_Sample_4.2 | ecosystem: Environmental > Terrestrial > Soil > Wetlands | place: USA: Florida...
TCCGGGTCGATCTGCTTCGCCGTGATCTGTACGGCACGTTGGAATGTCGGTGGGACGAGGGCTTCCGCGATCTGGCGTGAAAGCTCGGATCCGTCCTCGTCCGCAATGCCGACCGAGAGATTCGTCGCCTCGGTTGAGGCTCCGGTTGACACGGTATAGACCGCGAGGCTGAAGGAATAGACGACCAGGAGCAGCATTGCCGGATCGGCGCGGATGCTCCTGAGTTCCTTGATCATCAGACGATAGATGTTGGAAAGATGCGCACCGAAGGTGAGCTTTTTTGCCTCCTTTAACGGGAGTGCCGTCTCTGAATTGGGCCCCGGCATGTCACGTCTCCTGTTTCCGAAGTAGCAACTGGGAGGCGATGAGGAAGACGATCGCGAAGCCCGCGAGCACGACAAAATTAAACCACAACTCGGCAATCCCGAGCGCCTTCGCGAAGATGCCGACGCTGATTTGCTGATACCAGGCGGAAGGGAATGACAGGCCGAGCAACCTCGCCCCGCCAGACAGCGAGGAGACTGGCACATACAAGCCAGAAAAGTTGACTGCTGGGACAATCGAGAGGATGGCGGTCGCGAACACCGCCGCAACCTGCGTGCGGGTGAAGGATGATACCAACTGGCCGAAGCCTGTCGTTGCCACCACGTAAACCAGCGTTCCAAGCGCCAGCAAGAGGAAAGAACCCTTAACCGGCACGTGAAACAGAATACCTGCCAGCAGCACCAAAAAAACAAAATTTATCATGGCTATGGTGATGTAGGGAATCTGCTTGCCGACGAGAAATTCGAATTTGCTGATCGGCGTGGAGCGGAAATTGGCGATCGATCCGGTTTCTTTCTCACGCACCACCGCGATGGCCGACATGATGGCGGGGACGAGGGCCAGCATCAACATGACGACACTCGGCGCCATGGCGTTGACGCTTAAGAAGGCCTGATTGTAGCGAAAGCGTGTTTCGATTTGATTGTCGCTCCAGTCGATCTTGCGCCCGGGGCGCTGCTCAGCGAGTCGCTCCGCATCTTGCCGGACGACACCGTTGACATAGTTTCTGGCGGTTTCGCCGCGAAACGTCATGGCGCCATCGACCGATACATCGATCTCCGTGTGCCTTCCCATCCGCAGATCGCGGCCGAAGCCGCTTGGAATCTCGATGACGAGTTGCAGGTCGCCACTTTGCAAGCGGGTGTCCGCTTCGGTTGGGGAGCCGATCGGTGGTTGTTCAGAGAAATATCGGGAGCCTGCGAAGCTATCGAGCAGAGAACGGCTTTCCAGCGTGTTGTCCTGATCAAAGGCCGCGAATTTCAGGTTATCGATATCAAAGGAAATGCCATAGCCGAAGGCCGACATCAGGATGAGAGGACCAAGGAAAGCGAAGGCGAGCCGGATGGGATCGCGCAGCAATTCGATGGTCTCGCGACGGGCATAGGCCCATAGCCGGGCCGGATTGAACCGTCTTGGCGCCGCGATCGGTTTGACCTCGGCCGGGGATACAGTCTGCTCCGGCGTCGCGGCTTTCTGCGTGCGGTCGATTCCGGCCGCATCGGCCAGATAGCCGATAAACGTATCCTCAAGAGAATCGCTCCCGCGTTCGCGAACGAGATCCAGCGGCTTTCCGACCGCCAGCACCTTGCCTGCATGCATCAGCGAGATACGGTCGCAACGCTCGGCCTCATTCATGAAATGGGTCGAGAGGAAGATCGTGACGCCGTCATCACGCGAGAGATCGATCAGCGTGCGCCAGAATGCGTCGCGCGCGATGGGGTCGACGCCGGAGGTCGGCTCATCAAGGATAAGAATGGCTGGCTGGTGCAGCACTGCCACAGCGAGCTGCAGCCGCTGTTTGATGCCAAGAGGCAGGCTTTCCGGCCGGGCGTTCACGACGTCTTCCAGATCGAAGCGCCGCAGGAGATCCTTGATACGGCTTTCCACTTCTCCGGACGGCACATGGTAGAGCTGCGCGTGCAGGTCCAAATTCTGCCGAACGGTGAGTTCGCTATAGAGCGAAAAAGCCTGCGACATGTAGCCGACATTTCGGCGCATCTCCATGTCGTTCGATCCCATCGGGCTCCCGAATAGCTTCGCCCAACCTTCAGATGGGGGCAGGAGGCCAGTCAGCATCTTCATCGTGGTCGACTTGCCGCAACCATTTGATCCAAGGAAGCCGAAGATCTCGCCGCGCGCGATCTGAAAGTTGACATGATCCACGGCGACGAATGTGCCGAATCGGCGCGTGAGCCCTTCCGCTTCGATCGCAAGGATCTCCTTCTCCGCGACCGGGCGTGGACGCACGACCACCTTCTTGTGCTCGGCGCGCTTCTCCTCCGGCAGAAGGGCGATGAACGCTTCTTCGAGAGTGGGCTCGCCCGCCTGCTGCAACACTTCCTTCAACGCGCCGTGAGCGATGACCTTGCCATCGTCCATGGCCATGAGCCAGTCAAAGCGCTGCGCTTCGTCCATATAGGCCGTCGCGACCATCACGCTCATTTGCGGGCGCCGGGCCCTGATCGAATTGATGAGATCCCAGAATTGACCGCGGGAGAGAGGATCGACTCCGGTCGTCGGCTCATCGAGAATGAGCAGGTCCGGATCATTGATCAGCGCGCAGCAGAGACTGAGCTTCTGCTTCATTCCGCCCGAAAGCTTGCCCGCCGGACGATCCTCAAACGGATCGAGCCCGGTCGCCGTCAGGAGATCCGTAATGCGCCGCCTTCGCTCGGCTTCTGACTGCCCGAACAGTCGGCCGAAAAAATCAATATTCTCGAAGACGCTGAGCGTCGGATAGAGATTACGGCCCAGTCCTTGCGGCATATAGGCGATGCGGCCGCGAACTCTCGTCCGGTGAGCCGCATCCGCCATGGAGCCGTCGAAGACGATGACCTGGCCGTCCTGGATTTTCCGGACACCGGAAATAAGGGCCAACATGGTGGATTTGCCCACGCCATCGGGGCCGATCACGCCTACCATGACCCGCGCGGGAATATCGATGGTCACGTTGTCAAGCGCGCGTATCGGCCCGTATCGGTGTGATACGTTTTCCAGCCGAGCGGCGATGGCTTCGGTCATTTGGGAAGCTTGTTCCCGCCGAGCGGCCATGACCTCGGTCATTTGGGAAGCTTGACCTGGAGATCATCCGGCCACGCCACCGCGTTGTCCGTGCGCACGATTCCAAGGCCGCGCACGCCCGTCTTCACGCGTCGGTAGAATTTCTCTAGAACTTTCGAGTCGATGTTGAGCTTGACGCGAAACATGAGTTTTTCGCGCTCGCTCTTGGTTTCCACGCTCTTGGGTGTGAACTGCGCATCGGCGGCGACGAAATTGACTGTGGCGGGAATGACGTATTGAGGGACGGGATCCAAAATGATGCGGGCCTCGCCGCCCATGTCGAGTCTGGCCGCATCCGCACCCGGCAGGAAGATGGTCATGTAGACATCCTTCAGGTCAAGGATTGTCAGGACTCGCGCGCCTGCGCTGACCACTTCGCCGGTTCGGGCGAACTGGTATTGCACCCGTCCGCTTCTGGGGGAGACAAGCACCAGATCGCGCAGTATCGCCTCGATTCGCTCCACCTCCGCGGCCGCGGTCTCGATAGCGGATTGGGCCTGGTCTCGCTGCGATGTCGCCGCACGGTAAGATGCCGCGGCCGCTTGGTAATTGCGTGCGCGCTGCTCTAAAACCTGCCGGCTGATAACATCTGTTTTGATGAGTTGTCGCGCACGTTCGAAATCTGATTTGGCGAAGTCCAAGGCGCTTTTCTGTATGGCGATTTGCGCCTCTGACTCAGCCTTGGCGTCTTTGGCGCGCTGCAAACTGGATTGCGCCGCCTTGAGCCGCGCTTCGGTTTCCGGCGAGGAGATGTGGCCGACGACCTGTCCCTCCGTGACAGTGTCTCCCTCTTCGACGGAAACCTCCGCCAGCCGGCCAGGATATTTTGCCGAGACGTCGACCTGGGTGGCTTCGAGCCGGCCATTGGTCTCTACGATGCCCTTAGGCAGCTTCTCGCCGAATAGGCGCGCAATCATGTTGCGTAGCGTGGATTGCGCGTGCGCGGCCGGAATGAGCGAGCTTTCTCCCGTCGGATCCGTACCGAATACGGGAAAAGGCAAGCCGCTAGCAGCAAAAAATAGCGCCAGAAGGATCGCGGCGTGTGGACGAACAGACATTATAAGTCCCCGTCGTGCATAATCCATGTGTATCGCACCGGGTATTTTGGACACAAGCGCCAGCGTCAGAAGAGATGATCAAAATTGATTTGTGATTTTTTATTCAGACACCTCCCGATCACGCGATATTCAGTTTCGCGATCATCCTCACGGAATTTCCATCAGGGCGTTGAGGCGATTCCATCTCCGCTTACGCGCGGTTGAGAACAGGAGTTGGATAATCCCGAAACCCTTGGCGCGGCTCTCGGGCCGGAAGCAGCAGGGCTCCGAGTGAGCCCTGTACGACAATGCCCGAAACACCAGGCAGCAGGCTACTCCGCAGGAAAGCAACGCGGTGCTGATTCACGCAAGGAATCCTGGCACTGATCTTCATAAGATGCTCGAAGCAGCCACGTGATGGTTGTCATACCAACCGCCGCAAGTTTTGACCGATCAAGAGAAAGGCCAGGGCTCTGCCCTGGACCCGCTGGGGCCGTCGGCCCCAGACCCCATTCCATGAAGAATTTCAAATGTATGCGGGTCTGGGGGCGCTGCCCCGCAGCTTCCTTGCATAGGTCAATCGATAAGGCCGTTGGTATCATTGGCAGATTTCTGGCTTTGCTGGCCGAGAATTATCCGTCGCTGGGTGTGGTGGCCTGCGTAGATTGTCAAACAGTATATGGATGCTGACCACAAGCACCCAAATTGGAAAGACGAACATCGCCCAACCAATATAGTTGCTGGTGATCATGATAAATATGGCCGACGCATATCCCAGAAACGCGATCCAGCGCGTGGCGATGCCGGTGCGCAGGACCAGCGTGGACGTCGTGATCATGAAGACCGCCACCATCTTAAATGCATAAATACGCATGACGTCGCGCGCAAACGCACGACCGAAGATAAACGCGGAAGCATCTGGCATAGTTCTTATATCAGCAGAATAGGCCAGGATGAGGCCTCCCATGGCTGAAGCCGCCACGAATATCATCCCGAGGAACAGGAGGCCGCTACCGAGAAAGACCGTTGCAAAGAACCGGTCTTCCATTGCGCCGAGACGATCGCGCAGAACGCCAAGGAACCACAAGAAGGCAATACCCGCGAATGGAATCAGGTTCAGGGCGAGGGATACTCTTTCCGTGCTTGTCTGCAGCCATACACCAACCTTGCGAGGATCCACCGGCAGCTCAAGTCCCAGTAGCCAGAGGCTGCAAATCATAAGAATTGAAAAGACAATCCCGGCGACGGCGGCCGCCCGTGGTGTTTTAAGACCCGCATGAACGAGAGACGCCTCGGAGGCAGTTGCAAGCCGGGAGACATCGTTCATTGTGGTGGCCTTTATTTGAGCCTCGGCGCCCATGCTGCGCGCGCATCGGATCATGCAACAAACAACGCGATGAGCGGTTACCACGATCGCTCATGATCCAGGTGCTTAGGATTCGTTGGCGACCTTGATGCGTCCTTCTCTGACCGCCTTGATAAATGCACGATAGTCACGCTGATTCTGGTCGGCATATTCGACCGCGAACTCGCACACCGCATCGTCAAAGGTTGAATTGGAGCCCATATAACCGGCGATCATCGCCGCATCCCCCGATCGCGCATGCGCCCGCGCCAGAGCCCATCCGCACACGCCTCCATAGGCCCGCAACAATGCGTAGTCCCAGTCTTCTATAATCATGGATAATTTCATGTCGCGGAGCTGACGAACGTAGAAATGGCGGCCGTTTTCCCCCTCCACCCAACCCAGAAATATGTCGGTTGCCGCTTGCATGAGGCGCTGGCCCTGCACAACGCGCTCGCCGTGGTTCTCATGCAGGCTCTTCCCCGCATACGGCTCCAGCACCGACGCCCTGGCTTCTTTGACCTGCAGGAATATCGGATCATCATCCGCAGCCATCAAAAGCATGACAGCACACATGGTGCCAACGCTGCCGATGCCGACAACCTTGATCGCAAGATCGCGAAAGTGAAAGCGATCGAACAGCACGCGAACGTGTTCTGGAAGCGATTCCCGGTAGCGCGCAAGCGCAATGCCAAATCCTGTCTTCATCCCCGGCGCCTGTTCTACCGTCGGATGAAATATCAAAGGGGGATCGTCCTTGATCACAGGCATCGCCCCGTGATGTTCGGCGAGCTTCGGAAAGAGGTACTCGGGGAGACTTTTCTCGCGTGCCCGTTCAACCCTTTGCTGGGCGCGTTCGATGGCCTCCTGGCTCGTTACTTCCTTTAGCAGGCGATCAATGTCGATCCTGTCGTACCAAACATCCAGCGCTCGCATGGATGCATAGTTGGCCATCTGCTCCCGATACGAGCACACCGTAGCCGTCGCCGCCTTCGCTGCGTCGCTGTCCGCCAACCGGAGATACTGCCCCGCGATGACAATGCTTGCGGTTAAACGTTTGATGTCCCATTCCCATGGCGCCGGAAGGGTTTCATCGAGATCATTGATGTCGAAGATCACATTCCGCTCAGGCGTGGCAAAAGCCCCGAAATTCAACAAATGCGCGTCGCCGCAAGCCTGCACTCTGAGCCCGGAACTCGGGGTCGACGCCAGATCGGCGGCCATGGTGACGGCCGAGCCACGAAAAAAGGTAAACGGCGACTGCGTCATCCGCCCGAAGCGGATCGGGATGAGGTCCAGGAGCCGCCCTTCGTTCGATTTAAGCAGCAACTCGATCGGATCGTGCCGGTCCTTGGGCGGCTTCCATCCGCCATGCGATGCCCGCGGCACAGCGTCGCGTAAAGCCTTGCCTTCCGCGCGGCGCTCGTCTGCCGAAAGGTACCGATCGTCGACACGGGCATGGGCGTGGGAATGTCCACCCTGGTGATCATTCTTATCTTGCTTCACGCCCCCCCCCACTCCCTTTCTGTCGATCCCCGATCATCGCGGTGGCACGCGAGACGGCGTTTTAACGCCAGCATTACAGTCGCGTTTCCTTGGGATTTCTGAAGCCATGATCTCGGGCGGGCCGGGCGTCGATTGAGACGACGCTAGCGCGCTGGGCATCGTCGCGGCGTGATGTGAAAGCTGGGATCCCGTTGCCGTGACGCGGACAATGCCGGACCTGGAAACCGAGGCGCTGTTCGGCGCCGGGCACGGCGGCGCTCACCGCCGAGCGGGTGAACCAGCGCAATGGCTACCGTGAGCGGCGCAACTTGGCGGCGCCAGGCACGCTCATCTCAAGATGAAAATACAACTGTAATGCTGACTGGTGGGAGGTCGAACTTGCCGAAACAGTGGCGAGTCCAGCTTATCGGATTGCCGCGGGACACGCTGGCCGGGCTGCTTCTCGCCGCAATCGCCATACCCGAGCAGCTTGCCACCGCTCGGCTGGCCGGTATGCCGCCGGAGGCCGGGCTGTTCACGTTCGCCGCCGGTGCGGTCGGCTTCGCCGTGTTCGGGACCAATCGCTTTCTGTCCGCGGGTGCGGATTCCACCATCGCGCCGATCTTCGCCGGCGGCCTGGTCGCGCTGGCGGCCATCGGTTCCCCCGACTACGCTGCCTTGGCGGCGCTGCTGTCGGTCATGGTCGGGATCGTGCTGATCGGTTCGGCTTTGCTGCGCGCCGGCTGGGTCGCCGATCTGCTCTCCATCCCCGTCACCGCCGGTTTCATGGCCGGAATTGCGGTCCACATCGTCGTCGGCCAGTTGCCGTCCGTGCTGGGCGTGCCCGATACGCAGGGGAGGCTGGCGGCGCGGTTCGTCCAGATTCTGCACCGCCTGCCGGACGCCAACCCATATGCTCTTGGGATCGGCCTCTTCGTGCTGGTGACCACCCAGGCAACCGAGCGCGTGGCGAAGCGCCTGCCGGGTGCATTGCTGGCGTTAATGGCCGTGGGGGTCGCGACGGCCGCGCTGCACCTGGAGCGGCACGGCGTGGACGTCCTGGGTGCCCTGCCGGCGACACTGCCACGCATCGCGCTGCCGACGACGAAGCTCGGCAATGCCCTCCTGATATCACCACTGGCGCTGATCGTGGCGCTGGTCTGCATGATGCAGACAGCCGCGGTGCTCCGGGCCTACCCGTCGCATCCGGAGGGTCCGCGTCATGTGGCGCGCGACTTCGGCGGCATCGGGGCCGGCTGCATCCTGGCCGGGCTGATCGGCGGCTTCGCGGTCAATGCCAGCGCGCCGCGCACGGCCCTGGTGGTCTCGGCGGGCGGCGGCTCCCAGGTGGTGTCGCTGGTTGCGGTGGTACTTGCCGCGGCCTTGTTATTCGGCGGCGGCGGGTTGCTCGCATTCGTGCCGCAAGCCGCCCTGGGAGGCATCCTGATCGCGGTCGCGCTGCGCATTTTCCGGCTGAACGAGATCGTCAATATCGCCCGCCACGGCGGGTCGGAGATCTGGCTGGTGGCGGCCAGCATCCTGCTGGTGGTCGGGTTGCCGATCGAGATCGGCATGCTGGCCAGCATCGTCCTGTCGTTGCTGCATAGTTTCTATACCGTGACACGTCCGCTCTGCCTGGAGCTTGCCCGTGTGCCCGGCACCACCGTCTGGTGGCCGTCCGAAGGCGAGGCCGAGGAGCACGAGCCCGGAATCCTCGTATTCGCCCCCGCCGCGCCGCTGAACTTCACCAATGCGGCGTTCATCCGCGACCGGCTTATGGGCGCGGTCGAGCAGGCACGCACGCCAGTGCGGCTGGTGGTGATCGAGGCCAGCGGCGTGACCGACATCGACTACACCGGGGCGAACGTGCTGCGGCAGGTGGTGGAGACGCTGCGGGCGAAGGGGATACAGGTCGCTCTGGCGCGCCTGTCAGCCGAACGAGCCTACGAACACGCCGCGCGGACAGGGTTGCTGGAGGCGTTCGGGGCGGAGCGGGTGTTTCGCTCGGTGGAGGATGCGGTGCGGTCGTTCAAGGCGTCTCCTGCCTAACCTGAGGCGTTGCAGGCCCACCACGCGGCCCGTCTAAAGGCGGGATGGCGTGCGTAGCATCCTGTTTGCGCCAGAGGCTCTCGCGGACCTGCGCAATCTCTACGACACCATCGCCGATGGCTCGCTGCCCGAGCGCGGCACACGCCGCGACGCGATCCGTCCGGGCCTGCGCACCATCGGCTACCGGCGGTGAGTGACGATCGCCTTTCACATCACTGACGCGGCGGTGGTTGTCGATCGCATTCTCTATGGCGGCCGGGATCTGGAGAGATTGCTGCGAGAAGGCGGCGACGATGCGTGAAGACGCAAATGGGGCAGCCATGCCGGCACCGTCAAGTTGATGGGCTATGGCCGCGACGATGCACGTGGTGAGGCGGGGCACATGGACGGCTATGCCGAGCGGCAACGCCAATGATCCCGGCCCATGTCTGGAATGCCTGGGTCCGGGCGGCTCGATACTGGGCGACGGGGAGGTGATCGCGGCGGAGGGGGAAGAGGTTGTTGATCCCATCGTGGGCGGAGAGGAAGCGTTGTGCCTGGCCGGCATTGTCACGTTAACTGCGGGCGGGCGGCTTGGAACCAAACATGGCTTTGTCGCACCGATCACCCTGCTTGGCGGACACACGTCTCCTGCTGCCAACTTTTGAATACCTCGGCCCGGACGCTTCGATAATCGCGGGCGGCCATACGATGCCCGCGATTATCGAAGCGCCCGGGCCAGTTTAGGTGAGGGCGACGCCTCCAAGCGCATTTTCATACCAGCCACCCATCGCTCGCCCGGCCCACCCTGCGGGCTGCTCTATGCCAGAAAATTTGTTCACGATTTGTTTCATATATTTAGAGACGGTTGAGCATCCCCGGCACATGGCGGACCGTCCTGCTCGGGGTGCGTGATGGGTGTTGATTGCCTCCGACCGCCCGGTCGATGACTCCATTCAGAGGCGAGCGGGGCAGATACAAACTGACCGCTCTCGCTACCTAATCTGCTACCTAGACCATTGAGCCTTTCGGCGATCTTCGGTCTAGGCCTCTGAAAAAATGGCGGACCCGATACGATTCGAACGTACGACCTTTGCCTTCGGAGGGCAATTTCTATGGGTTGCGGGCGGTTGATTGTGTTTGTGTG
>Ga0335083_10012514_pt1 | contig 10146 bp, 10 predicted proteins | sample Lox_Sample_42_FD_206716 | JGI IMG/M metagenome (GOLD analysis project Ga0335083, IMG submission 206716) | Soil microbial communities from Loxahatchee National Wildlife Refuge, Florida, United States - Lox_Sample_4.2 | ecosystem: Environmental > Terrestrial > Soil > Wetlands | place: USA...
CTACCGGGCCAAGGTGAAGTCAGCCAAAGGAACGGAGACCGGCGACGATGTAAAGCAATTGGAAAAGGATTTGCAGAATGCCCAGGCCAGCAACCTCATCAACGCGCAAAGTGAATTCAGTTGGCGCAACAACGGACAAATCAATGCCGACAAAAACATTCCGGCGCCAGGCCGGAATCCGACTCTGTCGTACGACAACGCGGCGGCGGAGCAGCAATCGGCAAAATTACAGCAGGCCCAGGAAATTGGGGCGGCCCAGGTGCAGCCCTTGCGCGTGAACCTGCCGATCCGTGGCGCCGGTTACGCCTTCACCCAGGTTTTGCAGACGGAACCCGGCCAACCGATGACGATTGAAATGCGGGCGGCAAATACCAGGACCGTCAGCTGGCCGACGCGGATCCTGATACTGGCTGCAGCGTTCCTGGTGCTTTGGGGAATGGTTGCCCTGGTGTCACATTTGACGGTGCGCACCCGCCACGCATGAGTCACCGGACATTATTTGTTCGTGGTCGGCGGCGCGGCTTGTTAACTTGCCGGGGACGATGCAACTGCCACCGCAACCTTTGCCCGTTGTTTTTGTTGCAATTGCCAGGACCTGCCATGACGCCAACCCCGTTTGAAGCCGCCCGCGAAATCTACCGGAAAATCGCCGGGAACATCTCCAAAATCATGCGCGGCCAGGCCGGCCCGACCCGGCAACTCATCGCCGCGCTGGCCAGCGGCGGACATGTGCTGCTGGAGGATTTTCCCGGAACGGGCAAAACCACGCTGGCCAAGGCGCTGGCCCGCTCCCTGGACGCGCAATTCAAACGCCTCCAGTTCACGCCGGATTTGCTGCCGTCGGACATTCTGGGCGTCTCCATTTTCAGCCAGCGCGACCAGCAGTTCCACTTTCACGAAGGTCCGGTGTTCACCAACATTTTGCTCGCCGACGAGATCAATCGCGCCTCACCCCGCACGCAATCGGCCTTGCTCGAGGCCATGGGCGAACAACAGGTGAGCGTGGAAGGGGAACGCCGGAATTTGCCGGAATTGTTTTTTGTCATTGCTACGCAGAATCCGGTCGAATTTCGCGGAACGTATCCGCTGCCGGAGGCGCAAATGGATCGGTTTGCCATGCAATTCACACTGGGCTACGTGCCGCCGGAGGAGGAAACCGCCATCCTCACCGCACAACAGCACAATCATCCGCTCGACGAATTGAGGCCGTGCGCGACGCTGGCGGAGGTGCTGGGATTGAAGCGCGCGGTGGAGGACGTGCGGATCAGCGAGGAATTGAAGCGTTATGCCGTGGATATTGTTGCGGCGACGCGTTCGTCGGGAGGTGTCCAGCTCGGCGCGAGCCCGCGTGCGTCCATCGCGCTGATGAAAACCGCACAGGCACTGGCGCTGTTCGATGGATTCGATTTTGTGGCACCGGAACAAATTCAATCGCTGGCGGTGCCGGTCATCGCCCACCGGCTGGTGTTGGAGTCGCAGGCGCGGTTCTCCGGGCTCACCGCAACCGTCGTCGTGGAGGACATCTTGAAGAAGCTCAAAGTGCCGGCATAGAAATTTACGATCTGCGATTTACGATTTACGCAACCACGGGAGATTTCGAACCGGCCCGTAAATCGCATATCGTAAATCGTAAATTCAAAGTGAAGCCGATTTACAAAGTATTCTACCTGAGCTACCGCACCGGTTCGGGGTTGTGGTACCGGGCCCGGCGGCGATTTACGCTGGCCGGGCTGTGCGTGGCCGTGGGCTTGCTCGTCGCCGGGGTCGTGGGCGTGGACATGGAAAACAATGTCCTCTATCAGGAGTTCGCGTTGTTGCTCGCGTTGCTGATTTCTGCGTTTGCCACCGGCCGTTTTTTCCGCGCAACATTTTCCGCGACCCGGGTCATGCCCCGCTTCGGTACCGCCGGGGAACCGCTCGCTTACCGTGTCCGGTTGAAGAATTTGACCGGGCGGCCGCAAACGGGGCTGACGTTGCTTGAGGATTTTGCCGATCCGCGCCCGACCTTTGCGGATTGCCTGGCGTTCCAGCTTGCCGAAAACAAACGCCTGCGTCCGTTCCAAATCAGCAGGCGGCGGCGGAACAATCCGTTCCGGCGGGTCAACCCGGTGGAGTCGCCGGTGCCACCGCTGGCGCCGCGCGGCGAAACGGAAGTGAGCGTGGAACTCCTGCCGTTGCGGCGTGGAATCCTGCATTTTACCGGCCTCACGCTGGCACGGCCCGATCCGCTCAACCTCTTCCGTGCCTTCAGCCGGATTTCCGCGCCCCAAACAGTTTTGGTCCTGCCGAAACGCTACGGGATGCCGCCTTTCGCCCTGCCGGGCACCATGAAATATCAGCAAGGCGGGGTCGCCCTGGCGGCGAACGTCGGGCGCAGCGAGGAATTTGTCTCGTTGCGCGACTACCGCCGGGGGGATCCCGTGCGGCACATTCACTGGCGCAGTTGGGCCAAGGCGGGCAGGCCCATCGTGAAGGAATTTGAGGACGAATTTTTCGTCCGCCACGCCCTGGTGCTCGACACGTTTACCGATGAGCCGCACAGCGAAACGCTCGAAGAGGCGGTCTCCGTTGCGGCATCGTTCGCCTGCACGGTGTTGACGCAGGAATCGCTGCTGGATCTGCTGTTCGTCGGTGCCGAATCGTATTGCTTCACCGCCGGACGCGGTCTGGCCCGGGCCGACCGGATGCTCGAAATTCTCGCGTCGGTCCGTGCCTGTGGCGACAAGCCGTTTACGACGCTGGAACATCTGGTCATCACCCATGCGTCCATGGTGAGCGGCTGCATCTGCGTGCTGCAGCAATGGGACGAGCCGCGAAAAAAACTGGTGGAAAAACTGGTCGCTCTGCGGGTGCCGGTGCGGGTGTTCGTGATTGTGTCACCGGGAAAACCGGAATTGGACGCCGGCCCATTGCGCGAGGAGCCGGAAAAATTTCACGTTCTCGAGGTTGGGAAAATTGGGGAACAACTCGCGGGCCGGTCATGAAGGAAAACGCGCCAGCGCCTGAAACCCGCGCCGTGAAAACTCCTCCATTTTTATTGCTGGCGGCTTTGCTCTTTTGGGGCTGGCAATCGGGCCTGCTGCTCGTCGGCGCCGCCATGGGAATTGCCCTGGAAAGTGCGCGGTTCCTCAAGGCCCGCTGGGAATTGTCGGATGCCGATTTCCGCCGCATCCTGACTTTCTGCACGGTGCTGGCGTTCGCCACCGCGGTCTATGCCTTTGCTGCCAATGCGGAAGGTGGCAGCCTGGGCGGCCTCTTCCACGGCCCGGGCGCCGCCCAAAATGCCAGCGTGACTGGCGTCCGCGCTTCCAACGCATTTTTCCGCTGGCTGCCGATGACTCTGTTTCTGTTTATGTTGGCGCAATCGTTCAGCGCGCGTGAAAAAATCCCGTGGACGGCCATCTCATTTTATTCGCTTCGGCGCGCCCAGCGGGAGCTAACATCTGCCCGTATCCCGCCCTCGGGCGCCGGTCTGAATATATCCTATCCCTATTTCATGGTGTGCCTTTTTTCCGCCGGCATCCATCCCAACACGCTCGGCACTTCGTTTTTTTGGGGGCAGTGCGCGTTGACGTTCTGGGCGCTGTGGCCGTTCCGGTCACGACGTTCCGGGATCGCTGTCTGGGCCGGCGCCCTGGTGGCGGTGATTGTCTTTGGCTATTTCAGCCAAAGCGGCCTCGGGATGATCGAGCGGGTCCTCGAAGGTTACAACCCCCAATGGTTCGCGCGGTTCCTGCGGCAAAAAGCCGACCCGATGCAAACGACAACGGCCATCGGCCAGATTGGCAGGCGGGAACTGTCCGGCCGGATCGTCATCCGCCTGTGGACCGAAGACAATGAACCGCCGCCAGATTATCTGCGTGAAGCCAGCTATCGCACCTATTATTCTCCCAGACAAAGCTGGTATGCCGGCACTTCACGAAACGATTTTGGGAACATTTCGGCTGAAACCAACCAGACGACGTGGATATTACTGCCGGGCAAGACCAACGCTGCCTCGGTCAACCTCGCCTGTTACCTGGATGGCGGCAAGGCGTTGCTGCCGTTGCCGACGGGCAGTGGCCGGCTGGAAAATCTCTACGCCTACGTCGTCCAGGAAAACAGTGAAGGCGCGGTGCTCGCCGAGGGACCAGGACTCGTCATTTTCAACGCGTTCTACGGCCCCGGCGCAACAATTGATTCGCCGCCCGACACAAGCACCAATTTGCTGGATTTGGCCGTGCCGACCAGTGAAACGCCGGCGCTGGAACGGGTTGTTTCCGAAATGAACCTTTCCGGACAGGACGAATCACGAACACTTCGGACCGTTTATGAATTTTTCCAAAAGCACTTCACCTACAGTCTCTGGCCGGGGCCCGGGCAACCGGAAACAACGAATGAGACGCCGCTCGCACGGTTTTTATTGACCACCCACAACGGGCATTGCGAATACTTTGCCACCGCCACCGTCCTGCTGTTACGCGAGTTGAAAATTCCCGCCCGCTACGCCGTCGGTTACGCCGTTCACGAAAAATCCGGCCACGGTTACGTCGTGCGCGAACGTGATGCCCACGCGTGGTGCCTCGTCTGGAACGCGCAGACCAGGACCTGGGAGGATTTTGACACCACCCCCGCGTCGTGGGTGGCCTCCGAAGGCAAGCGCGCGTCGGTTTGGCAATGGCTTTCCGATTTCCGGTCCTGGATCGGATTTCAAATTGCAAAATTCCGTTGGGGGCAGACGAATTTGCGGAAATACGTCCTCTGGGTGCTGGTTCCCACGCTGGTTCTGCTGCTTTATCAAATTGTTTTCCGGCGTGGCCGGCGGCGGGGGCGACCGATGAGCCGCACCAGGGCTGGAGCTGGGGTATTCTGGCCGGGACTCGATTCGGAATTTTATCTGCTCGAATCGAAACTGGCGGTGCGGGGCGTGCCCCGGCAACCCGGAGAGTTGCTTTCCACCTGGCTCGAGCGCGCATTGGAAGAGCCGGCGTTGAACGATTTACGTCAGCCACTGCTGGAATTGTTGCTGTTGCATTATCGCCATCGCTTTGACCCGCATGGTTTGAACGCACAACAACGGGAAGCTCTGGCGCGTGAGGTGAAAATCTGTCTGGACGCGCTTTCGCAGAAGACGGGTTCAGCGTAAGATGAAACAAGACCCTCATCTCACTCCGGGTCGGGAACCGGCTCCGTTACGGCGAGGAGGCGGCTTCCAGTTGCTGGAGACTTGGTCCTACAAGGTTCCCCAGGTGAATGCCGGCCAGGTAAAGCACCACGCCGAAGCCCGTCAGCAGGATCGCCAACACGATGAAGGCCCGGAAGTGCCGGGTTTCAAATTTCTCCACAGATCGGGCGAACGCCACCAGCCCGAATAGTGCCGCCACCACAATTACCGCGTCCACGCTCGCCCGTTGCCAGTAACTGCCACCCAGATGCAACCACATGCCGAACTCATCGAAGGTCAGGCCCATGGCCACGCCGTACAGGAGCGCCGTGATTTCCGCCGCCCGGCCGGTGGGCCGCCGGAACACGCTGTAGCCGCACACGACGGACATCAGAACGATGCCGTAGTTCAAATGATGAACATGCGTGCCGTGCATAAACAGGTAAAGATTCGGCATCTCGTCCGACATGATGAGGAACACGCAAATCCGCGCCATGACAAATGTCACAATGAAACCGAACAGGGCCCGCCGCGCCAGTCGGTGTGCGGTTTCCCGTCGCATTGGATGTTCGACCGTCAGCATTTGTTCGATTCAATCAGATCACGGATGGACACGGATTAAGACTTGGCCAAGGAACCTGTTCAACCATTTCGAAATCCTTCACTGATAGGTGCGGCTCGTTTGCCTGGCTGAAATTCTTTTCTCGTCTGTGTTCATCTGTGTCCATCCGTGGTTTAAATATTTTTGCCGCATGGATGTGGCTTGAATTGCTCTGGTTGAAATCCAAGCCGCGCGCCATCAGTGCCGGCGCGGAAAATGTTCCGCCAGTAATTCGCCGGCCTTTTGCACGCCATGGATGATGCCCGGCGTAAATTCGGATTTGCGGAAATAGCCGCTCATCGTGTCCACCAGCTTCCGCCAGAACTCGTCACCGCACTTCGCGTGAACGGCTTCATCGCCGATGACGGCAAACTTGTGCGAGCGTGGTGCCACAAAAATCAGCACGCCGTTCCGGTCCGGAGATTTTTCCATTCCCAACCGCATGAATTCCACCTGCGCGGCAACGACCGGTTCATCAACATGCTTGGGGCTGATGCTCACGCGAATCTGGCCGGAGGTCTTGTGTTCGGCGTCATGAATCGCGGCGACGATGTTGTCGTGGTGCAGATGTTTGGAAAATGTTCGCGGGTGCATAAATCACCAACTCCCTCCTGCACCGCCACCGCCAAAGCTGCCTCCGCCGCCCGAAAAGCCGCCGCCACCAAAGCCGCCGCCACCGGAAGAACTGCCGCCGCCAGACCAACCGCCACCGGAATAAAATATGCCGCCAAACGGGAGAAGGAAAAAGCGGAAATACACAAACGCAATCACCAGCAAAATGAGGATTATGGTTGAAATCACATCACCCCCACCGTGGTGACCATATGTACCCGGCCTTTGTTCCGCCGCCGTCGTCCCGTTTCCCTGATATTCACCCTTTACCGCCGCGAGAATCGCCTGCACGCCCGCGGTCAGACCGCCGTCGAAATCACCGGCCTTGAAACGCGGAGTGATTTCCTCATCAATGATGCGTTTGCAAAGCGCATCGGGCAAGACCCCTTCGAGTCCGTAACCGACTTCCAGAAACATTTTGTGATCCTGGACAAACACGAAGAGCACCGCTCCGTTGTTTTTGCCTTTTTGCCCCACCTGCCACGACCGGGCCACGCGCACGGTATAATCGTCGATCGAGGAATCCGACTGCATCTTCGGATAGATGGCCACCAAGATTTGATCTGAACTCTGCCGCTCGAAATTTTCGAGGGTCTGGTTCAATTGCGCTGCCGTACCGGCGGAGACGACTCCGGCGTAATCATTGAAATAAACCGCCGGTGGAGGCGGAATGACTTCATCCGCCCATAGCCGTAGGCTGACAACCAGAACCAGGATGACGCAGAGGCGTCGCACGGCTTAGGGGTTCGTGGCCGCCGGGGCCGTTTGATTAAAATTGAACTGAACCTTGGGTGGGGTCTCCGCTCCCGGCGCGGCGCTGAAATACGGCTTGTATGGGAAGCCGAACGCCGAGGCGAAGAAAACTTCCGGGAACGATTTGATGGCGGTGTTATAAGCCTGGACCGCGGTGTTGAAATCCCGGCGCTCGACACTGATGCGATTCTCCGTGCCCTCGAGTTGCGCCTGCAATTCCTGGAAATTCTCGGTCGCCTTCAAATCCGGGTAGCGCTCCACGACTACGAGCAAACGGGACAAGGCCGACGAAAGCTGGCCCTGGGCCTGGTCGAATGCCGCCAGTTTGGCGGGATCGGTGGGCGCGGAGTTGGGGTCCAGCTTCACCTGTCCCACCGAGGCCCGCGCCGCGGTGATTTCCGTCAGCGTGGATTTCTCAAAATTGGCGGCGCCCGAAACGGTGGCGACGAGGTTGGGGATGAGATCGGCCCGGCGTTGATAGACATTTTGGACCTGAGCCCATTGGCTGTCCACGGCCTGCGACAATTTGACGAGGTGATTGTAGCTCATGCCGGCGGCGACGAAACAAAACAGGACCACGACGCCGAGCACCGCGAGCACACCCAGAATGATGACGAGTTTTTTCATAATGACGGTCAAAGTTTAAACCGCGCCGCCGGCGCAACAATTACAAAATTCGCCTTTGTCAGTAACCGGTCCCGGTGCCGCGGGTGGTTGTCAATGGAATCAACGACCACCCGAAACAGGGTGGTGACAGTAAGTCATTATCGGTTGACGAAATTGCTTGCTGCTGGATTTCGGGCGTGCGTGGTCTATTCGACCAGTTCCGCAGTGATTTCCGGCAATTGGCTACTCGACGGCACACTTGGCTGTTTTAGTTCGGTCGATTTTTAACGTCGTATATGCACCGGGGTTTCAGCTCATCGAGCAACTTCCGTAAGCACCTGATTTCAAAGGCATCGTAGGACGGCAGCAGCGTTTGGCAATGGTAAAACGTTGGATTGGAACGTTGAGAGTTGAGGGTTGAGGGTTGAGGGTGGTTCGGCCAGCAACTCGGATCGATTAAATTGTTGGGGCTGCTTCCTGAAAAAACTCTCCCACGGGCTTGAGCATCGGATTGGTAATCGCCAGTCCCAGGTTTTGGCGGTAATGCCGGCTGCTGACCTGACGGGCCGTTGCTCCAAAATCTCCGAACAATGCCCGCGCCGGTTTCTCCATTGTAAAAATTCCATCCCAACCCCGTTGCCGTGCTTTCTGGATGCGCCGGGCTGCGGTCGGATGAGTGGCAAACCAGCCGGCCTTTTCGTTCATCAGCGTCAACCGGGCGTCTTCGTGAAATTGGGCCGGCAGGCGCTTTTCCAACTGGTCCAAAAAATCCGGCAGACTGTCGGGCAGTTGATGCCGCTGTTTCCAAAACTGTCGCAAACCGTCGTATCCCAATCCTTGGAGAATGTCCAATTCCCGCAGCCGCAACAGCAGGCTTTCCAATCCGGCGGACCCGGCCACGCTCATCGCACAAGCGTCCGCGTGAAATTCCATCTGGCGCGACAGGAAACAGCTTGCCGCGTGACCAATGAGCATAAGCAACATCAAGATGCCTCGCGAGAGCCACACCGCCAAATGAACACACATGACAATCAAGGACAGCCGCCAATCTTGATCCGAGTTTGACCAGTCTGCCAGCGCCTGGTCCCACGTGTCGCGTTCATAAACCACGCGATAGAACCAGCGATTGATGCGATGGATCACATAACCCAAACGCAGGGCCAGCCATTGGGTGCAATGGCCCAATTCGTGGCTGACAACAGCTGCAAATTGCCGGGTGTTCAGGCCGGCGACCAGCGGCAGGCCGATTGTCAGGACCAAGTCCCGGCCCGAGAAGCTCAACAACCCACGACGAAGACCCGCACTGGCATTCAGGTCGCAATCGAGGTAGATGCGCCTGGGCATGGAAACCTTCAGCAAATCGCTCAGGTGCGCGATGAATTGATAGAGTCGTGGGTGCTGCGCCGGGTTCAACTCAATTGGTTCTGCCCTTTTTGGGCTCCGTGCCAGGATGGGTTTGAACATGAAGAGGACGGCTATGGCACCCCCCAGGACCGGGCCAAGGTAGATAATCATCTTTAGCATCAGCACATAAATCCCGCCGGTGAAACTGGAAAAGAGAGCGCGCCCGTGGTCGGCGTACCAATAAACGCCATAGCCGGCGAGGCACGTGAAAGCGAAATAGAACAGCGGCAAAAGCACCATAAAGAAAGCGACCAGGAGCAGGCCGAACTGGTAAAATATGGATATGTGGCGACGCGGTACAGGACCTGCCAATGCCGATTGCAGATCAGCGGCAGTGATTTCGACCGATGTCACCGAAGCCAGGTTGCTTTCGTCTCGCAAAATTGTGGCAATCCCACAGCCGGGACACTCCACGCTCATGCCGAGACCCTCGGCCGGGAATTCAATGCGCTGCCCGCAGTTTGCGCAGGAGGTCAGACAGTACCTCTCGTTGCTCATTGCAGTGTTGATTGAACGCCGCGCTATCGTCGTGGACAAGGGAAAAAGCAGGCTCGAAGTTTGCTGCTACACCAAACCGTAAGGGATTTTCATTTTGCGTCCTGAACTTCGCGATTCGATGGCGTCGGCAAGATTTGACTTGGCCGTCAAACGACACAAGCAAGCCTTAGCACCGGTTACTTCCCAGGTGGAGGTCTTGAGCGAGCGACGAAATTGCTTGCCCCGGCTTTTTCGCCGTGGGTAATATGCTGGGCCGGTTCCGTGGTGATAACAGGCAATTGGCTGGGTAGCTCAGTTGGTAGAGCAGAGGACTGAAAATTCGAAAAGGGCATTTTTCCCCATTTTTAACGCCACTCTCCTCCGCTGTAATCCGTTACCCTCCGCACGCCTCAAAGCTCCGTAAATAAAGGGCCAAATACATGTTTGCCGGTGCTGTGTTTTCTCCTCTGGTGCAATCCTCTGTCAGCCCCGCTTTCGGGCACCGGGTTACATTTAGGGTGACAATTTTTTGATGGGGGGGGAGGGGGTT
>Ga0335083_10012515_pt1 | contig 10146 bp, 8 predicted proteins | sample Lox_Sample_42_FD_206716 | JGI IMG/M metagenome (GOLD analysis project Ga0335083, IMG submission 206716) | Soil microbial communities from Loxahatchee National Wildlife Refuge, Florida, United States - Lox_Sample_4.2 | ecosystem: Environmental > Terrestrial > Soil > Wetlands | place: USA: Florida...
TGAAGCCCTGCTGGAGCGCCTGGGTCCACATGGTGGCGAAGTCGGGGGGCAGCGGCACGTTGGTGAAGAAGTCGTCGCCGTGGCTCTTGAACTGGCTGATCATCGAGGTGTAGTTGGTCAGCCCGTCGGGGTAGGCCGTCGACAGGTCGAGGGTGTAGCCGGAGCCGGTGAGGACGGCGGGGAAGACGGCGCGGAACGCGTTGCCGTCGGAGTCGTTCGGGAACGCGGCGGCGACCTTGTGGTTGTTGCCGTACTTCTCGCCGATCCTGTCCCACATCGGCTTGAAGGCCAGGGCGAGGTGCTCGGCGCCGAGGAAGTACATGATGGTGTGCTTCGGCTTGAGCGTCGGCTTCTCCGGGTTGCCGCCCAGGTTGATGTACCAGGCTTCCCAGGGGATGTTCGAGCAGATCAGCGGGGTGCCGAGGGCCTCAGCCTGGGACACGACCGCGTTGACAGTCTCCGGGGTGGAGGAGGCGAGCAGCAGGTCGCAGTTGTCCTGCTGGATCGCCTGCTTGGCGAGCGCGCCTGCCCGGGTCACGCTCGACTGCGTGTCGTAGGACTTGAAGACGACATCGTAGGTGGTGCCGCCGATCTTGATCCCGTTCTTGTACTGGGAGGTGGCCTTGACCTGGGAGAGCACGAAGTTGTCCGGGTAGCCGAAGCCCGCGAGGCCGCCGGTCAGCGGGTGAATCCAGCCGATCGTGATCGTGCCGCCCGACGCGGCCGAGCTGCTGGTGCTGCCCGTCGCGCTTGCGGTCGCGGAGGAGCTGGTGGCCGCCGGAGCGGAAGTGGTGGGAGACGCGGCGCCCTGGATACTGGAGCTGCACGCGTCGAGAAGGGCACCGCCGCCCACCACGGCCGCGCCGGCGCCGACCGCACGGAACAAGCTGCGCCGGGAAACGCCATTTTCTGTCACTATCTGAACCTCTCGGTTAGGCATCCCGGCACCCGGGGGGATGGGTGCCGGCCGGGATGACATCGGGTATTGCGATGCGTCTGTTGGCCGTTACCGCACGCGAGGGGGACCCGGGAGCGGTATACGTACGGCAAAGTGCGCCGCTGGCCCGCGAGGAGCATGTTCCGAGTGTGGGATGCGGCGTCCAAATGTCAATACGGCGTTCTAATATTCGGAACATGCCGCATGACGATTCCGCTGCATCCTCTCAGTCCCTGGAACGCGGTTTGGCCCTTCTGGCCACATTCACCCCGGATCAGCCGGCCCTCGGGATAAGCGAGCTGGCACAGCGGCTCGGGCTCACCCGCAGCACCACGCACCGTTATGTCGCCACGCTCGCCAGGCTCAGTTACCTCTCCCAGGACGAGACCACCCGCAAGTACCGGCTCGGCATCCGCGTGCTTGACCTGGGATTCACCGTGCTCGGCTCGCTCGAGCTGCGCGATATCGCCGCGCCGCACCTGCAGCGGCTCACCCAGAACACCGGGCACACCTCGAATCTGGCCATCCGCGATGACACCGACGTGATCCTGATCGACCGCTTCCGCGGCAAGCCGGGGCGGTACCACCACCTCGAGTTCAGCCTGCACATCGGCTCGCGGATACCGTCCTACTGCAGCGCGACCGGGAAGGTCCTGCTCGCCTTCCTGCCCCAGGCCGACCTGGACGACCTGCTGGAGCGGATCGAGCTCACCGCGCGCGGCCCGCGCGCTCTGACCAGGCGGCCCGCGCTGCTGGCCGACCTCGCCCAAGTGCGCCGCAGCGGCCTCGCGGTCAACGACGAGGAGATGGACAGCGGCCTGCGGGCGATCGCGGTGCCGGTCAGGTCCCGGTCGGGGCAGGTGGTCGCCGCCATCAACCTCGCCTTCCCGTGGTCACCGGCGCCGATGAGCGAGCTGACCGATCAGTTCGGCCCCATGCTGTTCACGACCGCGCGGGCGATCTCATCCCTGGTGATCTGAGCCGGCGGTGACCGCGGGGACGGGACCGGGTGGCAGCGGGACGCTGCCCGCCTCCGCGGGCTTAAAGCGATCCGCGGACTCATAGCGCTCGGCGGGATCGTAGCGGGACACCAGGATGAGCGCCGCGACGAAGACGGCGATCATCGCGATGAGCAGCGCGAGCTCTTGCGAGCTCACCTTCTCCTCGCTGCTCAGCACGAACAGGATCTTCCTGATCACGGCGACAAGGCCGACGGCGAGCAGCGGCTGCGCGACCAGGTGATGGGCGCGCAAGGAGAGCACCACGGTGTGCATGATCTCGACCAGGATCAGCACCAGCAGCACGCGGTTGAGCAGGTTGACCACCGCGCCCTCCACCGACCCGTGGCGGACGTCACGGAAGAAGTCCACGATGCCGAGGACGAGCACGACGCCGGCCAGGGCGACGAGCATCACCCCGACGATCACCGACACGACATCCTGGGCGTGCTCAAGCGTCCAGATGATCCCGGCGATCCCGCGCGGCCGCTGCTTCTCCTCAGAGGTCGACATGTCGGACATGCCGCTCATTATGCGGTCAGCGGCGGCCCGCGGGTACCGTCACCCCGCGGACCAGGCGCCCGCTGCCCACATTCAAAGAATTCAGCCCGAACGGTTGCGTGTTTCACGCCCTCACAGGCGGTGGGCCGCTTCTTCCGCTTCGGCGGCGGGATCGACCGCGTCGCCCCAGGTGGCGGCCGAGCGGATCACGTCGGGCTTGGTGAACTTGACGACGAAGTACCAGGCGAGGCCGATGGCGGTCCAGACGAGGAAGACGTAGGGCAACTCGGCGTAGGTGCCTGCCAGGGCAGGGAAGATGTCGTTCGGTATCGCCGTCGGTATCCAGTTGACGTAGAAGACGAACAGCATGGCGACCGCGCCGAGTATGCCGAATACCCAGGCCAGCGCCTTGCCCTCGCCCAGCTTGCGCAGGTAGACCGGCGCGGCGAGCGCGACGAGGCCGTAGGCGAGCATGAAGCCGTAGGTCGCGAGAGTGCCTTCCTCACTGCTCAGGCCGGCGTCGCTGGAGCCCGCCGCGATGTACGCGACCGGGATGACGGTCATCGGGATGGCCACCGCCCAGATCGCGGCGTCCGGCGCGTGGGTGTGCTTGGAGGTATGGGTGAAGACCTTGGGCAGCAGCCCGTCGTGTCCGAGAGACAGCAGCATCCGCGAGCCCGCGGTCAGGCAGGCCAGCGCGCAGGCGAACATCGAGCAGGTGATGCCGATCGCGATGAAATGGCCGAGCTCCCCAAGGCCGACGACGGAGGCCAGTTCCGGGAGCGGGGCGCTCGCCTTGGTGAAGGCGGCGTCGCCGAATCCGTAGATCTGCGCATAGACCACGATCAGGTAGAACACGCCGATGATGCCGCAGGACCAGATGATCGCGCGAGGTACGGAGCGAGCCGGGTCCTTCGCCTCCTGGCCGAGCGCGCCGGCCGACTCGAAGCCGACGAAGGCGAAGATCGCGAGCACCATGCCCACCACGATGCCGCCGGGCTTCGCGCCCTTGAGCGAGAGCTGGTGGGTGTCGATGACCCCGCCGTTGTGCACGTACACGGCGACGCACAGGATCAGGATGATCGTGACGGAGACGGCCTCAAGGATGAACGCCACCCGCTGCGAGATCTTGATATCGGACACCGCCATGATGGCCGGGGCCAGGCCGCCCACCACGTAGAGCAGCCCGCGGACGACATGGTTGTCCGGCGACAGGCCGAACCCGACCAGGAGATTGTCGCCGTAGATCTCGAAGCCGAGTACGCAGGCGATCCCGGTGAACAGGTAGCCGAGGACAAGTCCCCAGCCCGCGGCGCTGCCCGCGCCTGGGCCCATCGCCCTGGTCACCCAGACGTAGAACGAGCCGGCCGAGTTGATCCTGGTGGCGAACTGGGCAGCGCAGTACGCGACGACTAGCAGGATCAGGACGCTGATCCCGAACGACAGCCAGGCGCCGTTGCCGGCGCTGAAGAAGACGAAAAGCGGAAGCAGCGCCATGGCCGCACTTGGTGCCATGTTGGCCACCGACTGGGCGAGAACCTCCGGGAAGGAGAGAACTCTATTCTGCAATGCAATGCCGGATTCGGGCCTGATTTCGGTCTGGGCAGTTGCCATGCTCCCGTTCCTCTTATTGATGTTTTTCGGGTTTCGACTGGTGACCTCAGTGGTGATGGCAGTGGCTGCCGCCGGGCTGGGGATTGTCCAGCGCGGGGTTGCCGACGAAGAAGCCGGCCGGCGCGAGCTTGAAGCCGATCGGGTGCACCGGCATGACCGGCCAGTCCTCGGGACGGACGACGTGGTTGGTGCCGAAGGTGAACCAGACCACCACGTCGGTGTCGGTGAGGCTGCGCTCCCTGGCGGCGAACGCGGGCAGGCCGTCGCCGCCCTCCGCCTGGTTCGGGTAGTCGCCGGTGGCGAACAGTTCGTTCCTGTCGTAGGCGGTGACCCAGACCGGGTGGAACATGAACGGCGCACGCCTGGCGACCGCGGAGCCCGGGTGGGCGAACGGCCGGATCACGTGGTTCGGCATCAGCTTGTAGCCGACGGGCTGGCCGAGTTCGTTCGTGACGCCGGCGTTGACGATCTTCCAGTAGCGGCCGGCCAGCGGGTCGGCGTCGCGGCCCGCCATGGTCTCGTCGGCGATCAGCTCCTCCTGCACGCGCCAGGCGTTGCCGACCGGGTTGTCCGGTCCCTCCGGGTCGGCGACCGGGGTGACCTCGTAGACGCGGTTGGCCGTGCCGTCGACCGCCATGTCCAGGCGGACGTTGAAGAAGTGCTGGTGGTGCGGGCCGTAGACGCCGGGCGCGACGAGAACGCCGTACTCCGGGGTCTCCCCCGGCGCGACGACGCCGTTGGAGATCACGCCGGACAGCTTGACCTCGTACTCGATGGTGCCGTCCTGGTAGAGGTACCAGTAGTAGGCGTACTCGTAGTTGCCGACGGTGACGATGCTGGAGATGACCATGCGCCGCATGCGGCGGACCTCGACGTAGCCGGTGCGGAAGTCGGTGTGCTTCCACGCGATGCCGTGGTCTTCCTCGTGCAGGCAGATGGCGTTGGGCATGACCATGGCCTTGCCGTCGTTGTCGTTGACCACGCCGTCCAGGTAGGCGATCTCGCCGAGGCAGTCACAGCCGAGCTCGAGCGAGTTGGTGAGCAGGCCGATGCCGTACTCCCCCTCGTCGAGCACCAGCTTGCGGTAGTGCATCGCGCCCGGGTCGCCGTACGGCACGAACATCTCGCTCAGGCTGGCGCGGTGGATGATGCTGCGGCCCGCGTAGCCGATGCGGTGCAGGACCAGGCCTTCCCGTGCCGTGAAGCCGATCCGCAGGTCCCACTTCTGCCAGGTCAGGTGGTAGCCGTCGAGGGCGAAGCTGGGCCCGTCGTGCTGGGTGATGTCCAGCGGCCTGACGTCGGTGCGCGGGCCGTCGGGGAAGTACGGGACGTTGTCCGGGTCGGCGATCTTCGCGGTGGAGTAGTTGGCCTTCTTCCGCGGCAGCGGCAGCACGCCGTGGTCTTCCACGCTGACCACGGTCAGCGTGTCCAGGTCGACTCTGACGACGACGCCGTCGACCGGGTGCGCGTAGCCGTTGTCCTCCGGGTCGTCGCGCACCCAGGTGAGCGGAGAGACGAAGCGGCCGTCGTCCGGGCCGACGCCCGGCTCGACGTTCGGCGTGGACCACGGGTCGATCATGCACAGGCTGAAGTCGGTGATGCCGCGCTTGCGCATCGCGTCGCGCCAGCGCGGGTCCGCGCGGACGATGTCCTCCGCGGCGAGGAACTCCTCGAGCATGACGCTTGGCTGGACGCCGGGCACCTGCTTGAAGTCGATGACCTCACCGTCTGGCAGGCGGACGACGCTCTCGTAGCTGGCGTGCTCGGCGCGCTCCCTGATGATGACCTTGACGAGCCGCTCGGGGGCCGGGCCGCCCTGCTCGAAGGCGATGACGTCCGGCTTGGCGGGCTCGTACAGCGAGACGTACACGAACCGCGCCGTGTCGCCGAGGTTCCTCGCGGTCTTGACGGCGGCCGCGGCGGCCTCGATCTCGGCGGCGGTCAGCGGTGCGAGCGGGTGCGGCACCGGTGCGGGAGTGCCGGCGGCTGTGTCCTGGGCGTCAACGAGAAAGGCCATGCACACAGGACAAATGGTGAAAGTTACGTCGAAACCATTTGATTGTTACGCATACGTGACGCACGTCACCATAAGTGCCGGGAGGCCCCCCAGGTAGGTGACAGGCGCGCAGGTCACCTGCGGCTTCCCACGTTGCGGAACTTCATGACGCCGGGGTACGCGGGCGGGGCGGGTGAAACACGAACCCGTTCGGGATGATGCCTTGTACTTTCCGCGGCGTCGGCGGCAGCGCGGGACGGTGCGGGGAGGCGGCGCGAGCCGGTACGCTACTGGGGACGACCGTCGATGTCAGCGTCGGCCGGGTCGCGCGGATGTAGCTCAATGGTAGAGCCCCAGCCTTCCAAGCTGGTCATGCGGGTTCGATTCCCGTCATCCGCTCTCTTGGTTCCGCTGCAGGTCAGCGGTATTCTTCGCTGACCTCGGGGCGGCCTGCCTGTCAGTCGTTAGCCGCGCCGTGCGCCGTCGGGCCAGATCACGCGCACAGGGGTGCCGTGCTCACGGGCGTATGCCACCACGTCGGCGGTGCCGCCGTAGCCGCGTGCGGGCTTGCCATCCCACACCGCGTACAGCTCGTCCGCCTCATCGACCATGAGCTTGCTGGCAGCCATGTGGGACTCGGACGTGAACTCGAAGAACGGCAAGCGGTGGGGGCGGGCAGGCTGCGGTGTCCTGAGATCGCTATGCGGTACATGCGCACTACCTCACAGCATCGGTACCAGGCCTACGGCGCCGACCAGTGGTTCGGCTTGCGGTCCCCGAGCACGCCGTCCGGTTGGCTCGTACCCGACGGCGCTGGAAACTACGACTCCGGCGCAGCCAGATGATCTTGAGCCGTGTCCGCTGAGACCGCTGACTTAAACGGCCAGATTCTGGGGTTGGCGAGGTCAAGCGGCCGGGTTAGCCGGCATCTTGAGCAGATGACCGCCGATGTCCGCGACCAGCTCGAGCTTTCCGCCAAGTGCCGCGATGTAGCTAGCGAGTGCCTCGACGGTTGAGACCTCACCGTGCTCGATCTGGGAAACCCGGCCGGGGGTCACGCCCATGATCTCCGCCAGTCCCGCCTGGGTGAAGCCAAGGCGCTTGCGCTGCTCGGCGAGCTGATAGCCCCACTGCTCGGCCATGATCGCACCGCGCCGCCGGGCGGCCTCCTCCTCGCCTACACGCGCACGGTAGGCGTCCCGGTCCCACTTCGAGAAGCTAGTCACGGCCTTCCTCCTCTGCCTTCGCTCGCTCCTTGAGGTAGAGCGCAAACAGTTGCTCCGCCTGCGGGATAGCCACTTCATACCATCTATGCCACTGGCCCGTCTTGTCCCCTGCGACCAGCAAGATAGCTGACCGCCACGGATCGAAGACGAACAAGATCCGGATGTTCGTCTGCCTCGGGCGAAGTTCCTTCAGGTTCGCGAGCTTCGAGCCCGTTAACGTGTCGACAAGAGGCCTGCCCAGCGTTGGGCCGTACTCGGCGAGCACATCAACGGCGGCCTCGACCTTCTCGGCGGCTTGCGGATCAGTCCGCCGAAGGTCTCGCGCCCAGGCAGCAACCTCGTCTGTCTGGTAGATCTCCCACTCGTCCTCTCCCACAGCACAACTATAGCGAATGCTATACCTCATGTATGGCACATACCAGGCCCTGTCGAACCCCCTCCTGCCGGAGGCCAGGCCGCGAGTGGCTACCAGCCGGTCCTTGGTCGCCTGCGGAGCACGCCAGCAGTCCGGACAGCATGCCCGTTACGTGCCCGAAAGGCCAGTGAACCGCGGTCATTCACGGTCACTCACGGACAGCGAAAAGCGCCGTCGACCTGCGTAAGGGCAGATCAGCTGCCCATAGCCTGTTGCCTTCCAAGCTGGTCATGCGGGTTCGATTCCCGTCATCCGCTCCAGCATTTCAGCCCGGCGAATGGCTGCGGTTATTACACGCCGACTCCTCTGAAACCGTCGACTGTATAGCGGAAGAGTTCGCCGAGCCCAGCCCGGGCTGATGAACGAGGCTGCACGCGGACCGAATCCGGCGGGAGCGGCTCTCGGGAGAGCGGAGTCGGCGGACCCGGCGGGAGTTGCCCGGGGACCAGAGGCTGTCCGGGTAGCATGTTCGGCGGCCGCATGACGGGCGGGCGTTTCCCGGGGACCGGGTTCGGTGGCGGAGGCTGCCCGGGGGGCATGTTCGGCGGCGCCATGGCGGGCGAGCGCGATGGAGCAGGCTTCGTCGGGCAGAGAAGATAGTGCTTCATTACGGCAGGGAAACGTTCGAACACCAGGTTCCGAGGACGTTCCCAGGTGATTCCGACCTCCGCGCATACTTCCCGGACCGTGGCCTCACTGGCAAGGTTCGCGAACCCAGACCCATGCCACGGCAGGACGTGGTGGACGCGGTGCGGACTTAGACCGGCGGAGAGGAAGAGGTCAATCCAGCGGTTGCCGACCACGCTCAGGTCGTAGCTCAAGCAGATCTGCTGAGCTGCCCAGTCATTGCGCAGCGGCGCGGGGATCACGGCGAGTTCATCCTCGGTGACCGACTCCTCGAAGTCATGGCTTGCCACGACCAGGAAGGTGTTGAACCACAAGGTCAGGAAGAACTGGATCAGCCAGGCCACGATGTAACCGGTCGCCAGGCACAGGGCGAACTCAGCTACTAGCCACGCACGGATGAGCCAGAAGTCCGCCCGACCTGGGTCCCTGGCGATTGGCTCAGCGGTCTGGCCCGGCTTGGGACGCTCGAACTTGGCGATCTCCCTTGCCCGGAGCGGCAGCCCGGTCAGGCATATGCCGAGCTTGTGCAGCGTGTAGCCCGGGACCCGGAGTATCGGATGCAGCCGGAGCATGCCGTCGAAGAACGTCTTCTTCACATCGGCACCGGAGCCAAGGTAAGGATGATGTAGCAGCACGTGCCCGTCGCTTCCGATCAGGCTCGTGCCAACGTAGTTGATGTCGAAGAGTGCTTTTCCGAACGGCAGCGTGAACCTCCGACCCCGCCGCTGCTTCCACTTCCGGTGGAGGTGGTAGTGGCCCGCGCCGGCCAACCCGGTTCGCGTCACCACCATGATGATGATGAATGCCCAGGCAGGTATTACGCTGGCAATCAGGAGGGCCAGAGCGGCGACATGCGCGATACCGATGGCCCAGGTCACCGCGTCAAACGCACGATCGTACTTTTTCAGGGTCTGCTTGGAGAACCTGGTGTTCACCCTAGTGCGGATCTCCGCGAGCAAGCTTTCCTTATCGCCATAATTCAGTTTCGGCAGATTCGTTCGGGCGTCGAAATCCGGCGCCAGCAAGAAGGGTGGTACCCCAAGTTTGGGTAGTACGTCGCGCTCGGTGATCCGGCGTGCCGTGCCGGTTTCTTTAATCTCGTATTTCGCGAGGATCCGCTGCAGCCGGGCCGGCTCCCGGTGGTACGTGTGGAGCAGGGCGCTGATATCCCGGCCCTGAGTTTGCTGAAACCACATCGAACCGCCTGGGTGAATGGTCATCCACTCGGTAAAATCGTAAGCGCGCCCGTCCACGATCCAGAAGGGCTGACCTTGGGGAAGTGTGGTGCCCGTATAGGGCGAGCTGCGAGTCGTCCTGCCGCTGAGGGTTTCTGACATTGACTACTCCTTCGCGTGCCCGAATTGGAGCAGCGCGGTTTCGATCTGGGCTCCCGGGCCCATCGTGACCATGACGCCCCGGTCGCCAGCCGACACGCAGCCTTCCGCGAGCAGGCGTTCCAGGCTGACCAAGAAGCTGCCGCTTGAGATGTTTCCGTAGTCGCGCAGCACGGCGCGCGTGTGCCGTACATCATGCTCATCGAGGCCAATACTGAGCTTGACGGCGTCGATCACCGCACCGCCGCCGGTGTGCAGCAGCCAGTGCTTGATGTCGGAGAAACCCAGGCCATTCCGCACCAGCAGTCTTTCCACGGGCTCGCGGACGTTGAAGCCGATCACATAAGGGATTTCCCGGTCGACGTAGAAGCTCCATTTACCGGCACTTTCGTTCCAGTCGAACCGCATGGCCGCCCATTGCTCGGGCATGCAAAAGCTCTCGAAATCAAGCATGCAAGGCACCGGCCCGGACGGCAGTGGTCCTGCGCCGTCCTCGAC
>Ga0335083_10012517_pt1 | contig 10144 bp, 7 predicted proteins | sample Lox_Sample_42_FD_206716 | JGI IMG/M metagenome (GOLD analysis project Ga0335083, IMG submission 206716) | Soil microbial communities from Loxahatchee National Wildlife Refuge, Florida, United States - Lox_Sample_4.2 | ecosystem: Environmental > Terrestrial > Soil > Wetlands | place: USA: Florida...
GGCGGAGAAATTGCTGGAAAGTGTCGGAGACGTGCTTCGGCGCGTGTTGGAGCCGGGCGAGACGATTTTCTATATGGCTTCGGCGCAGCCGATGCCCGGGGCGTTGGCCCAGTTCTTTGGCGGAGGCTGGCACGTCTACTCATTGCCGCGGACACTCTTCATTGCAACGGATCGAAGAATTGTCACGCTGCGCTTGAGAAAGAAAATGGCCGGCTGGAACTGGAACCAGGGCATTCAAACTGTGCGCTGGGGCGATTTGACCGCGGTGAAGTCCGGCGGATTCATTTCGCGCACTCTGACGCTGACATTCCGCAATGGAGAGAAGAGGGAATTCTGGCGGTTCGAGTCCGGCGACATGAAAAAGCTCGGGCAGCTGTGGGACGCGATGCGGGAGCATGCTGCCGGTGAGACGAGTGCTGCGGGCGGCATCCAGCCGCTCTGCCCGAAGTGTCTGGCAGCACTTTCCCCGAAACACTACAAGTGCGCAAGCTGTGGTACGGAGTTCAAGGACGAGAAGACACTTTGGCAGCGCGGGCTCATGATTCCAGGCGGCGCATCGCTCTACGTGGGCGCAAGCGGGCTCGGAGTGTTACGAGCGGTGTTCGAGACATTGATCACCCTCAGCATCATTCTGTCCGTCCTTCGGCTCATCGGCGCTTCCGGCAATCACGATTTGCAGAGCCAAATCATGGGTCAGATCGCCGTGGAGTGCATCATTCTCTTCCTCGATAAATGTCTGGCCTACTATCTGGCACTTCCACAGGTGCGCGATTTCATTCCTCTTGATTGAGTTGCTGCCGCCGGGCGATTCGCATTCGAAAGCTGAGCCACCCGACCTGAAGTTGTTCTCGCCAAAAGCTGAGTGATGGCTCGGATCGCCTCAGGTTGCATCGATCCAGACGTTGTACTCGCTTGTATGAACGGCGCTATCATCGAAGCGGCATGTTCAGTGAAAATTCCATCGAGCGCATAAACCTTCTGGGGAAATCCGTGGAGGAGTTGCGCGAATTTCTGGCTTCGCTGGGCGAGCCGGGGTACCGGGCGGGGCAGATTTACCACGCGCTGTATGCGGAGCGGCGGCTGGATTTCGCGGCGATGACGAATTTGCCGGCGGCGCTGCGCGAGCGGCTGGGGCGCGAGGCGTCGATTGCGCTGCCGCGGGTGGTGCGGCGGCATGTGTCGACGGATGGCACCGTGCGGTACGTGCTGGCGGTCGGGGACAGCAAGCCCGCGAATATCGAGTGCGTGTTCATGCCGGAGGAAAACCGGCAGACGATTTGCATTTCGACGCAGGCGGGCTGCGCGGTGGATTGCCGGTTCTGCCTGACGGCGACGCTGGGACTGCAGCGCAATCTGACCGCGGGCGAAATCGTGGGCGAAGTGCTGGTGGCGCTGGAGGACCATCGCGCGGCGCTGAAAGCGCAAACGAACATTGTGCTGATGGGGCAGGGCGAGCCGCTGCTGAATTACGACGCGGTGATGGCCGCGCTGCGGATTCTGCTGGATCAAAAGGGAGTGGCGATCGCGCCGCGGCATGCGTCGCTTTCCACCAGCGGGATCGTGCCGGGAATCGAGCGGCTGGCGAAGGAAAAAGTGCGGCCGAACCTGGCGATTTCGCTCAATGCGTCGTCCGACGAGCAGCGCGACCAGGTGATGCCGATCAACCGCAAGTATCCGCTGGAAAAATTGCTGGCCGCGTGCCGGGCGTATCCGCTGAAGCCGCGCGAATGGCTGATGTTCGAATACGTGCTGCTGGGCGGATTCAACGATTCGGTCGAGGACGCGCGGCGGGTGGTGAAGCTGCTGGCCAATATTCGCGCGAAGGTGAATCTGATTCCGTGGAATCCGGGGGATCTGCCGCTGAAGCGGCCGGAGCCGGGGCGCGTGGCCGCGTTTCAGAACGTGCTGATCGAAAAAGGCGTGCCGTGTTACGTGCGCGATTCGCGCGGGCAGGACGTGATGGCGGCGTGCGGGCAGCTGGCGCTGGCGGAAATCGCGGCGAGCGCGTAATGCTCGAAATTCGACCTGAGCCGCGCGGTGGTGCGTGGAAATACCGATGCGCCGGGCGATTCGACTCTTATCGAGACACTTGGGCGATTGCTGCTTCAGGTGGCTTAGCGCCTTCCTCGCATGGAGCTTGACTAACGACGAGCTCTCGATCCGCGTTTTTGAAACGCATTCGCCAGGTTCTGTCGACAGAGGTTCCTCGCACTCTCACCCGTACTTCGAACTCCTGCCCCACAAGCTTCCACTCAGGATTTTGGTACCTAGGATATGAATAACTGTCATTTCCAAACGCGTAGGCTTCCGAGTCGTCCGGATATTTAAACGCGATGTCGATTTGCCTCTTTTGTCCGATGGGAATGTCCATGGAATGCAAGCTGGCTCGCGACACACCCGGTTGAATCGCGGATGGCTGTGTGCTTTGGGACCAACGTCCGTCGACGCTAAATAATTCCTGCCCAGGAGAATCGTAGAATGTGACCGCTGCACTTATGTCTTGCGCATTCGCTTGGGGCGTTGGTACCGAAGGGTCGTTGTGAATTTCTAAAATGACTGACGAACCAACCTGAACTTGAGTTCGAGGTGGATTGCCATAGGAAAAGCTGTAGCTAATGGATTGCTGATAAAATCTCGAAGCCTTAAGAAAAGGTCTGGCCTCTCTATGCCCCTGCAATTCCTTCTCAAGAGTTTTATTCTTGCGCTTGAGTGCCGCAAACGATTGAATTCCGCAGACCAGAATAAAAAATAGGCCCCAGCTCAGGTATGAGGTTCGGTCGGAGCGTACAAGTCCTGTCGGAGGCCCGAGAAGCAGGAATGCTTCCCAAAGGCACGCTATTGTGGCGCCAACTGCGCCAGGCCACTCCGAATTCCAGATGGCTTTAACCACAACCCGGATTGTACAGCACGAGTTGTATGAATCATGTGTACGCTAGCAAGAACAGCTACTCGATTCCTATCGCGGCGATCAGGCGGCCGGTGATTTTTTCGCGGCGGTAGCTGAAGAGCAGGTCCGGGCGGCAGGCGGTGCACAGGCCCGCGACGGAAATTTGGCTCGGCGGGACGCCGGCGTCGGTGAGCAGGGCGCGGTTGGCGGCCACGAGGTCGAGATGGACGCGCAGCGGCGGAGGCGCGTGGCCGGGCGGCTTCATGGTGAGCCAGGGCAGCCAGTTCGGATCGCTTTCGCCGCTGGCGAGCGCGTCGAACGGGCCGTCGAACCAGGCGCGCGCGTCGCGGAATTGCGCGTCGAAATCGCTGGCGACTTCCGAACCCACTTCGTAGCAGCAGCGGCCGATGGCCGGGCCGATCGCGGCGATCACGTCTTCCGGCTCCGTGCCGAATTCCATTTTCATGCGGCCCAGAGTTTTCACGGCGATGCGGGCAAGCGTGCCGCGCCAGCCGGAATGAATGGCGGCGATGGCTCGGTTTTTCTTGTCGGCGAAGAGGATCGGAACGCAGTCGGCCGTTTGCACCACCAGCAGAACGCCGGGTTCGCGCGTGAAAAGCGCATCGCCCTGCAGGGCGGATTTGGCGCCGGCGGTCGCCGCGTCGAGATTCGCGGAGTCGATGAAATGCGCGGCGTCGGAATGGAGCTGCTTGAGCGCGGCCACGCGCATTTTTCCGGCGCCGATGGCGCGGAAGAATTTGGCGCGATTTTCAGTGACGCGCGGGCGCGTATCCCAGTCGGTGAAGCCTAGGTTGAGCACGCGTTCGGATTTGGATTTCGAGCCGCGGACGGGCGCGGGGAGTTCGCTCGCGCCGCCGGGGCGCGTGCTGAATCCGTGGACGAGCCAGCCAAGGCGCGCCAGCGCAGGGGATTCGAGGACTTGCAGAGCTCCGGAGCGGCGCGGTTTCCATTCGGTGGCGCGTGGACGGGCGCGGACGGCGGACTTTCTGTTTTCGACAATCAGCGGCATGTCAGCGGACCGAAGAGGAGTGACAATCGTTTCCTCAAGGTCAGTATAATCTCAAACGTGTGACGGATTCTCGTGCGTTCCGCCGAAGAGCGGTTCTTCGACGGCGCCCGCCGCCGCGGACTCCGCTCGGAATGACGGCGAGACATCAAGAACAGGCCAAGAATATACATGATCGTTGGATTGGGACTCGACATCGCGGAAGTGGATCGCATCGAAGAAGCCATCGCGCGGCATGGCGCGCCGTTTCTCGAGCGGCTGTTCACGCCGGCCGAAGTGGAATATTGCGAGCGGCACAAGAACCGCTACGAGCGGTACGCGGCGCGGTTCGCCGCAAAAGAAGCGGCCATGAAGGCGCTGGGAACCGGATGGAGCCGCGGCGTGCGCTGGCGGGATATTGAAGTGGCGCGCGAGCCGGGCGGAAAGCCGGCGCTGCGGCTTTCGGGCGTGGCGCGGGAGATTGCGGACCGGCTGGGCGTGAAGCATATTGCCATGACGATTACGCACAGCGGGAATCTGGCGCTGGCGCAGGTGATTTTCGAAGGATGAGAGTTGCCAGCCGGGCGTCTGAAGAGAGGTTCTTCGACTCCGGCCGCCTGCGGCGGCTTCCGCTCAGAATGACGGCTTCAAAATCTCAGGAAAAACCAAAACTCAAGGGCAAGGGAGGGAACGAAAGGCCTCCGGCCGGCTGCACCGACCTGAGCTACAGAACTGCTTCGTGCCACTCGTTAGCCGGATGGCGGCCCGGAATTTTCATCTTCAGGTAGTTCCCCGTTAGGGCTTCCGTTGAATCACCGTCGTTTCGCGCGAGTGTGAGAGCGCGAAGCGAGCGTCCCGTTTGCGCGGCGCGAAATGCGGCGGATTTGCGTTCGCTGAGGGCGCGGAGCGCGCGGGCGCGTTCGCGGATCGTTTGCGCGGGGACGCGTTCGCCGAGAGCGGCTGCGGCGGTGCCGGGGCGTTCCGAGAACGAGAAAACATGCAGGTACGTGAACGGGAGGCGCTCGATGAAATCGAGTGTGTCGCGGAAGTCTTGGTCGGTTTCGCCCGGGAAACCGGCGATCACGTCGGCGCCGATGCCTGCGTCGGGCAGCGCGCGGCGGATCAGTTGCAGGCGTTCGGCGTAATGCGCGGTGCGATACCACCGGTGCATGGCGCGCAGGATGCGGTCGGAGCCGGATTGCAGCGGGATATGAAAATGGCGCGCGATGCGCGGGGATGAGGCAACCAGCGCGACGAATTCCTCGGTGACGTCCTGCGGCTCGATGGAGCTGAAGCGCAGGCGGTCGAGCGGGGTTTCGTCGAGGATGCGGCGGACGACCTCGGCGAGACCGGCGCGGGGATCGAGGTCGCGGCCGTAACTGCCCAGGTTGATGCCGCTGAGAACGATCTCTTTTGCGCCGGCGTCAACATTGTTGACGACTTCGCGGACCACTTCGCCGGGCGAAAGGCTGCGGCTTCTGCCTCTTACGAACGGGATCACGCAATAGGAGCAGCGGTTGTTGCAGCCATCCTGAATCTTTAAGATCGGCCGCGTCCGATCCCGCGCGGGCGATTCGGCGGGCGCGGTGTGAATGGTGGCCTGCGCGAAGATGTCGCCGGTGAGGATTTTGGCCGGTCCGCGGGCGAGCGAAAGCGGATCGTCGGCGAGCTCGGCGACGGCGACGAAGTCGTGAATGCGCTGCGGTTGCCGTGCCGCGTCGCGCAGGATTTCCGGAATCTTCGATTGATGTGAATTCCCCACGACCCATTCCACGCCTTCGATGGCCGCGAGTTCTTCGGGAGCGCGCTGGGCGTAGCAGCCGGTGACGACAATGCGCGCGCCGGGATTGGCGAGGTGGATTTTGCGCAGGGCTTCGCGGGCTTGTGAATCCGCGGCGGCAGTGACGGTGCACGTATTCAGGATCACTACGTCGGCGGCAGAGTGTTCGCTTGCGGGCGTCAGGCCGTCAGCCAGCAGCGCGCTGCGCATGGCCGAAGCGTCGGCGTCGGTCGCGCGACAACCGAAATTTTCGATGGAGAAAGTGGGCATGGTCAGACAACGCGCAAGAAGCAGGGCAAATTATAACAGCGATTTGTGAAGGTGCAGGTCGAGCGGGCCGAGCTAGACGTTGACGCCGCGGCGTTGGTAGCAGAGCAGGATCAGGTCGGCGCGGCGGCGGACGCCGAATTTGGCGAGCAGGTTCGAGACGTGGAATTTCACGGTGCGTTCGGAAATATGCAGACGGTCGGCGACTTCTTTATTGGCCAGGTTTTCGAGCAGCCCGGTGAGGACTTCCTGCTCGCGGCGGCTCAATTCGTTGGGCGAATCGACGCGCAGGCGCCGCCCGCCGGTTGAGCCCAGAATCGAATCGACGAAGCGGGAAAGCACGGGACGGGAGACCCAGATACCGCCGGCAGCGACCTGGGGCAGCGCCCGAGGCAGCTGCTCGCGGGCCTCGGCATAGGTCATGATGCCCTTGGCGCCCTGCCGCAGCAGCGAAAAGCTTTCGGATTCCTTGAGATTATCGCCCACTACAAGAAGCCGCGCGCCGGTAAACCGGTCGAGAATATTGCCCAGCAACGCGCCAGTGGCCTGGCGAGCCGCATGGGCATCGACCACGTATACACTCGCCTTCGGCACGTCCAGATTGCGCAGATCCGGAGCCAGCATCGAATCCAGCTGCTTGGCGGTGATCTGAAAGCCGGAATCCTCGAGCAGGCGCTGGAACTCGTTGAGCACCATAGGGTGCGGCGAGAGCAGGCAGACTCTGAGGTTTTGCTTTCCGTTCGATTTCGCGGCCATCTTGAATTCAGGCTAGCCGAATTGACGGATGTGGGCAACGAAATGAAACCACGTGATTTCGTACCAGACACGGGTGGGACTTCCGATAGTACTATTGCGCGAAGGTTGTAATTTCGGAGCGTGCGCGAAGAGTTAATCGGCCTGCGCGGACGATTCGGCCGAGAAAGCTGCGTCGCCATCCTGCTTGCGGCGCGGGCGTTTGGCGGGCAGGCCGGCCTGGCGCACCTTGTAGAGCAGCGCGCGATAGCTGATTTTCAGCTGTTCGGCGGTGCGGCGGCGGTTCCAGTGATTGGCTTGCAGTACTTTCAGGATGACGTCGCGCTCCATGCGCCGGGTCACTTGCTGGGCGATGCGCTTGAGCGGGATGTTGCCGTCTTCCGAGGTCTCGTAGGTGAAATGCACCGGCGCTTTTTCCGGGCGCTGCTCCGCGTAGAACGACTCTTCCGAGCCGAGGACCACGTAGCGCGCCAGGCAGTTTTCCAGTTCGCGGACGTTGCCGGGCCAATCGCGCTGCTGCAGCAGATGGATCGTCTCGCGCGACGGCGCGGGCGCTTCGCGCTGGAAGCGGCGATTGAATTGGGCGCGCAGATATTCGACCAGGTAGGGAATATCTTCGCGGCGCTCGCGGAGCGAAGGCAGCGTGATGCTGATCACGTTGATGCGGTAGAAGAGATCGGCGCGGAAGCCGCCGGCCTCGATTTCCTTGGACAGGTTGCGGTTCGTGGCGCAGATGATGCGCGCATCCATGCGGCGCTCTTCGTGATCGCCGATGCGGGTGAAGTGGCCGTCCTGCAGCACGTGAAGGAGCTTGGCCTGCAAGCTCGCGTCCAGCTCGGCGATTTCGTCCATGAACAGCGTGCCGCCCTGGGCGAGCTCCATGCGGCCGGGCTTGTTGTTGTTCGCGCCGGTGAAAGCGCCCTTCTGAAACCCGAAGAGTTCGCTTTCGATCAGCGTACCCGGGATCGCGGGACAATTGACCTTTACAAAGGGGCCCTTCCGCCAGGGCGACGCATTGTGGATGTAATGCGCCAGGACCTCTTTGCCGGTTCCGCTTTCACCGAGAATCAGGATCGGGACGTTTAAACCCGCGGCGCGCTCCACCTTTTGACGGACAGCCTGCATGGCCTCCGACGGACCGAAGTAGATGTGGTCCGGCGGATACTCGGGCTGATTCGTCGGGAAATCCTGTCGAGCTGTGGCCGCAGATACCATTCGGGTCAATGGCCCAGGACACCGGGCCTGTCGCGCTCCTGACCTGTACGTTGCACCCTTGAAGCCAAACGTGAGGTTGGAGCGGCTGCAGCGAGAAAAGCTGGGACCCTAATACTACGCATCTAGTTCGCTGATTCTAAATGTGTTGCTGGAAATCAGAGGCGTGCGGGCGAGCTGGTTCTAGTACGCACTCCCCCACATTTTCTGGCGCGGCGGCAGAACTTCCTTGGAACTCTTGGGAACGGGAGTTCTCAATTGGTCGTTAGGATTCTCAGATTATTTTCCACAAAGATTTCCACGGACGAGCCGGGGCCCTGGTGGTACACACCACGCCGCAACGCCGGGTTCGGGACGAGCCAAGGTTTTCAGGATGACGTATGCGGACTGGCGGCAGATCGAGGCGCGTGCGGCTGACTAGGCGCGCGTGCCTTCGCCGCGCACGATATCGTAGCGCTCGATCACTGCCGCGACGCCGATCGACTCGTGATCATCGTCCGATCGCTTGTCGACGCGGATCACGCGACCGTGCGCGCGCACGAAAACTTCGGAGCCGCGCGTGATTTCGGCCGGCAGCGTGAGCGTGAAATCCAGCTCGGAGCCCGGCGCGAGATCATCGGTGACGGTGAAATAGACGCCGCGTGTGGAGATGTCGCGCGTCTGGCCGCTGTGCATGCGCGGCTCGCGATTGATTGGCATCCGGATGTTGACAGGCAGAGATAGGTCGTACCGACGTGCCAGCCGACGTTCAGTCATATTCCCCAGACTCCCTCACGGATGGATTCAATTTCTCTCGCGTTTTGCAATAACGAAGTGCAATCGCTCTTCCAAACGCCTCGCAATAAGCCACTTGCGGGCCGGAGGAGCGTCCAGCTCTAAAGCCGCGCGAGAAAAAGAGTCTGCGTAGCCCGCGCGACAAACAACTCCTTTGCCAGCAACAAAGGATTGCTGACTCTTGAGCCAAGTGATGCGGTCCACTTGAATTCCGCGCGATGGGCTTGTCGCGCGTCGCCTGTTTCGGTCGGGAATATTAGTTTATGGCAAGAGGGGTTGGTAGGGATATTTGACGGCGTGTGCCCTACTTATGCAACAGTTTGCAGGGACCAGGACTACGCACCCGCCCACAACTCACGCGACTTTTTCGGGCTGGTTCCAGGACGCCGCGCGAGCAGGTTTCACCGGAAAAAATCCGGGTTCGCTTTCAGGGTTTGCGCCAGATTTTCGAAACCGCTAGGAAACGCGGCCTCCGGGAACGACGGGCGCTTCGACCTCGTCGGATTCCTTGTGGTCCTCGGATTTTGCCGCGGCTTCGCGAGCGGCCGCCGCTGCTTTCGCGGCTTCCTTGGCCGCTGCGGATCGGGCGCCGCGTCCGGAATCGAGATTGAACTGGCGCATTTTGTAAAGCAGCGCCTTGTAGCTGATTCCCAGCATGCGCGCGGCATCCTTGCGGCACCAATTCGTTTTGTCGAGCGCGTCGGCGATCGCTTCCATCTCCGCTTCGTCTTTCAATCCGCGCACGAGCGCTTTCAGGCCCTGTTCCTTGGGCGCGGGCGCTTCGGCGCGCGGAGCGGTGCGCTGCTGCTGGCCGGTCATTTCCAGCAATTCGCGGAAGCTGCCTTCGTCGTCTTCCAGGATCACGTAGCGCTTCACGAAATTCTCCAGCTCGCGCAGGTTTCCGGGCCACGGGTAGCGGAGCGCCGCTTCGAGCAGGTTTTTCGAAGGATCGGGAGCCGGCTTTCCGTATTTTTCGCTGTATTTCACCAGGAAATGCCGGAAGAGCAGCGGAATTTCGGAGGCGCGCTCGCGCAGCGGCGGAATATGCAGCGAGAGGACGTTGAGCCGGTAGTACAAATCCTCGCGGAACTTTCCGGAGCGCATGGCTTCCTTCACGTCCACGTTGGTGGCCGCCAGCACGCGCACATCGACGTTGGCAACGGAGCGCCCGCCGAGCCGCGAAAATTGTCCGTCCTGCAGCACGTGCAGCAGCTTGGCTTGTAGGTGAGGGCTCATCTCCGCGATTTCATCGAGGAAAATGGTGCCTTTATTGGCGAGCTCGAATTTGCCGGGCTTGGCGCGAACCGCGCCCGTGAACGCGCCCTGTTCGTATCCGAAAAGCTCCGATTCCAGCAGTTCGCCGGGCAGAGCCGCGCAGTTCACCTTGACGAATGCCTGCTGCTGGCGCCGCGAGCGAAGATGGATCATGCGCGCGACTACTTCCTTGCCCACGCCGCTTTCGCCG
>Ga0335083_10012518_pt1 | contig 10143 bp, 8 predicted proteins | sample Lox_Sample_42_FD_206716 | JGI IMG/M metagenome (GOLD analysis project Ga0335083, IMG submission 206716) | Soil microbial communities from Loxahatchee National Wildlife Refuge, Florida, United States - Lox_Sample_4.2 | ecosystem: Environmental > Terrestrial > Soil > Wetlands | place: USA: Florida...
AATGCCGAAGAAGCGTTACGCCGATCCGTCCAGCCCACTGGCCGGCTTGATCTAGGTTCGTTGTTCGAGCTTCGGCAGATCGTTCTTGTCGATGGCGCCTTCGCGGATCGTGCCGTTGACAATGAAGGCGGGGGTGCCGTCGATGTGGGTCGCGGCGGCAAGCGCATGGGCCGCTGCAATGGTTGAATCGATCGACGGATCGCGCATGTCGGCCTGGAGCTTGTTGACGTCGAGGCCGGCTTTCTCCGCGTCGGCATAGACCATTGCGTCGTTCACCACATCCTCTTCGTTCATGAGGAGGAAGTGGAACGCGAGATACTTGTCGGGCTGCTTGCGCGCGGCGAGCGCGGCACGCGCCGCAACGACGGACTCGCGACCCTTGATGGGAAATTCGATGAAGGCGAAGCGCGCGTTGTTCTTGTGCGCGTTGTAGAACGCTTTCACGGTCGGAAGCGAGGCGCGGCAGAACGGGCAATTGTAGTCGAAGAACTCGACGAAAGTTGTCCTGGCGTTGGCCGGCCCGGTGACGAAAGCAACGCGCGGGTTGAAGTAGGGCTTGAGGCCGATCTTGTTCACAGCCTTCTGGCGCGCGGAATCCTCCTCCTCGGCCTGTTGCGACTGAAGCCGGTTGGTGAGTTCGACAAGGATCTGCGGATTGGCAAGAAGGTAGTCATGGATGCGGGCGTCGCTCGCAGGCCGCAAGAGTCCGGTGGCAACCGCACCGATGCCGATGACGACGGCCGCCAAGGCGCCGGCGATTGCACCGACCACGCCCGCGCGAAGTTCATTGTTCACTGGATTGATATCTCCGATCGGTCAGCGCCGGCGGCGATCATGCGAGCTCGCGACGGACAGGATGTCGTTCGCGCGTTGCCAGTCCGGCGATCCTGCCGGCAGCCGGTGCTCGGCCAGCGTCGCAAAGTGTGCAGCGTCCCTGAAATTGCCGACATTGTAGTCGAGTTCCGCCGTCGAAAGATTGGCCATCGGCTCGTTGCCGCTGTCGCTGTAAGCCTGCGCCGCTTCGTACCAGGCAAACGTGTTGTCGTTCTCCTGGTTGAGCGCCATCTTCAGGTTTTCCACCGCGGGCTTGGACAGCGCCGGCCGTTCTGTCGCGATCTGCGCCGCAGCGAGCGAGATGCGCAGCAGCGGCGCATCGGGAAGAAGATCGACGGCCTTCTGATACGGTGCAACACCTTTCTCCGGCTGGCTCATGTCGACATAGATCTGACCGAGGACTTCCCAGTAATACGGATTGCGCGGGTCTTCCTTCACCAGGCTGTTGATTTCGGCGAGCGCCTTTTGGAGGTCGGGCTTGCGGAAATAAGCCATGGCGCGGGCGTAGCGTGCCTCCTGGCTTTGGTCGGTCAGCGGATACCGGTTCAGCACGGTCTCAGGCTTGGACAAGAACCCCGCAAGCTTCGCCTGAATGAGGTGGAATTTGTGGACCGCTTCGGGGCTGTCCTGAACGTCCTTGTACGGCGATGCCTCAGCCTCGCGTTGCAACAGCGCGATGCGCTCTCGATCCGCCGGGTGGTCGGAGATGAACGGCTGGTTGTAATAGGCGGACATCGCGATATCGTTCGCGAAGCGCTCAAACACTTCCACCATGCCGCGGCCGGACTGATGCGTCGCCAGAAGAAAGCGCTGCCCCATCTGGTCGGCCGTCGCTTCCTGGACGCGGCTGAACTGGAGGAACTGCGCCATCGCGGCCTGCTCGCCCATCGCCATGGCGCTCATGCCGGCCTCGCCGCCGCCGGCTGCCGCTGCCGCGATGCCGACGACCATGCCGATCAGCATCGGGACCATGGCTTTGCGCATCGCATCCGCATCGCGAATGATGTGGCCGCCGGCGATATGGCCGGTTTCGTGCGCCAGAACGCCGATCACCTGGTTCGGCGTCTTGAGTTCCATGATGAGCCCGGCATTGACGAAGATGTCTTCGCTTTCGGTCGCGGATGGGCTCTGCGCGGCAAATGCGTTGATTGTCGGATCGTTGACAAGATAAAGCCGCACCGTTGCCGGATCGAGTCCAGCCGCCCGCAGGATCGGGTCTTCATTCTGATGAAGCCAGCGCTCGATCTCGGTGTCGCGCAGCAGATCGATGGATTGCGCGGCCGCCTGGTTCGTGATGACGCAAGTGGCGACCACCATCGATGCCACGGCGTATGCCACGCGGCGAACGACATTGGAATGCTTCGGGGGATTGCAAAAACGCAACGGCTGACCTCTCATTCGTCCCCCAACAGGCGGGACGGTATGTGCGGCAAGGCTGTGGCGTCAACCGGGCCGGTCACATGAACGGACCGCAATCTGCGCTAACCATGCTGGTTCCGATGGCCAAGGATTCTCACCGAAGGTTCATGTTTCGCGGCATTCACCTTTTCGCAGTGGCTTGTGCCGCCGCGCTGACAGCTTGCGCGGACTCGGGTGAAACCACCGCACCGGTCGCCAGCGGCTATGTGGTCGGCGACGAGCCTTATGCCGTACAGGCTGGCGCCTCGGTTCTGGCGGAAGGCGGCAATGCCGTCGACGCCGCCACGGCGACCTACTTTGCCCTTTCCGTGACCTATCCAGTCGCTGCGGGCCTTGGCGGGGGTGGCCTGTGCATCGTCCATGGGGCGGGCGAAGGAATACAGGACGAGGCATTCGTCTTCCTGCCGCGCGATGCCGCCAGCAAAGGGGCCTTCGCAGTTCCCGGCAATGTGCGCGGCTTTGCCGCGCTGCAGGCGGCGCACGGAAGCCTTCCCTGGCAGCGCGACGTCGCCGAAGCCGAACAGATGGCGACGACCGGTTTTCCCATTTCGACGGCACTCGCCGCACGGCTCGCAGCGTCGCAAGATGTGATCCGACTCGATGCGAACTTGGCGGCGGAATTCCTCGACGAGTCGGGACACGTCAAGACTGAGGGAAACCGCGCGTCCAACCTGGAACTCGGCCGGACACTCAGCCGCATTCGCGAAGGCGGCAGCGACGGGCTTTATCGGGACACGACCGCGAACGCCATTGCCTCCTACACAGCCGCGCAGGGCGGTGCGATCACCCGGGCAGAACTCGATGCATCTGTCGCCCAGCGCGCCGCACCGGACCGCGTTACGTTGGGAGATGCAACAGCCTTGCTCCCGCCGCAACGCGTCGGCTCGGGTGCATTTGCGGCGAGCCTGATCAAGGACGTCGAGAATGTGAGCGCGCAACCGGGCGAAGGCGGCATGGCGCGCAGCCTTGCACTGGCAACAGCACGATCGCTCGACACATTCAACGTGAAGACGTTGCCAACCGACCTCGGATCGACCGGCTTTGCCGCGGTCGACAATTCCGGACAAGCAGTTGCGTGCGCCGTGACCATGGACGGTCCGTTCGGTTCCGGGCACACCGTCGACAATACAGGCATTACATTGGCGCGCGCGCCGTCGGGCGGAGCGGCCGGCCTGGCACCGGCATTCCTCACGCCCCTGATCGCGTTGAAGGGAGACGCGGTCGCGCTGGCCGGTGCGGGATCCGGAGGGCCGAACGGAACGGCGTCGATCGTCTATTCCCTGCTCAACGTCGCGGCCTCGGACACGGTATCTCCCGATTTCGTGCGCACGACGGGCGTGGCACCCTTTGACACCGTCAACGCCATCCTTTGCCAGAACAGCACCTGCACCGCAGTGGCTGACCCGGGGGCCCATGGTCTCGGCAAGGCTGTTGGGCAATGATGATCGCGGCGCAAGAAGCCGCGACGACGATGCACAAGGATTTTCGGATTACGCCGGAATTGCTGCTCAAAGCCTACGCCATGGGTATCTTTCCCATGGCGGAGCGGCGCGACTCGCCATCGCTGTTCTGGGTATCACCGGATGAGCGCGGCATCCTTCCGCTCGAGAGTTTCCATGTTCCCCACCGGCTTGCCCGGACCGTGCGCAGCAACCGGTTCAAGGTCACCATCAATCAGGCATTCGATCAGGTGATGCAGGCATGTGCGCAATCCCAGCGTGGCCGGGAGCAGACCTGGATCAATGCGGAGATCGTCTCACTCTATACCGCGCTTCATACGATCGGCCATGCGCACTCCGTGGAGTGCTGGCGCGAGGACAAATTGGCCGGCGGACTGTATGGCGTCAGTCTCGGCGCAGCCTTCTTCGGCGAGAGCATGTTCAGCCGCGAGCGCGATGCCAGCAAGGTTGCGCTGGTCCACCTCGTCACGCGACTGGTCGATCGCGGGTTTGAACTGCTGGATGCGCAGTTCATCACCGACCACCTGGCGCAGTTCGGTGCCATCGCGGTGTCGCGCCATGAGTATCTCGAGAAACTGGAGGAGGCGATCGCCAGGCCCGCCGAGTTCTACTGATCGGCGCCTTCAGGCAGCTCGGGCAGCTTCTCGTTGGCTGTCGCGTCCGGTGACGTCGGTTTGACCGGCGCGGTCGATGCAACGGTCGGCGCCTGCTGGCCGGGCTGGTTGGTCTTGCAGCTGATCACCCACACGTCATAGAGCGGATGCTCCATGCCGTTGAGCGATGGGCTCGACGCCAGCATCCAGCCCGAGAAAACCTTGCGCTCCGGCTGATCGGGCCTTGCATCGACGATCTGCAGGAACGCCGTCGTCTCAGGTGTCTCGGTGATCGGCGTGGAGTAGCAATATCGCGCCGTGATGGTCAGCGTGGCGAACTTTACCGGCACGCCGATCGGCGCATAGATGTTGGTGGCGCGCGCCGTGATCTTGTCGAGGCCGCGCAGGATGACCATCCGCTTGATACGATCCTTGCCGGGGATCGCGTCATTGACGGTCAACTCGTGCGACGGCGTGGCGTAAGCGGGCCTGGCGGCGGTGGCTGCGATATCGACCCTGACGCTGCTGGCAGCAAGCGCGCTGCCGGACACGAGGCAGAGGAACGCACAAACAGAAACGAGTTTCATGGGTGACCTTGGGTCGCCGGCTTGGCCTTGGGTTGTTGCCCTCCTGGCGCACTGCCTCCGCCGCTGCTCGTGTTGCCATAAATGGCACGGCCGATCAGCCCCATGATGTCGACCGAGCCCTGTGTATTGGCGATCTGCGCATTGGCGCGGAGATTGGTTGTGCTGCCGCCCGGCTGAACCGACAGATACGGATTGCCGAGCAGCCCCGCCGACGTGACTTTGATCGCGGAATCATCGGGGATTTGCACGTCGTTGCGGATCGTCAGCCGCACGACCGCGAGATAGGTCTTGGGATCGAGACTCACATTCGAGACGGACCCGATCTTCACGCCATGAAGACGGACATCTGTTCCCGGCGTGATGCCGTCGGCGCTGGCGAACCGCGCCTCGATCGGGTAGCCGGACAGGCTGCCGGAACTCGTGCTCGAATAGGCGAAGATCAGAAAACCGGCGGCGATGGCGACAACCAGCGCACCGATCAGCGTTTCGACCAAGTGGTTGTTCTGCATGACGCTCGCTTACTCTGGCACCCAGGCTTCATAGTCGGCTGTTGTCGGCGCGTGCTGGCCGGTCCGCAACAGACTTCCCTCTGGCCGATATGCACCGGGCGTGCCGGAGAGGTTCGGCTGATGCTCTTTCTCCCACGACTTTGTCTTCACTGGGGCAGAGGGCGGAGCCTCCTTGAAGGTGTGATGCAGCCAACCGTGCCAGTCCGGCGGAACGCGGGAAGCTTCGACGGTGCCGTTGTAGACAACCCAACGCCGGGCGCCGCCCTTCTTTTGATAATAGCGGTTGCCGAAGCGGTCTGTGCCGACCAGTTCGCCGGTCAGCCAGGTCGTCAGCAGCGTTCCCCAGGTGGCGCCGCTCCACCAGACAAAGATGCGCTTCAGCCAGTTCATCGCTTGGAATAAGTCCAAATCACGCGAAGGCAGGGACTACAGGGGCGCCCCGCCACTTGCAACAGGCAGCGAACGCCGCAGGCCGTCAGATCAACCTGTGCTCCCGAGAGTCAAAAATATTTTTGCCCGGGGCAGCGGGTCCTGCTTGACACGGCGAATTACCAACAGCTTTCGAGGGTCCTCGCACACAAGATGTAGTGGTCCATTTACCATTTAACGCTTGCGTGACAGTGCGCCCCGTGTCCATAGTTAGCGCCTGTCGCCCATCGCGACACAACATCTGGCGGACGCAGACAAGACGTAGCGTCCGGGGCTGGGCCGCTCTGGCTTAACCCCGGCGAGCGGCGAACTGTCCCCAAAGCGATGGCCGGCACGGGAGCAACGAGCAGGACTTATCTGGGGGAGCCACATGCGTATCCGGCGTCAGTTCACTGTCGAAGGCCGCTCGCCATACGAGGGCATCGCGTTCCGCAATGCGTCGAGCGAGATCCGCAATCCGGACGGCTCGATCGTCTTCAAGCAGGCCGATATCGAGGTGCCGGAGGACTGGAGTCAGGTCGCCTGCGACGTGCTCGCCCAGAAGTACTTCCGCAAGGCGGGCGTGCCGGTGACACTGAAAGCGGTGCCGGAAGAAGGCGTGCCGGAATGGCTGTGGCGCAAGGCGCCGGATGGCGATGAGACCCGCGGCGAGAACTCCGCGAGGGAAGTGTTCGATCGCCTCGCCGGCACCTGGACCTACTGGGGCTGGAAAGGCGGCTATTTCGACACCGAATCCGACGCCCGCGCCTTCCACGACGAGCATTGCTACATGCTCGCGACCCAGAAGGCCGCACCGAATTCGCCGCAATGGTTCAACACCGGCTTGCACTGGGCCTACGGAATCGATGGCCCGAGCCAGGGCCACTACTATGTCGATCACGTTTCGGGTCGTCTGACGAAATCGGCCTCGTCCTACGAGCACCCGCAACCGCACGCCTGCTTCATCCAGTCGATCAAGGATGATCTCGTCAACGATGGCGGCATCATGGATTTGTGGGTGCGCGAAGCGCGCCTTTTCAAATACGGATCCGGCACCGGCACGAATTTCTCGGCATTGCGCGGCGAGAACGAGAGGCTCTCCGGTGGCGGCAAGTCCTCCGGCCTGATGAGCTGGCTCAAGATCGGCGACCGCGCTGCCGGCGCCATCAAGTCCGGCGGCACGACGCGGCGCGCGGCGAAGATGGTGATCGTCGACATCGACCATCCGGACATCGAGCAGTTTATCGACTGGAAAGTGATCGAGGAACAGAAGGTCGCTTCGATGGTCGCGGGCTCCAAGCTCGCCGAGAAACACCTCAAGGCCGTCATGAAGGCCTGCATCAACTGCGAAGGCTCGAACGACGATTGCTTCGATCCGAAGAAAAACCCGGCGTTGCGCCGCGAGATCAAGTTCGCGCGCAAAAACATGATCCCCGACAATTATATCGAACGGGTGATCAGTTTTGCGAAACAGGGCTTCAAGGATATCGACTTCAGGGTCTACGACACCGATTGGGACAGCGAGGCGTATCTCACCGTCTCGGGCCAGAATTCGAACAACTCCGTGCGCGTGACTGACGAATTTCTCCGCGCGGTGGCGAACGACGAAGACTGGAACCTCACCTATCGTCGCAGCAATCTGGTGGCCAAGACCGTGAAGGCGCGCGAGTTGTGGGAAAAGGTCTCCTATGCTGCGTGGGCGTGCGCCGATCCCGGCATCCAGTTCCACACCACGGTGAACGACTGGCACACGTGCCCGGCCGGCGGCGACATCCGAGCATCGAACCCGTGCTCGGAATACATGTTCCTCGACGACACGGCCTGCAATCTCGCTTCGCTGAACCTCATGGCCTTCCGGAAAGAGGTTGATGGCAGGCAGGTGTTCGACGTCGCCGCCTACGAACATGCCGTGCGGCTGTGGACCGTCGTGCTCGAAATCTCGGTGATGATGGCACAGTTCCCATCCCGCGAGATTGCGCAGCTCTCCTACGACTACCGCACGCTGGGCCTGGGTTACGCCAACATCGGCGGCCTGCTGATGGCCGCCGGCATTCCGTACGACTCGCGCGAAGGCCGCGCCATCGCCGGGGCGCTGGCCGCCATCATGACCGGCCGCTCCTATGCGGCGTCGGCGGAGATGGCGGGCGAGCTGGGACCGTTCCCCGAATACCCAGCGAACCGCGATCACATGCTGCGCGTCGTGCGCAACCATCGCCGCGCCGCGCATGGCGAGACGGACGGATACGAGAAGCTCTCCACATCGCCCGTTCCGCTCGATCATGCCGCGATCAGCCAGGCCGAGCTTTCCATCGCCGCGCGCGGTGCCTGGGACGATGCGCTGTCGATGGGCGAGGATTTCGGCTTCCGCAACGCGCAGGCGACCGTCATCGCGCCGACCGGCACGATCGGCCTGGTCATGGATTGCGACACGACCGGAGTCGAACCCGATTTCGCCCTGGTGAAGTTCAAGAAGCTGGCCGGCGGCGGCTACTTCAAGATCATCAACCGTTGCGTACCGGAGGCATTGCGCACGCTGGGATACGACCAGTCGCAGATCGACGACATCGTTGCCTATGCGGTGGGCCACGGGACGCTGGAAGGCTCCAACGCCCTCAGCCATGGCGCGTTGCGCGCGAAAGGGTTTGGTGAAGCTGAGATCGGCAAGGTCGAAGCCGCACTCGAATCCGCGTTCGACATCCGCTTCGTGTTCAACAAGTGGACGCTGGGCGAAAGCTTCTGCATCGACACGCTGAAGCTTCCCGCCGGTGATCTGGACGCAGCGGACTTCGACATGCTGAAGGCGCTGGGTTTCGCGCGCGCCGAAATCGACGTCGCCAACCTCCATGTCTGCGGTGCCATGACTCTGGAAGGTGCGCCGCACCTGAAGGCGGAGCACCTGCCCGTGTTCGACTGCGCCAATCCGTGTGGGCGCATCGGCAAGCGGTCGCTGTCGGTCGAAAGCCACATCCGCATGATGGCGGCGGTGCAGCCGTTCATTTCGGGTGCCATCTCCAAGACCATCAACATGCCGAACAACGCCACCGTGAAGGAGTGCGGCGAAAGCTACATGCTGTCGTGGAAGCTGGCGCTCAAGGCCAACGCGCTCTATCGCGACGGCTCGAAGCTTTCGCAGCCGCTCGCAAGCCAGGTTCTGGCATTCGACGACGAGGAAGACGAGGTGGAGGATTTCCTCGCCGCACCGGCCGCGCAGCGCACCACGGTCGTCACCGAACGCATCATCGAGAAGGTCATCGAGCGCGTCAGCCGCGAGCGCGAGAAGCTGCCGCAGCGCCGCAAGGGCTACACGCAGAAGGCCATCGTCGGCGGCCACAAGGTGTACCTGCGCACCGGCGAATACGAAGACGGCCGCATCGGCGAGATCTTCATCGACATGCACAAGGATGGCGCCGCGTTCCGCTCGCTGATGGATGCCTTCGCCATCGCCATCTCGATGGGCCTGCAGTACGGCGTACCGCTGGAGGAATTCGTCGACGCCTTCACCTTCACCCGCTTCGAACCGGCAGGTCTCGTTCTCGGCAACGATTCGATCAAGAACGCTACCTCCATCCTCGACTACATCTTCCGCGAGCTGGCGGTGTCCTATCTCGGTCGCAACGATCTCGCCCATGTGCCACCCACGGCGGACGAGGATGTCGGCACCGGCGTCGGCGACAGCGAGCGCGCGCCGAAAGAGGCGATCAGGCGCGTCGCATCGACCGGCTATCTGCGCGGCCAGCTGAAGCCCTTCATCGTGCACGGCAACACGGCGCCCAAGATGATGGAGGAAGAGCACGCGCACGGCGAACTTCACATCCACGAACAGATCGACGTGGATGTCGAGGTGAATACCGAAGATACGTTCGAGGCGCAGATGCGCGAGATCCGCGACGAGGTGCTGGAGGTGGCTGGCAATCCGGTCGGCGAACTCGTCACCGCGATCGGCGCGAGCCTGACACAACGGGCCGAAGCGGCATCCAGCAAGGCGGGCAAGGCGCGCGAGATCGCGGCCAAGCGCTCTGCCGAGGCGCGCATGAAGGGCTTCGAGGGCGATGCCTGCGGCTCCTGCGGCAACTTCACCCTCGTCCGCAACGGTACCTGCCTCAAGTGCAACACCTGTGGAGGCACATCCGGATGCAGCTGATTAGCGACATCGCTGATGTCGCGGCGGTGCGCTCGCAAGGGCGTGCCGCCTAAACGCTTTGGTAATGGTGGAGATACGAATGAGAAAAACATAGCGCATCAAGCAAGAAGGCTCTGAGCGTTGCTGCGCTCAAAGCCTTCTCCGGAACTTGGTTCCCTTCAACCCTGTCGAATCACCAACAAAGGTCAATAA
>Ga0335083_10012520_pt1 | contig 10143 bp, 11 predicted proteins | sample Lox_Sample_42_FD_206716 | JGI IMG/M metagenome (GOLD analysis project Ga0335083, IMG submission 206716) | Soil microbial communities from Loxahatchee National Wildlife Refuge, Florida, United States - Lox_Sample_4.2 | ecosystem: Environmental > Terrestrial > Soil > Wetlands | place: USA...
CATCAGCCGAGTGGTGCGCATCCCGGGCTCGAACCCGTCGAGGAGGGCGTCGTACCGCTCTCCGTCGTGTCCGATGGCATCGGCCTGCTCTCGACGCAGCGCGAGCAGGCGCTCCAGCCGGGGGGCGAAGGGGGCGAAGGAGCGCTCCTCCCGGGACACGCGCCAGGCGGTGAGCGCCGCCCCCTGCGCCTCGGCCAGGGTCCGAACCAGGTCCGCCGGGACGCGCACCGCGCGGTCCCGCTCGCGGGTGAGAACCCGGGCCATGGCTCGCTCGTCCTCGGAGCCGGGCGCCTCCATCCAGCGGGCCAGCCATTCCCCCACCTCGGGCGCCACCAGCCGCTGGTGGTAGAGGCCCTGGAGCGTCGACAGCTGGCTCGCCCGCGCCGACTCCGCCTTGGGCGGCAGGTGGGTCTCCTGGTCCCAGGTGGCGAGCCCGATGATGCCGGCCAGGTCCTTCAGCTCGCGCATCCGGCCGAGGAGCAGAGAACGTGCGTCGTCCATGTCTCCCCCGGGAGCTTACCCTGACGTAAGACCACTCCATGGCGGACCGCCTGGAAGTCTTTTTGGCCCCGGAGGATGAGCAGGCCTTCCTCCGCTTCCTGGCACCGCGGGGCCTGGAGGTCTATCCGCGGCGGGTCCCGGAGGGTTGGCAGCCCTTCATCGCCGGCCCGGAGTCCGTGGACCGCCTCCCACCCGAGCTCTACCTGGCCGCGGTGGGCATCGGGCCGGTGCTGGTGGACCGGGTGAAGCGGGGTCCGGACCGCGGCGCGTGGCGCGTGGACGAGGTGCGCTCGCCGGTCATCTTCTGGGAGCGCTGCGCCACCAACGAGGACGGGGAGCTCCTGGCCGGGCAGCTCTGGGCGGAGCTGGACGTCACCCCGGAGACCGGGCGTCGCACCGCAGCTCCGGACCGCCTCCGCCGCCTCTTCAGGGAAATGCGGGACTGGCTGAGGAAGACCTGCCGGCGCAGCGAGCCGGTCGGGTACCTCATCGGTCCGGCGGCCGCCCGTGCTCACCGCGAGGGCCTGGTGCTCCGCGAGCCGGGACATCGGGGCGGGACGGTCCGGCCCTACCGCTGACCGCTGGAGCGCACCGAGCGGACCACCGGTACACTGTGCCGTGCTCTTCCGGATCGCCGCGCTGGGCGTGGTCCTCCTTCACCTGGCCTTCATCGCCACGGTGGTGTTCGGCGGGCTCCTCGTCCTGCGACGGCCGCGAGCGGCCTGGGTCCAGCTGCCCGTCTTCGTCTGGGGCGCGGCGGTGAACCTGGCCGGGTGGCCGTGTCCGCTCACCACCCTGGAGAACTCGCTCCGGGCACGCGCCGGGCTGTCCACCTACCCCGGCGCCTTCGTCACGCACTACCTCCTCCCCGTCGGCGGAGGGCGCATCGGCGGAATCGGCATCGAGACGGCGATCGGCATCTTCGTCGTCGTCGCCAACGTGCTGGTCTATGGATTCGTCGTCTGGCGCTGGCTGGCCGCGCGCCCCCGGCAGTCCTGACACGAGGGGCCGGCCGCGCCATCGAGAAGTTGCCCGGGTGACACCCGAGCGATCCCTGCGGAGACGATGCTGACGTCCCGACCCGCTCCGGAATCACGGCTCAACCCTCCGATCTCCTCGGACCGCCGCCCGGAGCATGCGAGGCCGGATGGCGACCATCGGACTACTGCTGCTCACCACCGCGGCGCTCGGCGTGGCGCTGGTCGCGGCGATGCTCGTGCTCACCGTCGCTCATCTGCGCCGCACGGCGCCGGTGCCGGCGAGCTGGCCCGGCATCTCGGTGCTCAAGCCGCTCTGCGGCTCCGAGGATGCGCTGGCGGAGAACCTGGCCAGCTTCGCCGCCCTTCCCTACCCCGGCGAATACGAGCTTGTGCTCGGGGTGCGCTCGGTGGAGGACGGGGCCTACCCGCTGGCCCAGACCGCGCTCCGCCGCTGGCCGGACCGGGTGCGGCTGGTGATCCAGGAGGGCGAGGCCGGGCTCAACCCCAAGGTGAACCAGCTGGTGTGCCTGGCTCGCGCGGCCCGCCATGACCTCCTGGTGGTGAGCGACTCCAACGTCCGGGTCTCGCCCGGGTACCTGGCCGACATCGCCGGTCATCTCGCCCGGCCCGGAGTGGGATGCGTGACCCATCCCGTCGCCGGCCAGGGCCACCGCTCGCTGGGAGCGCTGCTCGACAACCTGCACCTGGGCAGCACCATCGCCCCGGGAATGGTCGCGGCCCAGCGGATCCTGGGCAAGGACCTGGTGGTGGGCAAGTCGATGGCGATGTGGCGGCGCGACCTCGATCTGCTCGGGGGCTTCGCCTCGGTGGCCGATGTGCTCGCCGAGGACCACATCCTCGGGAACCGCCTGGTGCGCGAGCTCGGCGTCCTGGTGGCCGTCTCCAGCCAGCCGGTGTGGAACATCGCCGTGGAGAAGAGCGTGGGCGACTTCTTCCGGCGCTACCTCCGCTGGAGCGTCACCCACCGCACGGCGATGAGCTTTCCTGCCTACCTGGCCGAGTGCCTGCTCCACCCCATCCCGCTGGCGGTGATCGGCTTCGCCCTGCGGCCCGGGACGGGCGCGGCGGCGACGCTCTTGGCCTGTGCGGTGCTCAAGCCGGCGCTCGACGCGGCCGCCTTCAGCCGCCTCGGCCAGCGAATGTTCTCGTGGCGTGCCTTCGGCGCGGGGTGGCTCAAGGACGGCCTGCTCTTCGTCACCTGGGTGCACGGGCTGTTTGCGCGCACCGTGACCTGGCGCGGCAATCGGTTCCGTGTGCTCCCCGGTGGAAGGCTGGCGCCGGTGGGGCCTCCTGCCCCGGACGAGGTGGCCGAGAACTTCCCCGGCTTCCACGGCGGTGCCGCGCAGGCCTGGTCGGACGTGCAGGCATGATGACGCACACGCTCGCTCACCTCTCCGACCTCCACATCGGCCAGGGCCAGAGACAGAACGACTCGGCACGCGCCCTGGTCGAGCTGCTCGAGGCGATGGACATCGAGCAGGTGGTGGTGACGGGAGATCTCACCCACCGCGGGCGGGACGAGGAGATGTCGCTCTTCCTGGACATCTTCGCCCCGCTCCAGCAGGCGCACCGGCTCACCGTCGTCCCCGGGAACCACGACCGGACATCGGACGATGCCGGGCGGCGCCTCATGGGCGGCCGGCGGGTGGTGGCGCAGGCGCTGCCCGGCCTCCTCCTCGTCCAGCTCGATTCGACGGGAGACCACAACCGCTCCTTCTGGGCGTCGCAGGGGGAGCTCACCGAGGCGATGCTGGACGAGGTGGACACGGCGCTCGCCCGCGCCCCGGCGGACGCGCTGCGCGTCGTGCTCCTCCACCACCATCCCCTCGCCTTGCCCGAGGAGACCTGGCTCGAGCGCTGGAGCGAGCGACTCCGGCTGCCCTTCTGCTCGGAGCTGCCGAACGGGCGCGCGCTGCTGGCCCGGGTCCAGGGCCGCTGTGACCTGATCCTGCACGGGCACCGGCACGTGCCGCGCGCGATTCACTTCGGGTCGCCGGGGGAGCGACCGCTCACCCTGTACAACGCCGGCAGCTCCACCGAGCTCCGTCGGGTGCGCCTCTTCTCCCACGCAGGGGGAGTGCTCCACGGCTCACCCCGCTGGCTGTGGGCGGAGCAGCCGCGGGTGCGCGGGTTGCGGCGGCCGGTGCTGCCGACGTTTGCGCGAGGGCGCTGACGAGGTCTACCGCGGCGGCGCGAGCGCAGCCTCGAGCCGGTCCAGCCGGTCGTCCGTCCGCGCCCGCCAGGCGTCGTCGCCCTCGGCGTATTCGCGCACGACGTCAGCCAGGGTCCGCCAGGCACCCCGGACGTCTGAAACGCTGGACGCGAGGTGGTCCACCTTGTCGGCCATGGCACGGGCGAGCCCCCGCAGCTCCGAGACGTCGCCCTCGACTCGCGCCAGTCGAGCAGTCACATCATCGAGCCGTTCAACCAGTCTCACCACGAAGTCGAACCGATCTGCCGCCATGGACGCCCCCGGATTCGAGGGGCGAGCGATGCGGGCTCGCCCATCATGGTTGGGGAGTCACGTCGGTGCAAGCGCCATTCCCCGGGTGCTTCGTAGGTGGAAGCCAAGCAGAGGGGTCACGGTGAGCTTGGGAATCGCGCCTCGATACCTCGCGTCTGGCATCACGTAGCCGAGGGGACTGCTCACCGTTGGGGGAATATGGGAGTGGAACTTCTCGCCACACAGGGCAGACACCAGCTGCTCCACCTCCTGGAATCGAACCCCGACGACAGGATTGATCTCCACTTCACCCGGAGCGCGGTGCCTCGTCGCGCGGTTGAGGCCAAACCAGCCGAGAATCCCGGGAGAGAGGTCGAGCGTGTACACCGAATCGGCGTGCCTCTTGAAGCCGGCGAGCTTCAGCAGCGGTGCCACCGCCTCGACGACGAAGTCTCCCATCGGACGATTTTCCCTAGGATGAGCCAGCGGCGACCGCCTCCGCCCGGAGCTGCGGCGCCGCGGCCAGGAACTTCAGCTCCGGGTGCTTCTCGATGGTGTGCTCCAGCGCCCAGTCGTCGCGGAAGAGCACCAGCGGCTGCCCGTCCCGGTCCTGCACCGTTTGGCGGTTTCCGCCCCAGTCGAAGGTGTTCGGGTCGAACTCGCCCACCACCCACCGGGCGTGGCCGTAGGGCAGCCGGTCCAGCACGATGTCCGCGCCGTACTCGTGCTCGATGCGGTACTGGAGCACTTCCAGCTGCAGGGGGCCGACCACGCCGACGATCGGATCCCGCATCCCCATCTGGAGCTGCTGGAAGATCTGGATCGTCCCCTCCTCGCTCAGCTGCTCCAGCCCCTTCTCCATCTGCTTGCGCCGCATCGGATCCCTGGCCCGCACCACCGCGAAATGCTCCGGCGAGAAACGGGGCACGCCCTCGAATTCGAACGCCTCCCCCTCCACCAGCGTGTCGCCGATTCGGTACTGACCGGGGTCGAAGAGGCCGATGACGTCCCCCGGCCAGGCCTCCTCGATGGCCGTCCGCTCCGCGGCCATGAACTGGGTGGGGTTGGCCAGCCGGACGGTCTTTCCCAGCCGGACGTGGAGGGCATCCATTCCCCTCGTGTAGTGCCCGGAGACGACGCGCACGAAGGCCACCCGGTCGCGGTGGGCGGGGTCCATGTTCGCCTGGATCTTGAAGACGAAGCCGCTGAAGCGCGGGTCGGTCGGCGCCTGCAGCCCTCGCGTCGTTCGCCTCGGCGCCGGCGGCGGCGCCAGCTCCAAGAAAGCGTCCAGGAAGGGGCGGACCCCGAAGTTGGTCATCGCGCTGCCGAAGAACATGGGCGTGATCTGACCCTGGTCGCTCTTCTCGCGGGAGAAGGCATCGCCCCCGATGTCGAGCAGCTCGATGTCCTCGCGCAGCTGGGCGAGCTCTCCCGCCGAGAGCACCTGGCCGACCTCGGGCGAGCCCAGGTCCACCACCCGCTCGGTGACCTCGGACTCCCCGTGTCCTTCCCCGGCGGAGAAGACGTGCACGGTGCGGGTGGGCCGGTCGTACACGCCCCGGAACTCGGGGCCCATCCCGATCGGCCAGTTCATCGGGTAGGCGCGGATGCCGAGCACCTCCTCCAGCTCGTGCATCAGGTCGAGCGGCGTGCGGCCGTAGCGGTCCAGCTTGTTGATGAAGGTGAAGATGGGGATGGCCCGGAGGCGGCACACCTGGAACAGCTTCTTGGTCTGCGGCTCCACCCCCTTGGCCGCGTCGATGAGCATCACCGCGCTGTCCGCGGCGGAGAGGGTCCGGTAGGTGTCCTCGGAGAAGTCCTGGTGGCCGGGCGTGTCCAGGAGATTCACCTCGTGCCCCTGGTACTCGAACTGCAGCACCGACGAGGTCACCGAGATGCCGCGTTCCTTCTCCAGCTCCATCCAGTCGCTGGTGGCATGGCGGCGCGCGCGGCGGGCCTTGACGCTTCCGGCGAGGTGGATGGCGCCGCCGTAGAGCAGCAGCTTCTCGGTGAGCGTCGTCTTGCCGGCGTCGGGATGACTGATGATGGCGAAGGTGCGCCGGCGGGCGACTTCGCGCTCGAGCTGCGATGGCATGGGCGTGGTGGCGGGTGGCCTCCTACCACGAAGCTCCCCGCAAGAAAGAGGGCTGGGCCCCCGGGGGACGAGGGCCCAGCCCTGGCCGAGCCCGGGCGGCCCGGCCGCCCGAGCTGCGGGTGTCTACTGGGGGTTGTCGAAGCTGGGCGCGGCCGAGGCGGCGGTCACGCTCGGATCCGGGGCGCCCGTCTCCGGGGCCACGTCCTGCTGGTCGGTGGGAGCCTCGGGGGTGTCGTCGCGCAGGTCGACGGCGCAGGCGGTGCGGTCACCCGTCTCGCTCACCACCGTGCAGGCGCCCGGACCGGTGCAGGCCCACACCTTCTTCCAGGTCAGGTTCTCGTCCTTGTCCCAGCACTCGGCGCCGTAGATCAGCTCGCCGCTGGGGACGTCTCCACCCGTGACCAGCGCGTCGGCCCGCCCGCCCACGCCGGGATTGAAGCGCGCCCGGCCGAGGAGCAGCTCGGCAAGGTCCGGAGTGCCCACGAACTGGGGCAGGTCACCGTAGTAGAGGACGCGCACGCGGCGGACACCGGCGCGGTTCTTGTGCCCGGCGAACGCTGCCGACACCGGCGCGTGGGCCGAGGTGTCGATGGAGAAGTTGCGCAGGACGTAGATCAGCGTCTTGCTGTCGCCGGCCAGTCCGCTGGGGTCGGTGACGTCGTAGTGGCTGTAGGCGCCGTAGAGCTTGCCCTGGCCCATGAAGCCGGGCTTCACCGTCTTGAACGCGTCGAGGTCGATCCCGATCTGCCCGCGGCCGCGGTGAATCGCATCGTTCTCGGCGTGGAACACCGTCCCCACGGCCAGCAGGGTGAAGGGCACGTCGGCCGCGGACCCGGCGGTCTTGCCCTCCAGCTTCCAGGCGAACCGGCGCGGCGCGAACCGCTTCACGGTGAGGAGGTAGGTGACCCCGTCCTTGTCGGTGGGCCCGAAGGTCTCCGCCGAGCCGACGCCGATGTCCTGGCCCTTGCTGGCGATGATCTGCCCGATGGGATCGAAGAACTGATGCACCCCCTGGTTCAGATCCTGGATGGCGGTGCGGATGGCGGGGAGGAACTCCAGCCCGCTCGCGGTGGCATCGGTGCTCGAGGGTCCGGCGGTCAGCGCGGCGGAATCACCCGAGGTCAGCGCCGCATCCTCGGAGGCAGCGCCGGTGGCCTCCAGTGTCAGCCCGGCCGAGTCCGGCACCGACGCCTGGAGTTGGTCCCCCGAGCTGCTGCTCCCGCACGCGGCGGCGAGCAACGAGCCGAGGACGACGAAGGTCAGCTTCTGAACGGACATGGTGGACACCCTTCTGTGATGGAAACAAAGCTAGGGAAGCGCCTGGTCGATGAACACCGGCCTCCGGCGGGAGTTGCGGGGCTAGCTGCTGGCCGAGGCGTACCGGGCCAGCGAGCCCAGCCACACGCGGCGAGAGAGCCAGGCGAACGCACACGCCCCCACCACCGAGCCCACCAGCGCGAGGGGTGAAAGTCGACCCAGCATCGCCTCCGCCGGGTAGGTGGTCATCAGGGCCAGCGGGATGACCAGGGTGAACACCCAGCGGAGCACGCCGCGGAAGACCTGTACCGGCCAGCGGGCGGCGTCGAACACCGAGTTGAAGAGGTTGGTCAGGTTGTCCACCTTCACCACGTAGAAGGCCGCGCTCACGGTGAGGATCCACAGCGAGTAGAGGAGCAGGGTGGCGCTGCCGAGCAGCACCAGCGCGGCGAGGAGCCCGAGCGGGGGCGGCCACCGCCCCAGTCGCACGAAGGCCACCGTCCAGATGGCGAGGGCGGTCAGGAGATTGGTGCTCCGCCAGGGCTCGAAGCGCGCGGTGGAGACCAGGAACTGCGCGTCGGCGGGCTTGAGGAGCACGAAGTCCAGGGTGCCCTTGCGGATGTGCTCCACCACCGCGGTCAGGCTGGGGCTGATCGCTCCCTCGAGGATGGCCTCCAAGAGGGTGAACCAGCCGACGACGACCAGCGCCTCGGGGAAGCTCCACCCGGCCACTCCCGGCCGGCCATGGAAGACGACGATGAGCGGGACGAGCGCGGTCGCCGTCCAGAAGAGGGAGACGGCCCCGTCGATGAGGAAGTCGGCCCGGTACTGCATCCCGAGCAGGACCGAGCTCCGCACCTGGACCTGGAGCAGCCGGAAGTAGCGGACCAGGGTGCGCATCAGCCGCCGTAGGCCGCGAAGCGGCGCAGCCCCCGCCGCCAGACGAGCTGCAGGAGGAGGAAGAGGGCGAGGACGAAAGCCCACTGGCGGGCGAGCATGACCAGAGCGCCGGGCAGGTCGTAGGCGGAGGTCATCACCTCCACCGGAAAGCCGATCTGGTAGCGGAAGGGGAGCCAGGCGACCACGGTGCGCATCGCTCCGGGGAAGAGCTCGACCGGGACCAGGTAGCCGCTGAAGACCATGAACGCCACCAGCCAGACGTCCATCACCTTGATGCTGCTCCCCGTCCACAGGGCGAGGCAGCCGATGATGCCGTTGGCCAGGAAGGTGATCAGCCAGCCCCCGAGGATGGCCAGGGCCCACACCGCCCAGAGGGCCGGGCTCCGCGGAAGAGCGCGCGAGCCGACCAGGAGCAGGGCGAGGATGGCCACCGGCAGCGCCACCACCAGGCGCAAGGGGAGCGCGGCCAGGTTCTCCACCCCGTAGCTGACCATCGGATGGAGCGGACGCAGCAGACGCATGGCCAGCGTCCCGGTGCGCACCTCGAAGCTGAGCTGCCAGGCCAGCCAGGCCCCGGTGAGCTGGCGGACGATGAAGGTGGCCAGGAAATAGCCGACGAAGTCCTTCTGGTCGAAGCGGCCCACCGGGGCGTCCGCCGCCACCGCCGACCACAGGGCGAGCATGATCAGCGGCATGGTGGTGGAGAGGACCCAGACCAGCATCTCCGCCCGGTAGGCGATCGCCTCGGCGAACCCCACCCGCATCAGGGTGGGAAGGGCACGGACCGTGGAGCGCGCGCTCATGCCGCGCTCTCGGTGCGGGTGCGGTTCTGGCTGAAGAGCTCGCTCATCACCTCCTCCAGGGGAGGGTCCTCCACGGTCAGGTCGCGGACGCTGAGCGTGGCCAGGGCACGGGCCACGGTGAGGCTCACCTTGTCCTGCGCTACTTGCAGCACGACCTGGGCCGGGTCGCTGGAGACCACCTTGCCCATCCCCTCCAGGGCGCGGGTCTCCGCCGGCCGGTCCAGCCGCAGCACGACGCGCTTCTCCGGCCGCATCCGCCTCACCAGGGCGTCGAGCTGGCCGTCGTAGGAGAGCGTGCCCTTGTCGATGACGATGACCCGCGGGCAGAGCGCTGCCACGTCGTCCATGTAGTGGCTGGTGAGGAGCAAGGTGGCCCCGGTCTCCTCGTTGTAGCGGCGAATGAATCGGCGGATGGTGGCCTGCATCGAGACGTCGAGGCCGATGGTCGGCTCGTCCAGGAAGAGCACCTTCGGCCCGTGGATGAGGGCCGCGGCCAGCTCGCACTTCATCCGCTCCCCGAGCGAGAGGGTGCGGGTGGGCTTGTTGACCAAATCTTGAAGTTCGAGCAGCTCGGTGAGCTCGGCCAGCCGCCGGCGGTACTCCGGCTCGGGCACCTCGTAGATGGCCCGGTTGAGGGCGAAGGTCTCCGACGGGGGCAGGTCCCAGAGCAGCTGCTGCTTCTGCCCCATGACGAGCATGATCTTCTTGAGAAAGGCGTCCTCGCGCCGCTGGGGGAGGTGGCCGTCCACCCGCACCTCACCGCTCGACGGAAAGAGGAGCCCGGAGAGGACCTTGAGGGTGGTCGTCTTCCCGGCGCCGTTGGGGCCGAGGAAGCCGACGCGCGCCCCGGCCTCGATTTCGAAGGAGATGCCATCCACCGCCTTCACCGTGGTCGGGGTGCGGCGGAAGAGCGAGGCAAAGGCCGCTCGCAGCCCGGGGGGCCGCTTGAAGACGGTGTAGTGCTTGCGCAGCGTCCGGACGGAGATCATCGGGGTCCTCCATCTAACGCCGCCCGGCCTCGGCCGCGAGGGTCCCGAGGAGAGGCCGTGGCCGGAGGTGGTAGCCTCGTCCTCCGGCGTGACAACCCTGGGCCTCATCCTCACCGGCGGCGGCGCGCGCGCCGCGTACCAGGTGGGGGCACTG
>Ga0335083_10012521_pt1 | contig 10141 bp, 8 predicted proteins | sample Lox_Sample_42_FD_206716 | JGI IMG/M metagenome (GOLD analysis project Ga0335083, IMG submission 206716) | Soil microbial communities from Loxahatchee National Wildlife Refuge, Florida, United States - Lox_Sample_4.2 | ecosystem: Environmental > Terrestrial > Soil > Wetlands | place: USA: Florida...
CGGCTACGCGCCGTTTCTTGAGAACTTCAAATCGCTGACCACGCAGCGGGTGGAAGGGATGAGATATTTCTGCCCATCCCAAAGGCGAGTGGGGCACAAGTGCAGTCTGCTCTAACCGTCGGAAGGCCGAACTGTGGATGCCCGGTGATCTGCAGGAAGAATTTTCCATTTTGTCGGGTGTAGGTAAGCTGACGTTCAGGTGGCCTCCGAAGTGGAAGTCCACAGAGGACGAATGGCCGGGTGTGGAAGGCCAGGTCCTGGGTTCGTTTCTCCCGCTGGTCTCGGATGAGGTGGACAGCTTCCAGTTGCTTGAGGCGGCGCTTTGTAATTCTGATGGAAGGCAGCGGAGGCTGGACGGCAGCGAATGACGGGTCCGAACGGGACCCGAGCCCCACGCGGGGTTTTGCGGTCGAGGTTGGCGGAACGTAAGAAAACCGTAACAAAACTATCCCCGGAAGGCACGTAACTGATAGGAAATGGGTTCTGGCTTTTGAGCGAAAGCAGATTCCCAGCGTGGATGTAAGGGTAGGAAAACAAGGGGACAAGATGTAAGGAATGGGAAAAAAGCGGGCTGACTCTTAATCAGTAGGTTGGGGGTTCGATTCCCTCACGGCTCACCACCTAACTTCTTCCTTTTCAGTGCCTCCCATCTTTCCTAGCCAGGCCAGACGTCGAAAATGTTCCAAAACTGTTCCAAAAGTCTTAGTTTGGCCGTGATGTTCCAAAAGTTTTTCCGTGTTCGTTCGCACGGCGGTCCAAACGTGCCAGGGCTTCCCGCATCATGTTGAGCTTGGCCTGGCTGTACCGCTTAAGGGCCTGGGCGTCGCCTTGCCCAACATGAGCGTGACGAAATGATCGGAGACGCCACCGGCGCTGAGCCGAGTCGCGAGTGTGTGGCGAAGATGGTAGATCGGAAAATACGGAACGCGCGCCCTTTTCAGCGTGGCGGCCCAGATCTGGTCTTCAGCGTCGTGATGTAGGGTTTCGAGGTCTTCCCTTTCGGCGTGGGGAAGAGGTATTCGGACCCGCGAGTCTCGTCGATCTGTTCCTTGAAGGCTTGGCGAGCCCGATCAGTCATCGGCATGTCGCCTACTCCGCTGAGAGGAAATTGTTGTCGTAGTAGCTTTCCGCTCCCGGGATCGGAATCCTTTCCATATTCGTGCTACTCGAAGAGGGCTGGTTGTCCAGTGCCCTGCTCGGGTTCCCGAAAGTTGCTCAACCCCACGCCGACCAGCCGGTAGCGTTGCCGTCGACCCAGGGCCACTCGTTCTCGCAGCCTCAGCGCGAGGTCCGTCAACTCATCACAGGAGGAGGGAGGAGAGCCGGGCGTATGGCTGCGGGTTAGAACCTTGAACTCGCTGGTTTTCATCTTGAGGACCACTGTGCGCGCCGTGCGTTATTCTTTGCGCGAAGCAGGGTGGCAGTCGATAAGCCCGTCTTGTTATGGGTGACATCGGGGTAGGCTTCGTCAAGGGAAAGTGGATCGATCAGGTCTATGTGACGTTCGAAGATCTCCCTCACGCTGCGCGAGACTGCCCGATAGGGTATGAAATCCGGAGCCACGAAGATCGCCTGTGGACACAAGCGTTCCGCTCGCACTGCTGGCATGGCTGAACGCACGCCGAAGCGTCTGGCCTTGAGGTTCCGCACGAGCCGGGGCACAGGCACGGACACTTGGGGTAAACGACCGGAAGCATGGCACGCTTTGCTATGGCGTTGCCATTGAAGAAGCAGGTTAAAAGGCTCTGGCTGGCGGGCACTGTGCCGCACTTGCCGCTACGTAGAACCATACCTTCAGAGTATTGTGTGATTGAGAACTCCGGCGCGGAAGTGATCGTTGGCGGTGACTGGCCGTTGTGGAGCGGGGCGGATCGATAGGAGCGTCCTGCGCCGAATCGTGCAACTTCGTAGCGCTCGCCGATCGATTGCTTCATGAGTATCCGCGGGCACACCCCTCAGGCGCTAGGTTACGCGGGTTGTGTGAAGGGCTCGGTGAGGTGTTCGCCCCCCCCATCAATTTGGAACTCGCTCTTGCGCCCTCGGTACACCTTGATCGAGGAGTCTCCGCTGGTACGATTGCAGGTTGACTGGCTGGCTCCGCCGTTGGTATACACGCTCCGTGGGTACCCCCAGGAGAGAAGGAGAACCCGGTCAAGTAGGAGAGCCAACTCCGCTGGGAGAGGGTAGGGCAATGCGCAGGTGACGGGTTCCGTTTGTCACTCTTATGCGAAAATGAGTAGGCTTTGGGTCTGCTGCGGGAGAACAAACATGGAGATAGACTTCAGCAAGAAGGTTGTGGTTGTTACTGGGGGCGCATCTGGAATTGGACGAGCCTGCGCCCGTGAGTTCGCGGCCCGGCATGCGGCTGTCGCGGTTGTAGATCGGGATGCCAAAAACGGGGAAGAAGCTGTGGGCGAGATTTGCGGCGGACAAGGTTCCGCAACGTACTTTAACTGCGATGTCACCCAAGCCACGCAGGTTGAACGTCTGGTGGGTGACGTTGTCTCGCATTTTGGAGGCGTTGACGTGCTGGTGAACAACGCCGGCATCCAGCGCTACGGCACCGTTATGACCATCTCGGTCGCGGAGTGGGATGAGGTGATCGACGCGAACCTCAAGAGCGCCTTTTTGGTGTCAAAGTACGCGATACCGGCCATGCTCGCCCGCGGGGGTGGCTCCATTGTGATCACGGGCTCGGTCCAGTCCGCAGCCGCGCAGCGCAATTCCGCCCATTACGTGGTCAGCAAACACGGACTGCTGGGGCTTGCCCGCAGCATCGCTCTGGATTTTGGGAAACAGAACATTCGCGCGAATTGCGTTCTGCCCGGAGCCATTGACACGCCCATGTTGCGCTGGGCTGCCAACCTCGACAGCAACCCGGAGCGCGTACTGCAAGCTTGCGACTCCTTACACATCCGGGGCAAGATGGGAACCGCCGAAGAGGTCGCTCGGGTCATCGCGTTTCTCGCCAGCGACCTCGCTTCCTTTGTAACCGGGGCTGCGATCAATGTTGACGGCGGACTTCTGGTGCCCGTGGGCGGCATGAGTTTTCAGGAGTCCGGCACCGGCGCCACCAAAGCGTGAGAGGCTGTGCGATGGGTGGAGGAAAGCTAACCTTGCTCTGTTGCCGGACGTCCTGGCGCCAGCGCGAAGCTTACGTGCTGGAAAATGACCTGATTCGCCTGGTCTCGCTCACCGGCGGCGGCCACCTCGCAGAGTTTTGTCTGAGAGAACCGTCAGGAGTTGGCTTGAACCCACTTTGGAATCCGCCTTGGAAGACCATCGAGCCGTACCGCTATCAAAAGAAATCGCATGCCCGCCGGTACGGGCCAGCGGTCACCGGCCGCACGATCTCCGGGATTGCCGGGCACAACCTCTGCCTCGACTTCTTCGGTGCGCCATCTGCAGATGAAGTGACGCAAGGGCTCTCCATTCACGGTGAAGCGCCGACCCTTCGTTGGCAAAAAGCGCGGTCTCGCGTCACGGCAAACCAGGCGCTTTGTGAACTCACTGTTCGCCTGCCCATCGCTGGCCTTCGCTTTTCGCGCGAAATTACAGTTCGCCGGGAAGAACCGGTAGCTTATTTCCGCGAGACCGTTGGCAACGAGCGCCGTGCCGATCATTTCTTCCACTGGGTGCAACACGTGACCCTGGGCCCGCCGTTCTTGAGTCATAACGACAGTCGCATCTTTGTTTCGGGCAAACACGGTCGAACATTTCCTCACGGCTATGAAGGTAAAGCGCTACTTGAATCCTCACGTGACTTTCGCTGGCCTAACGCACCCGCCACAGGCGGTGGGACAGTGGACCTGTCCCGGCCTTTCGTCCACTCCGGACTCGGCTTCGTCGCGACTCTGTTGCTCGACCCGCGTCGCGACGTCGAGTTCGTGGTTGCGTTGAACACGCGCCATCACTTGCTTTTCGGATACTGCTTTCGACGCCGCGATTTCCCTTGGATTGCCATCTGGGAGGAGAACCAGGCGCGGACAGAAGCGCCGTGGAATGGCTGCTGTCAGGCGCGCGGGCTCGAGTTCGGCTCGACGCCCTTTCCTGTGGGAAGACACGAATCGTTTGCGAACGGCCCTCTATTCGGCGCTCCGAGTTTTTCGACGATTCGAGCGCGAGGGCGAATGACCGCATCATACGTGGCCTTTCTGATTCGTGTGCCCGAGGCCTTCAACGCGGTGGGAAACGTCCGACTGTCGAGGGATGAAATTCAAGTGACGGGCTCCGCAGGTGGCAAGCGCCAGAGCCTGCGAATTCCCGCCGCGGGATTGGCGCAGGCGGGCTTGGTCTGACTCGGACGTCGGGCGACCTCTCAGATCGGTCAACAGCCCTTTCGGTGGCCCTCAACAGCGCCCGCAACGCGCAGCGTGTCTGGATCAGACCTGCCTTGGTCAAGCATCTTCAAAGCGGCGAGCATGAAACCGATGGTATGAGCCATACCTGCATGCCAAGGCGCGGAACAGCTCATTTGCGGCGTATGATCGGGGATGATGACGCCGTCGAAGTGGTTTCGCTTGAGGATCGAGAGGATACGAATCATGTCCACGTCGCCCTCGTCGATGAACGTTTCCTGGTAATGAGGCACCTTGCCTCTGACGTTGCGGAGATGAAGGTAGGCGATCTTTTGCTGCTTGCTGTAACGGTCCACCGCGTCGTAGACGTCGCCTTCTGTCATCTCCGCCAGCGTTCCAACGCAGAGTTCCAGAGCGTTATTTGCGCTCGGAACCAGATCGAGTAGACGTTGATAGAGGTAGGACTGATAGACCAGGCGTGGCTGCTGCCGCATAGTTGGCATCGGCGGATCATCGGGATGGGCTGCGAGCAGCACCCCAGCTTGCTCGGCAACGGGTATCACTTCTTCCAGGAATCGCTGCAGCCGGAGCCAAAGCTCGTCACGGGAAATGGGACTTACGGTGCCCGCCGGTGCGTTGCGGTCGTAAATCATGTTCCAGACCGTTCCGCTTGGCAAGGGCGTGTCCACCGCGCCGTCCATACCTACCGTCAGTGCGCCGCCGCGCCCGGAGGGACTGGTCACCCGGCCGCAGACGCCGGCCAGGCTGAAGTTGTAGCCGAACACAGGAATCCCGGCTTCTCCCGCGCGGCGGATGATGGTCTTGACATTTTCGATGTGCTGCGGGCGCTTGGGGCCGTCGAGAAGAATGTCGTACCAGTGCGCAGGATCAAAATTCTCGATTGCTGCCAGCGCCAGACCGGCATCCTCGATCGCGCTGCGGATTTGCGTCAGCTCCTGAGTGGTCCACAGCTTTTCAGGATCACCGGCTACTCCCCAAAGCTGGCTTTTTCCTCCGGTCGGCTGATTGTGGCGAGGGTTGGAAGAACCCTGGTTGAAATAATCGACCAGATGCACCACCACATGAGTGCAACCCGCCTGCCGCGCGAAATCGTAGTACTCGCGTGTCAGCATGTGCCGATACAGTCCCAATCCAACCTTCATCCGGCCGGTGTCTCCAACGTCTGGCCTCACATGATGCCGTATTTCTCGAAGGCGGCGACGGCGCTGCCACCTTCCAGAAGTGATTTCTTCACAAGTTGCTCCCCGCGAGCTTTCTCGAGCGCTTTCGCGAACACGTCATCAACGGCTTCCGTAGGTATCACACAGACTCCATCAATGTCGCCAAAGATGATGTCACCGGGGCGCACCCGAACGTTGTCAACCTCGAGTGGGATGCGGAAGTCTATAACCTTATGGCGCGGGCCCGCGTCTTGCCCGAATGAGCCCCAGGCAAAGGTGGGAAAACCCATGCCTAAGATCGCCTTCGTGTCACGAACGTATCCGTTCAACACCGCCCCGGAACTACCGAGCTTGCGCGCCCTCGTACTCATCAGTTCGCCCCAAAGAGCGTTGCGAGGCGACGAACCAGAGCTGAGATACACTTCGTTCGGGCGCAGGTCATCCAAGGCTTCCAGCATCAACCCGAAGGGTTTTTCCATGAGCCTGTTCGCGATTCCAGTAACTTTATCCGCGAAAACGTCGACAGCGAGCACAGGCATGGCCCGACCAATCACTACCATGTCCTGCCGCAAGGGCTGAATCCGAGGTGGCAGAAACTGATGCAGCAAATCGAGCTTGTCCATGACGTCGCCGACCACGCAGGTGAACAGCTCCCGCTGGGCCAGGGCGAAAAGCTCATCGTCACCGTTCCACAGCTTCATGCGGCACCTCGGAATTCTGAACGGAGGCTTGGTTGCGCCGGCAAAGAGGCATCGCCCACCAGACGCCGCAACCTCCGCGTCGATGGCGCCGCTTAATGCGCCGCCCTGGACATGGTGGCAATGATTCGCAAGGTCGCGATCTCGTGCGGCTTCAGGTCGACCGCCAGCGAGTGTCCGGAGGGATTCAGAGCTTGTTGATTTTCTTCGGCCGCATTGCATCGCCAGGCGCGCTCAAGATTGAACATTGGAAATGTCAGATGCGCGGTCGCTGTGGCGCCTCCCGCTTCCAGAAGACGGACGATCGTACCCTTGCCGTCATCGGCGGCTTTCCAGTTCACTACCACCACATCGGGCGCGTCGATCTCCAAAAAGCTGCTGGGATCAGGCGGCAGGGGACGCTCCGGGTCATCGAACTTGTCGTTTGGCACCAATTCGCCCATTTCAAGCGGAGTCATGGCCGCGCGGCCAAAACGCGCCAGCTCGGCCGGTGGCAAGTCCGGGCCGCTGGTCACCGCGTACCGGAAGGTGAAATCGCCGCTCTGCACGCGGCGGAAATTCGTATGCCAGTAGTTGTTCATGGCGTATGAGAAGATCGTTCCGGCCTTGGGTTCAAACTCTTCCGGCCACGTCCCGCGCACGATGTCACCCAGGGTTATAAGCGGCGAGTCAATTGGAACCATGGCGACGCTCAGGTTCCCGGACGCTACCTTCACCCAGTGCTGCACCGTGAACCAGGCCACGTTGGCGCCCTTCAGCATATCCCGAGCCGGATCGACCCAGCCGTTCTGAATCTCGTAGCTGAACCTGGGGTTTTCGGCCGCCACTGGAAACGCGAAGTAAACAGCTTCCTTGACGTTCACCGGCTCCTTATGCACCCGGTTCACCAGGTCGATTCGCTTTTGGTCATCGTAGAGAATAATGTCGGTTGCGATCGAAGGTGCGTGAGGACCGCTCGTCTCGTAGCTCAGAACCTGGCCATAAGGTGTGCGACGCACGCCGGTAATGCGGCCGCCGCTCGAACCCGTCACGGTAAGTTTCGCCAGGGGCAGAGATTTGCGGAGATAGACAAGTTGGGTTTCGCCGTTCCCGCCCGAAACGTAAAGATATTGGTTGAACCGGTAGGGGCTTGAAGCGTCCACGATATCGCGGTTGAGCTGCTTGTCAAAAATGCTCTTGATCGCACCAGCTTCGGGATCGACTTCAATCCGATAGTAGGCGTTCTCGATCGCGTTGCTTGCGGGCAATGCAGCTTGTTCCGAATGCGTCACCCCGTGCTGGTGCGGCTGCACAACCTGGTAGCAGCGATAGCCTAGGGAAGGTACTTCGCGAGCCAAAAAGCGAACGTGATCGTAACCGGAGTGTTTGGCAAGCACCTCAAACGGCACGGGCGCTTTGCCGGGATATTCCACGATCGTATCGCCGGCGTCGAGGTCGGTTTCGACAAGATCAGTGCGAGTCCAGTTCAAGGGGTTGAACACCACGAAGGCCGTCGCGGGCACATGGATTTTGTCTGCGAGTTGGCTGAGCGACTGATCGAGAATGGCGTTCACGCGCAGCCGCCCGTCCACCGCGAAGTTATCCTTCACCTCAAACTGCCGCACCGTCTCCTGGCTTTGGGGCCGGGAGTAGCCGCCCCAGGAGGTAAAGGTGTGTTCGGCGTAAAGCACGAGGTCATTCCACATGGCGCGAACTTCGCCCGCTGGACCGGAGACGTTGTTTTCAAAGTAGGTGGCAATGGTCGAGAGCTTCTCGGCAGACGGCGCGCGCTGCTGGCTCTCGCGGTCGATCGTCAGGTAATGCACGTCGGTGCCGTAGCCGTCCTCCCAATAGGGGCCGCCGTCGCCCTTCACCGTCTCCAGCTCAGAGCCGTAGTGCTGGTCAACGTAGCGCATGAAATCGGGAAAGGTAGCAAGCTGAATTCTCGGGTACGCGTACTGCGCGTCCCATTTCTCCACAAATTCGCGTTCGCCCGGCACCAGGTAGGTGTTCTCGAACTGGCTGCCGAACATCAGGACCGTGTCCGGCTTGTAAGCGGGCGAGTCGTACTGCTGGAAGAAAGTGGGCAAGGCCTGGCGGCAGTTCGCCTCCTGCGGAGGTATGCCGCAAACAAACCAAAGCTGCGAGTACTGGCGCGAATATGACATGAGCACCTTCTGGCCGTCAGGACCCTCCCACCAGAATGGCGCCTTGGTGTTCCAGCGTCCGTACAGCAGGATCGGTCCCCGGTCGCTGTTAGCCGCCGCCGAAAAGTACTTCACCCCGAGCGCTGCCAGCACCGAGGGATACGACCACGTGTAACTGGGAACATCGGTGATGTTGGCGTAGTCAAACGGGAAGCCGTCGTGCTCGTGTAGATCGTGAGTGTAGTCGGTGGACCGGATCAGCTCCTCCAGCGTCGGATAGCCGGTCATCAAGTTGGCCAACTGAACCGGCACCGCGATTTTGCCCTCGTGAACGAGTTTTAGCAGACGCTCCTGTGTCGCTTGGTTTCGTGATGCCAGATACTGCTGCACAATCCACGAGCCATCGAGATTGAACCGCATCTCCGGGTGAGCCTCGATCTCATCCAGCAGCCGATCAAGGTTGCGATTGTGGATCTCAGCAATCTTGGCCTGGTAGTCGGTGAACCCGATGTCGAGGTGCGCGTGAGGCGCCAGGTCAATGTTCCACTTGCGCCGAGGCGTGAAAGTGAGCCGCGATTTGAGGGTGTGGCCATCCAAGTGAACAGTCGCTTCAGCCTCAGTCGTGCTGCTCACCTCAGGCACGGCAAACTCGACCCGCTCTTCGCCGAAGTCGTGTCCTTGCGGGATGTCCGCCTTCAGAGTCTTTCCGGCAACCGTCAAGGTCACTTCGCCTCGCTGGACGGGATCGGAGTGTGTGACCGTGACATGGGTCAGCTCTGAAAGCTCGCCGTCAGCCTTCGCATAAAAAATCGTCGGGTCAATGCTGATCTCAGTCGAGCGCTGTGCCTTTGCATCGGCGTCCCCCACAAGCCGCAAGGCGTCATAGAGCAGCCAGGAATCTCCCGGCCCGTCCTTAGGGTCATCCACCGCTGTGAGAACCAGCTTGTTCTCGCCGGCGCGGAAAGCTGCCGTGGGCAGCGCCATCGTGAGATGGTCGCCACCGTAGATTGGCGAGTCAACGCCGCCGTCGCCGGGGTAGTAGCTCACCTTTCGATGGAGGTAAAAGACGCCTGACTTCCCGTTGATGTCCACCTGCAGATTGGGAACGCGAGGCCGGTTCAGAACTACCGAAATCTCGAGGTGATAAGCTCCGCGCGGAGGATTGGTGAGATCAAAGATGATGGTGTATGGATGAGGTCGCGCGCCCGCGTCTGAGTTGGCGGACCCGGGCTGCGCGGCGGGCCAGTCCTTCGACGGATCGCTTTTGCCAACCGTGAAAATCGGGTTGTCATTGGGATTCGAAAAGTCGACGTGATGGTGAAACTCTGCCGACGATTGATCGAACTGCCCGATTTCCCAGACCGTCTGCTCTGCTGCGCTAAGCGCCTTGCCTGCAAGCGCCACCTCTAAAAAAGCAAGCGTAAAGAACACGATTGGCAATCGCCAGGTCATAACCTTCCAATGATACCGATTCTTTACGCCGGGTTGCCATGGCCCTCCGCGTTCGTCGGCTCGGTTGTAATCCGAAACGCTAAGGATTTGAAGCCACCGGTGACCGCCTAGCCTAGCAGGCTGCGAAAAAACAGCTCGGAACCATGTCATTTCGAGCGCAGCGAGAAATCTCGGTCTGAAACTAAAGGCGCTACGAGATTCCTCGTCGCCTACGGCTCCTCGGAATGACAGGCTGGACGAGTTCGTCCGCAGCCTACCAGGCTAGTCTACTTTGCGGTGCAAAAATGACCTTTCGGACGAGCAGTAGATCGGAAGAGGCCTTGTGGGTCTCTCATGGCCTTGATCATTTTGCCGGGACTCTGCCTCGCTCTTCATCTTTGCTACCC
>Ga0335083_10012522_pt1 | contig 10141 bp, 9 predicted proteins | sample Lox_Sample_42_FD_206716 | JGI IMG/M metagenome (GOLD analysis project Ga0335083, IMG submission 206716) | Soil microbial communities from Loxahatchee National Wildlife Refuge, Florida, United States - Lox_Sample_4.2 | ecosystem: Environmental > Terrestrial > Soil > Wetlands | place: USA: Florida...
GCCACCACCTCGCGGTCGCCGTTGCCTATGATGAACTGCGTGGGAATCTGCAAGCCGAAGAGAAGGTCAAGGCATTCGACCGGCATCGGGCCGGGCAAGACGTCGCCGCCGACCAAGACGCGATCCACGCCCTCGCGACGGGCCTCTGCGATCACCGCTTCGAGGGCCGGCAGGTTGCCGTGGATGTCGTAAAGAGCAGCGATTGGCATCAAGCTTCGATAAATCGAGGTCAAATTAGCATGTGAGAGAGCTACGACCGAGATGCCATCTTCCTCGCATCGGATAAAGCGACATCTGGATCCTTGTCTGGGAATAAGACCACGACCATCCTCTTGAAAATTTCATTCCATTCCCCAATAAGCCAAGCATTCTCTGTCCAGACGAATCGCCTTAGGTCCAGCAGTAAGACTGGCGTCGCCAGAGACGGATTCGTGGCGAACCATTCCTCCAAGATGTCCGACAATGCGTATCTTCTGAAGAATCCTGTCAGTGTCTCGAGGGCCTCGATATCCGAGCAAAAGAGCGGCCTTATGTTGACCGACGGAAATGCTTGCCTGTCCAGATGTCCATCGAGAAATGTGTTCAGGAAGGGTGATATCCCAACAGTAGACCCTATTGAGTCTAAGGTTATCAAATATAGGTAGACGTGTTTGATGCTCTTTAGATCAATGCCTTGAACCGACTTGCGAGCGTCGCCTCCAAAAAGGATTTTTACTGCTTGGGCCAACTGCCAGACGCCTTTCCGTTGACCTGCTTCCCGATCTTGAACAAGCTTCTTTTCGATCTCGTTCCCAAGAAGGGTAGGGTCTCCACTGTACTTCGTGTCCGCCCTGAACATACTGGACTTGTATTCCATTAATACGATCGAATCTCCTGATACCAGGATACCGTCGCATATCTGCACATCCGGATTGTTCAACGGCCGTGGATCCGGAATGAACAGCGACCTCGTCGAGGAGCAGGCTTGTCGCATCAGCTCGTTGACGTAACCTTCAAAAACCGCTCCCCAAAACTTCCGAAGCCTGAGTGGGTGAACCTCATTCGCTGCCCAGTAGGGGCCTGCCTGGATTTTTTCCAAGAAGAACAGGTTGTCCAACATCAGAAATCCACACCACGCAGTTTTGAGGTGCAAATTGTAAAACTGCTGGACGAGCGGAAATTTTCGAAAGACGGTGAGATCGTTGGGGCCGGTGTCTCTTCTGTCTAGCTCCGTTGCCATTCTGCCGGGGCTAGCGGCGAGGGAATCCAAAAAGCTGCGTACCTTCTCCGGGCTAACCGATGTGGTCCCGAAGTTCTCATCCTTCAAGGGGAGGGTACCCGGCTCGGTGAACAGCTTGTCTGCCAGATGCTTGCCGAATCGACTAGGTACAGCGAAGATTAAGGCTTCAAACTCCTCCAAGCTTAGGCCCGTACGTCGCTGATGCTCCCCGGCAATATCCACAAAGTCGGAGTCTTCGCACAATTGCTCTGCGAAACGTGTCAACATTAGGTGGCCACGGGTAATGAGGCCCCCAACATTCGAGAATGCATGCTCGCTCACCGCGACCATCTCCGCAATTATCTTGGCGAAATCGTCACGGCTCGACACTCGTCCGCCTGGCAGGTTAGCAAGAAGGTCGTAGTGAAGCTGATCGTTGGCTTTCAAGAGGATAGGACCGAAGCTCCTAGGGTTGGAACGCGCATCAATGCCCTTGCCGGAGCAATGCAGAATGGCGAGCTTCGCAATTAGAAGAACCTGCCTGCGATGAAACAACACCCTGCGAGGCTGAGTGGCCCAATATCCAGCGATGAGGCGCGCCCGTAGCTTGCCCCCAAAGAAAAGGGATAGCAGCTGTTCATAGATATTCTGGGGCTGTAACTCTATCTTGTTCCAGAGCTGCACTCCAACGACGATTGCCGCACAGACCCATAAAACGGACTGTTGCGTATACGAGCTTACGTCTTTAATCAGCTCTTGGAGCGTGCTTTTTCTTCCAGATATGTCCTCGAAGCTTTCGTACACTGCGAGTTCAGTAAGCCCATTCATTCCCATTCGTCGCAATTATCGTTTCAACAAGTCCACCGGCTCTCGCACATCGGTCACGCGGAAGTACTGTGCCAGTGACGGATAGCGTTCCGCTACTTCTTCATACATGGCGTAGGCGACCTTGCGGTAAGAAAAGTGTCCCGCGACTCCGGTGCGCAGCTCGCTGATATACAGCGCTTCGGCAAAGTCCATCTTGAACAGAGTCCGTTTGCGAAAGGCCAGCGGGATGAGGTATTGCCCGCCGATGGCGGGCTCGTCAGCTTCGACAACGCCGCGCGCCGCTAGCTTCCCCACCGCTTCGCGTGTCCCCTGCATCGTTTGCTCGTAGCGCGCGGCCAGTCCGGCCTCCTGGATCTCGTCCGGCATGTCGTAACCGTGTCGCGTCGTGTAGTCCTGCATGATCTGCACGCAGCGGCGATGGCGGTGCATATCGCGGAAGCCGCCGATGTCCATGAGGATGTCGAAGCGGAAGCGCTGCCCCGCGCTGAACGGGCGCGCAACTTCGTCGAAGCGCCCGCGATGCTTCATGCCCAGCCCGATGACTTCGTTCCGCTGTTTCTCGCTCAGGCCCTCAACCACACCGCGAATCTGCCGATAGGAATGATGGTCGTACTGGTAGAGGAGTGTGGTGGCAAGCTCGATGTCGAGCGGCTCGTCTTCCAGCAAGTCGACCAGAGGAGCGGGGTCGATCGGCAAACGTCCGAGGAGATCAGCAGCGGCCCCGCTCAGCTCATGCCGGCTCTCAACCTCGTAGGCATTGGGCTCGGCGTATTTCATCAGGGTGGGCGCGACATGGACCTCATGCAGAAGCACCTGCTCGGCGCGGCCGGCAAGCTCGGGAGCATGCTGACGGATCTGCTCCAGCAGGCTTTCGGCTACCGGCTGGTTCACGTTGTAAGCGACGTCGCGCGCCGCCTGTTTTAGCAACTCCCCCAGCCGACGTACCTCGCTGTGGGTATGCGATAGCAGCCGTGAGACCTGGTTCTCAAGCGTGCGCGCGCTGACGATTTGTCCTAGAGAAGTATTGGTCGCCAGCGGCAACAAGTAGCGTGAAAGGTCAAAGGCCCGGGCACGCAGCGTCCGCTCGTACGCCTCCTGCTTCATTTCCTCCGGCTTGGGCGTTCGCTCACGTAGGTAGTCGAACATCGCGTCGGAGAAGAACTGATATTCGGCGAAGAGATGGTCTGTTGCCTGGCGGTACAACGTCTCGGCACCAGCGTCGTCTGCGAAATCGGGAACGTAATACCCGCTCTTCTTGAAGTCCTGATAGCGGGTCGAACGCTCCTGCCCGTCCCAGCGCGGCTCATCGACCACAATCGTCGCCGCCAGAATGGACAGCCGCTCGACCGCGAATGCGATATGCGCCAGGTCGGCAATGCTGCGGTGGCCGTACTGGAAGTAGAAGGTGTTGAGAAACTTCTCCGCCTTCTGCTCGTTGAGCTCGGCCAGCGACTCACGCAGCGATAGCGCCGAACGCGAATATTTGGCCAGGCCGTAGGCTTGTACCTCGGGATCGGCGCCATGCACGGCGTAAACTTGGGTTTCAGGCTGCCGGGCAGCAGAAGCCTGAGTAGGATCGACAGCAGGTTTTGTGACCATCGGCGTTGGGCTGAATCATAGGTGGTGGCCAAGCCCGGAAGCAACGCCTTGGCTGTGGAAGACACCAATCAAGTTAATGGTTCGACGAATTCCTGAGCCGCAAACGCCGGACGAGTTAGGGCAAGGTCACACGACCTGGGTCGGCGCCGACTCCATTCTATTTGCCACCAACCATCGTCCCTGGCCAGCCCCCACCACGCCGTGGGTGATGACCCAGCGCTGGAACGATCTGCTGTTTCTACACTATGCCCTGTCGCCCGCCGTGCTGCGCCCGCTTGTGCCCGAGATGCTCACGCTCGACACCTACGACCAGCACGCGTGGGTCTCGGTGACGCCCTTTTGGATGGACCACGTTCGCCCGCATGGCTCACCCCGCCTGCCGTATCTCTCGCGCTTCCCTGAGCTCAACCTGCGGACCTACGTCACCTACCAGGGCAAGCCTGGAGTCTACTTCTTCAGCCTCGATGCAGGCAGCCTGTCCGCAGTGTGGGCCGCGCGCATTTTCTACCGCCTGCCGTACTGGAAGGCGTCGATGAAAGTCCGCGGCAAAGGCAAGGCCGACATTCAATACTCCTCCAAGCGAGAGCATGGACCCAAGCCGGCAGTGTTCCGTGCGCAGTATGGACCGTCGTCCGCGGCGGCGCCCGCGAAACCCGGATCACCCGAGTACTTCCTCAGCGAGCGCTATTGCCTGTACGCAGTCGATGGCAAACGCGTGTATCGTGCCAACATTCATCACTTGCGGTGGCCGCTGCAGCACGCGGATTTCGAAATCGAGGAGAACACCATGGCGAAGGTAGCCGGCATAGAGCTACCCAGCCGGCCTGACCTGGCAAACTTCTCGCGCGAGTTGAAGGTCCTGATCTGGGCGCCGGAGCGGGTGGAATAAGAAAAAGGCACAGATTTCTCTGTGCCTCTGTGTTTCTTTGGTCAAAACGCTTACACGTTGATCGCCATGCCAAACACCGCGTTCGCTCCGTCCAGCATTGCCTCCGACAACGTAGGATGCGCGTGTATGGTATTGGCCAGCTCCTCGGCGGTCATCTCCATCTCCAGCGCAACCACGGATTCAGCGATCAGTTCGGTCGCGGTCGGTCCGATGATGTGTACGCCGAGAATCTCGCCGTACTTGGCATCCTCGACCACCTTCACGAAGCCCTCATGCGAGCCGACGATGCTGGCGCGCGAGTTGGCCGTGAACGGGAACTTTCCGACCTTCACCTCGTAGCCCGCCTCTTTCGCCTTCGCCTCGGTCAGGCCGACGCTGCCGATCTCGGGATGGCAATACGTGGCGTTGGGAATCCGCAACGGATTGATCGGCTTCACCGGCTTGCCCGCGATGTGGGTGACAGCGACGATGCCTTCCATCGCTCCCGAATGCGCCAGCTGTGGATAACCGGCAACGATGTCGCCCACCGCATAGATGCCCGGCTCCGCCGTACGCATGAACTTGTCGGTTTTGACAAAGCCGCGTTCGACCTCGATCTTGGTCTTCTCGATACCTACGTTTTCGGTACGTGGAGCGCGCCCGATCGCGATGAGAACCTTCTCGGCCTCCAGGGCCTGCTGCTTGCCGTCGACAGTAAACGTCACCTTCACGCCCTGCCCGGTCTTCTCCACCTTCTCAACCTTGGCATTGACGAAGCCGTTGATGCCACGCTTACGATAGACGCGCATCAGTTCCTTGGAAATGTCTTCATCTTCCACCGGCACGTAACGCGGCAGCATTTCAAGGATGGTCACGTCGGCGCCGAACGATTTGTAAATACTGGCGAACTCCACGCCGACCGCGCCCGAGCCGATCACGATCAGCGACTTGGGAATCGACGTCAGGCTGAGCACTTCGATATTAGTGAGAATCTGGTCGTCAGCCGACATACCCGGCAGCATGCGCGCCACCGAGCCAGTGCAAAGCACCAGGTTCTTCGCCTTTACCTGTGCTTTGCCGTTCTTCCCGTCGATATCGACGGTATGAATGCCGTTCTGCGCCGGGCCGGTCAGCTTGCCATAGCCCTCGATGACGGTGACTTTGTTCTTGCGCATCAGGAACTGCAAGCCCTTGGCGTGCTTGTCGACAATCCCCTGCTTGCGCTTCTGGATGGCATCCCAGTTCAAAGTGACGCCGGCAGTGTTTTCCAAACCGAGTTCGGGGCCTTCCTTAACGTGGTCATAGACTTCGGCGTTGAACAGCAAGGCCTTAGTGGGGATGCAGCCTACATGCAGGCAGGTACCGCCCAGGTAGGGATCTTTCTCGATCAATGCAGTCTTCAGGCCCAGTTGGCCGGCGCGAATGGCCGCGGTGTATCCGGCAGGGCCGCTGCCGATGATAGCGACGTCATAAATAGTGTCAGGCAATCTTGCGCTCCACTCTACAGATTGAATTTTCAGGGTCTAAACAAACAGATGATTGTAAACGAGGAAAGTAGCGGGGCCGGGGATTCTCGTAGTAAGTGTGGCGGGCAGAGTCTGGAGTCCGTACCGCCGCTGGCGCGGGCAATTTTCAAACGCTGGTGACTGAACCATCAGAACCACCGGTTCCCTCGGCGGCGACACAGACTCAAGTGCCGCTCTCACGGCTAGTAAATTCCCGGGATGAGCCGCCAGGTTTGTGAGCGGTAGGCGTCGTATTGGGCGCCAAACTCGCTGCTCAACAGCTTCTCCTCCGCCTGCATCCGCGCGATCAACGGCGGAACAAGCAGTAGGACAAGCAATACGCCGATTGCTGAGCGAAAAGCCAGTGCCCAACCCAGCGACATGATCAGCAGTCCGAGGTAGCTGGGATTGCGGATCCTACGGTAAGGGCCTCCGGTCGCCAGGGTTTGCCCTGCCTGAATGGCGACCAGGCCGCTGAAGCGGTTTCCCAGTACAAATACCGGCCAGATCCGCAGCGCACCGCCCAGTCCGAACAACACAACGCCGACCCAACGCAGCACAGTCCCGCCAAAGGTCAGCAATTCCATGCGGTCGCAATACGCGGGCACATACGCACTCGCGAAGCCAACAAGCATGAACACCGGAAGTACCCAGCGGTTCTCCCTGGCCTCGCGCACACCGGGGCTAAGATTGCCGCCCGCGAACAAAGACACTACCGTTAGAACCAACAAGACGATCATCACCGCTACTAGAGCAGGATGAGAAAAGAATGGCCCAAACCCGCCCCAGCCCAGGATCGCCAATCCGGCATAGAGGACCAAGCTTAGAACGACGGCGATGAACCGGGTAATGATCATCGGACTGCGATTTAGCGTGTCGGAATCCGGCTAGCTCCGCAACGTGACCAGCCACCAACTCGACAGACGATCGTGACCGGCGAAAGGTTAAGGGGTTGTTTGTCGCTCGGCGCCACGATTGAGTTTCCCAATGCGCCCATCCGGCCCGACGACATAAGGAAGCGAGAGCGCGTTCCATTTGCCGTTGTCCAGAGACTCCCAGGTCCTGCCATCGTCACGAGAGATGTCGGAGCCATTGGTCCCGGCGGCGATCCAGACTCTCGCCTCCGTGTCCCACGCCACAGCCGACCGATAGCCATGAGGCGGATTGGAGGCAGCCGTCCAGTGCAGGCCTCCGTCCGACGTCCATGCAGCGGTACCTGACGGCTCGTTCGGTTTCTTGTAGTCGCCGCCGACCACCACGCCGTGATCTCGGTCACGGAACGAAACCGAAAATGCTCCGGTGGAATCGGCGCCGCTCGCCAGTGGAAGCGGAACTTCGAGACAGCCTTTGGCGCTGTCATTGCCCGCGAGCAGCGGCGACAACAGCGCTCGCCCTCCCGGCTTGCCACCGGTCACCATAATGTACCGGCGCGGCCCGAAGACAAACACCGACGAGTTGCTTGCCGCAAAGGCCGCCTCGCCCTCGCGCGCCACGCAGGGCGCGTTATCGTCCGTCCATCCGTGGCCAGTCAGCATGAGTCGCATGTCGAAGACGCTATGGAGCGGGTCGCCAAGCAAAACCCCGGCCTTCCCGGCCGTGCCGAAGTCCCCGGCCTGAAAGACGACTGCGTCCCAAAAGCCGTCCTTCTCGTTGTTCCTGAGGTCCTGAGTCCAGTGCCGGCAGCCGTCGACAGTCTTGTACAGCCGCGACTGATCTCCCGCGCCGGACGACATCACGATCGCGGTGCCTGCGTCCCATGCCCACACGCCCCGAAGGTCGAGCTTCTCGGCGCCGGCCGGTACAGCGCAGGTCGTCCAGTGCTCACCACCGTCCTCCGTCCGGACAACTGTGCCCTCGGTGCCGCTCGCCCAAGCCACGGTGCCGTTCACTGAGTGGATGCCGCGCAGGTTGGCACTAGAGTTGGACTGCTGCATCTGCCATTGCCCGTACCCGGCGCCCACAGCAGTGAGCATCACCACAACGACACAAATGAGACGAGAACGCATGCGGCCAAAGTGTAGCTTTGGCGTCCTGCCTCGTCCAGAGAGCTTGATGCTTTCCATCAGTCCACTTCGGAATAGTCGGCCCTGATCGATGCTGACTGCCAAAGGCGAATGGCGAATGGCGGCTCTTGAGTCTTTTTCTGGCCCTCATCCGTATACCCGGATAGCATGGTTGCCGCCGCATTCAGTTCGCTGCTTTCGATGGAGACCGAAGAGGCCCGCATAGCTCGTGGCTTGCGCCGGCGCGATCCTGACCTGATGGACGCGCTGATCGCGCAATATCAGCATCGCCTGCTGCGCTACCTGCTGCATCTGACCGGCAACCGCGCCACGGCCGAAGACCTCTTCCAGGAGACCTGGATACGCGTGCTGGAGAAGGGCAACCTGTACGACGGCCGCAGCCGTTTCGTTACCTGGCTGCTGACCATCGCGCACAACGTTGCCATCGATCACCTACGCCGTCGCAGCCCAGCCAGCCTCGACGAAATGCAGGAGTGCGAGGACGGAGCGCCTTTTGAGGTGCAGGACGCGCGACCGTCACCGTTCGAACAAGCCGCAGCCAATGAAGAAAGCGCTCGCCTGGAAGCCGCGCTCACTCGGCTGCCCGCGATCTTTCGCGAAGTGCTGACACTACGCATCCACGAACAGATGAAACTTGAGGAGATTGCACAGTTGATTCACATCCCCGTTGCCACAGTGAAGACGCGCCTGTACCGCGGCGTCATCGCGCTGCGCCCGGCGCTGAAAGGAGGCGGCGAATGAACGGCTCTGATCATGAACGCGCTCGCGAGCTTGTCCTTATCGGCGATATCGAAGAAATAAGCCGTGGCGATGCCCTTTGGCTAGAGACCCACCTGTCCGGCTGCGCCGAGTGTGCCTGCTTCGCAGAGGAGTTTGAGTTTGCTGAGCGCGCGCTGCGTAGGGTTCCTGTGACAGCGCCGGTCGCGCTCGTCAGCGCAACGCAAATGCGAGTGCGCCAACGCGCTGCCGAACTGCGTGATCAACAGGCCCGCAATTTCCTAATTGGAATTTCGTTTTGTCTCGGTCTGCTGTGGTCGGCGGGCTCAGCCTTTGCTGGATTGAAGCTGAGCGGCTGGCTGGCCGACAAGGTTCATGTTGCGACCTGGATCATCGCAACCGGCGTTGCCGTTTTCTGGCTGGCTCCGGCGGTCGTAATCGCCGTCGGGCTTCTGGTGGACCATCCCCTATCGAATCCTGCACGAACTGACTGGCTGGCGGCACGCGTCAAGGAAGGTTCCCTATGAGTGAAAACAAATCAATGTTTCGAACTGAATTGTCTGTAATTCCCGAATTTGGCTGGTTTCTGGCGTTTGCCCTTGGTATTTGCACTGCCATCGGGCTCTTCTTTCCGGCATCGCATGATCGCGGCGTGCCTCGGGCAATGGTCCCGGTTTTACTCCTGCTCTGCGGCGCCTTCGTGGTTTGCTTCGTGTTGCTGCTAAGCTACGTGAATCGCGACGCAGCGCGGCGCGGTATGAGCCCCACGCTCTGGACGCTGATCTGTCTGTTCGTGCCAAACCTCATCGGCTTCATCCTGTACTTCATGCTGCGCAAGCCGCTGCCAACACAATGCCCGGGCTGCAGATTCGCCGTGAACGATTCGTTCCGCTTCTGTCCCCGTTGTCACTACTCGCTGGCGCCGGTTTGCGCACGTTGCGGTAAGCCGATCCGGAATGACTACACCTGCTGCCCTTACTGCGGCCAAGCGACCGCGACGCCAGCGCAGAACCCCGCCTAGAGCCCACGTTCACCACGGAAAACATCGAGGACATGGAGAACAATGGAACACATCCACGTCCTCCGTGTCTTTGTGGTGATGATTTCTTCTAGCGAACGATTTCTTCGAAGCGCATAGGATCGGGGCGCACGCGGACCGGCCGCGGCTCGATCAACGCCAGTTGCTGCTTGGTGTAGCGGATGCGGTGAATCACGGTGATGGTGCTGAGAACGGCAATGATCCAAAGGACGGGCCCCATGCGATTGAAGAGCGCCCCGATGATGATGAGCACGATGCGCTCGGGCCGTTCCATAAAGCCCACTTTGCAGCTTGGGATGAGCGACTCGGCGCGGGCCCGCGCGTAGCTCACCAGCACGGAACTGGTCATCACCAGCGCCGTCA
>Ga0335083_10012523_pt1 | contig 10141 bp, 7 predicted proteins | sample Lox_Sample_42_FD_206716 | JGI IMG/M metagenome (GOLD analysis project Ga0335083, IMG submission 206716) | Soil microbial communities from Loxahatchee National Wildlife Refuge, Florida, United States - Lox_Sample_4.2 | ecosystem: Environmental > Terrestrial > Soil > Wetlands | place: USA: Florida...
AGGCGTGAGGAATAGGAGGCGCGATGCCATCTATCAAGAGCCTGAAGGCATTTAATTTTAAGAGTTGGATCGACGAGAACAAAGAAAAGTTCAAACCCCCCGTGGGCAATGCGCAGGTGTGGGAAGATGGCGAGATGATGGTCACCGTTGTAGGAGGACCGAATAATCGGCGTGACTATCACGACGATCCGACGGAGGAATTTTTCTACCAACTGAAAGGAAATATTTTCCTTCGCATCATGGACGCTCCCGGCAAGCCTCCGCTGGAGATTCCAATCAAAGAGGGCGAGATTTTTCTCCTGCCGAAGCATATGCGGCATTCTCCACAGCGGTTAGAGGAGGGCAGTATCGGCGTCGTGGTCGAGATGCCGCGTCCCGAGGGCGAGTTGGACGGGTTCGAATGGTATTGCCAGAAATGTCATCAACTGGTGCATCGCGCGGAAGTGAAATTAAAGAGCATCGTGCGCGACCTGCCCCCGCTCTTTGAGCAGTTTTACAGCAACGAAAAGCTCCGTACATGCAAGCACTGTGGCGCAGTTCATCCCGGCAAACAGTAACGATGCCTGTCATTGATATCCATAATCATTTTTTCCCGCGGACGTGGCCGGATCTGGCCGCGCGCTACGGAACTCCTAACTGGCCGTGGATTAAACACACTGAGCCCGGGAACGCGGACATCATGGTGGGCGATCGATTCTTTCGCCAGATCTATTCCGCCTGCTGGGATCCTGAGGTGCGGCTAAGCGAGATGGATCGCGACGGCGTCGATGTGCAGGTGATCTCGGCCACCCCGGTATTGTTTGCTTACGATCGTCCGGTGGAACATGCGCTCGACTGTGCGCGCTTGTTCAATGATGCGGCATTGGAACTGTGCGCTCAGGGCAAGGGTCGGCTGAAGTCGTTGTGCCAGGTTCCGCTTCAGGATATCGATGCCGCGTGCAAAGAGCTGAGCCGATGTGTGCGTGCCGGACATCTCGGGGTGCAGATTGGAAATCACGTTAGCGAGAAGAATCTTGATGATCCAGGCATCGTGACTTTTCTGCATCACTGCGTCGATGAAGGCGCGGCGGTGCTGGTGCATCCGTGGGATATGCTCGCACCAGAGCGGATGCCGAAGTACATGATGCCGTGGACCGTTGGCATGCCGGCGGAAACACAACTGGGTATTGTCGCGATGATTCTGGGCGGAGCGTTCGATAAACTTCCGTCGACACTGCGCATCTGCTTTGCGCACGGCGGCGGAAGCTTCGCGTTTCTGCTGGGACGATTGAACAATGCGTGGCACCATCACCCTGTCGCACATGGCGTTTGTGAGTTGCCTCCGAGTCGATACGTGAACCGGTTCTGTGTGGACTCGGCGGTGTTTGACGATCGAGCATTGCAGTTTCTGGTGGATACCATGGGGGCTGAACGAGTGATGTTGGGTTCGGATTATCCGTTTCCGCTTGGCGAACACCGGGTCGGTTCGCTGATTCGATCGAGCCATTTGACGCCGCAGGCGAAGGCGAGACTGCTGGGGGGGAATGCGGAAGAATTCCTCGGAATTGCCGCTGAGAAAAGTGCGGCTGATGCTTCGAAGCAGACGGCGCCGATTGCGCCGCAAGGTGAGCAACTCACTTACAGTTCGTATTTAAAAGTTCCGGAATTGTTGGAACTGCAGCATCCGACATCGTCGCCTGAACACCACGACGAATTGCTGTTCATCATCGTGCACCAGACCTACGAATTGTGGTTCAAGGAACTGCTGCACGACTTGGATGCAGTGGTGGCGAATTTGCGCGCGGCGGGAGCGAAAACAGAGTCGCGCGACGAGGTTTACGAAGCGGCGCGGCTCTTGCGGCGCTGCACTGAGATTACTCGAGTGCTGGTAGAGCAGTTTACGATTCTCGAAACCATGCTACCGACGCACTTTCTCGCGTTCCGCGGAAAGTTGGAGCCGGCTAGCGGATTTCAATCGGAACAATTTCGAGAGCTGGAGTTTCTGTGCGGGTTGAAGGACGAAAAGATGTTGCGATACCACAAGCCCACTCCAGAAGCCCATGCAATGCTGGCTCGGAGACTGCGCGAACCTTCCCTTCATGACGTCTTCTTCGATGCATTGCGAGCCATGGGTAAGCTGCACTTCGATGAAAGTGCGACTGAGCAAGAGCGATTCGCGGCCCGGGCACGAGCGATCCTTTCCCTCTACCGCGACGAACACCGCAATCGCGACTGGATCGACGTGTGCGAGCGCCTCACTGAATTTGATGAATTAGTTGTGAGTTGGAGATTGCGGCACATTCAACTCGTGGAGCGCGTGATCGGCGCACGTACGGGAACCGGTGGCTCGGCCGGCTCCTCTTACCTGAAACTCACACTCGACAAGAAGTTCTTCCCGGAACTGTGGGAGGCGCGGACACTGCTGACCGAGTAGAAGCGGGAGCGTGGAATTCGCGCTCAATCATTCTGTATGAACCCCAACGCTGAAACCGTCACGCTGATCGGAGCCGGGCTGAACGGTCCGCTGCTGGCTGTCGGTTTGATCCAGCGCGGCTTCCGGGTGGAGATGTACGAGAGACGTCCAGACATGCGGCGCGTGCGTCTCAGCGCCGGACGATCGATCAATCTCGCACTCTCTACGCGAGGGATTCACGCTCTTTCTCAGGCGAGGCTATGGAGCGAGATGCGGAATGCCGTGATCCCAATGAAGGGCCGGATGATCCATTCGACGGCTTCGGGACTCACGTTTCAAACCTACGGGAAAAATGATGCTGAGGTGATCTATTCAATTTCCAGAGCAGAGCTGAATATTGCGCTGCTGAATGCCGCTGAAACAAAGGGCACCAAAATATTCTTTCAGCAGCGTTGCAGCGGGATCGATCTTAAGACAGGAACATTGCACATACGGGACGAGGAGACAGAAAGAGAGAAGACCGCGCAGGCGAACCTCGTGATCGGATGTGATGGGTCGGCCTCCGCGATTCGAAGTGAAATGCTGAAGCTGAACCGCTTCAACTTTTCACAGCAATACCTGGACTATGGATACAAGGAACTCACAATTCCGTCCGCTCCCGGCGGAAAGCATGTCATGGAGACGCATGCGCTACACATTTGGCCGCGCGGCAACTATATGCTGATTGCTCTTCCCAATGTTGACGGGACGTTTGGCTGCATCCTGTTTCTGCCGTTTGATGGCCCTGACAGCTTTGCGCAACTGACTACGCGGTCGGCCGTGCTTGAGTTCTTTCGCTCTCGTTTTCCTGATGCTGTTGGTCTGATGCCCGATCTGGCCGATAACTTCTTTGCCAACCCGACCGGCTCGATGGTAACCATCAAATGCTCGCCCTGGCACGTCGACGGGCGAACGCTTCTGCTCGGCGACGCGGCGCATGCCATCGTTCCTTTCTTCGGACAAGGAATCAACTGCGGCTTTGAAGACTGCACGTGCCTTATGGAATTGCTTGACCGGCATGGTGCGGACTGGGCAAAAGTCTTCGGTGAATTCGAGCAAGCCCGCAAAGCCAATACGGACGCGATTGCGGACATGGCGGTCGAAAACTTCGTCGAGATGCGCGACCGCGTGGCGGATCCGCGATTTCTGTTTCGCAAAAAAGTAGAACTCGCGCTGGAGGCGAAGTATCCAGAGCGGTTCGTGCCCAAGTACTCGATGGTGACATTTCGCCGCGTGCCGTATTCGATCGCGCTGAAGCGCGGGCAAGTGCAGGATTGCCTACTCGCTGAACTTTGCAATGGGATTGAGCGTGTGGAAGATCTCGACTGGAATCACGCAGACCAGTTGATCCAGCGCGATCTTACTCCGCTGGAGCTGGCGTCGTGACTGGCGCACCCTTTCAGTCTGGCGAGGACTTTGCCGTCGCGCTGGATGCTCGCGATCCTCTAGCACAGTTTAGAGATCGATTCTATTTCCCGAAGACAAAGAGCGGTGATTGCATTTACTTGTGCGGGCACTCGCTAGGCCTCCAACCGAAGTCGGCGCGTTCTTATCTTGAACAAGAGTTGCGGGACTGGGCACAGCTAGGCGTGGAGGGCCACTTCCACGCGAAGAACCCATGGGTCCCCTATCATCGGCTGTTGACCGACCAGACCGCGGCATTGGTTGGGGCATTGCCATCAGAAGTTGTGGTGATGAACTCGCTAACTGTGAATCTGCATCTGATGATGGCATCGTTCTACCGCCCAACTAAGCAGCGACACAAGATTCTCGTCGAGCGCGGAGCGTTCCCCTCCGATCAATATGCCGTGAAGTCGCAGATCAACTTTCATGGGTTCGCCCCGACATCCTCGCTTGTTGAACTTGCCCCTCGGGAGGGCGAATTGTGCCTACGCGACGAAGACGTTGAATCGCTGATTGATCGCGAAGCCGATTCGATCGCGCTGATTATGCTGAGCGGAGTGAACTACGTCACGGGCCAAGTGTTCGATATGGCGGGAATTACCAGGGCCGGACACGCGAAGGGATGTGTTGTGGGGTTTGATTTGGCCCACGCAGCTGGGAACATTCCGCTGCGGCTCCACGACTGGGGGTCCGATTTCGCAGTCTGGTGCAATTACAAATACTTGAACGGCGGACCGGGATGCGTTGGTGGATGTTTCGTTCACGAACGCCATGCTCGCGCGTGGGGGGTGCCACGCTTCACAGGGTGGTGGGGACATGACGAGAAGACACGCTTTAAGATGGGACCTGAGTTTCGTCCGATGGTTGGAGCGGAGGGTTGGCAGTTAAGCAATCCGCCGATTCTCGCGCTCGCGCCTCTCCGGGCCTCGATCGAGATTTTTGATGAGGCTGGAATGGATCGCTTGCGCACGAAGGGCGTCACGCTCACGGGATACATGGAATTCCTGCTGGGACAGCAGCCGTCGCCGAAGTTTTCGATCCTCACTCCGCGCGAGCCGGACCGGAGAGGCGCGCAACTCTCGATCCGTCTCCCGCATAATGGCCGTGATCTCTGCTCCCGTCTCATCGAGCAGGGAGTGATCGGCGACTGGCGTGAGCCGGATACCTTTCGCGTCGCGGCGGTACCGCTGTACAACTCGTATCACGATGTCTATCGCTTCGTGGAGCGATTTCTGGCGGCTGTTTGATAAACAAGCGCATTCCTAAGTCGTGGTCGTGATATGCATCGATTGGCATCCTTCAAAATCGAGAAGCGCCCGGCTTTGCGCGCTTGACCAAAAAGAGCACGTTGACTACATTGAGAAGCCTGTTCTCATAACAGCGAGGCATACCTAATGAATGCAAAGAATCCATCGCGCAAGACGGGTCTGCGCCAGAAGGCGCAACTCATGTCTTCATCAGAAATCGAGCGGACTCTGGTCAGGTTGGCATACGAAATCGTGGAGAAGAATGGCGGCGTCGATGGCCTTGGTCTGGTTGGTATTCGCCGCCGCGGTGTGCCCATTGCGGAGCGTCTGGGCAAGATCATCACTCGCATCGAGAGCGCCAAGGTGCCGGTGGGAACATTGGACATCACTTTTTACCGCGACGATCTGTCGACTCTGGGGCCGAAGCCGGTGGTACATGAGAAAGAGATCGGGTTCGAAATCGAGGATAAGAATATTGTCCTGGTCGATGATGTTCTCTATACAGGACGCACGACGCGGGCAGCGCTGGATGCCCTTTTTTCCCACGGTCGTCCCCGTCGGGTGCAATTGTGTGTTTTGATCGACCGAGGACATCGGGAGATTCCGGTCGAGGCCACCTTCGTTGGCCGCAATGTGCAGACAACCGCGAGCGAGGTCATCGAAGTCAAGCTGACAGAGATCGACGACGCAGAGAAAGTTCTGCTGATGGAGAAGTAGAGTGAGATCGCAGAGAAGAAAAGGACGGTGGATCGAATCCACCGTCCTTGTTTTTTTCTTACACTCTACGCAATGCGCGTGCAGACTGCCTTGGTTTGTGTGTAGAGGTTGAGGACGTCGTGCCCCATTTCACGTCCCCAGCCGGATTGCTTGTAGCCGCCAAACGGTAGAGCGGCGTCGAAGATGTTGTAGCAGTTAATCCAGACTGTTCCCGCGCGAAGTTGCTCGGCCATGCGATGCGCCTTGCCGATGTCGCGCGTCCACACCGCGGCCGCGAGGCCGTAGTCGCTGTTGTTGGCGCGCGGAATAATCTCCTCAGGATCCGTAAATGGCATGGCGGCCACCACCGGTCCGAAGATTTCCTCCTGCACAACCTTCATGTTTTCGCGGGTGTCGACGAGCACGGTGGGTTCGACGAAGTATCCGCGATCGCTGGCCTTGTGGCCGCCGGCGACTGCTTTTGCGCCTTCGGAAAATCCAGCTTCGAGATATCCGCACACACGATCGAGCTGTTCGACAGAGACGAGCGGGCCCATCTGCGTTTCAGGATCGAGACCGGAGCCGACCTTGATTTTCCGCGCATGGTCGGCAACACCTTCGACGACCTGATCGTAAACCGACTTCTCGACATACAATCGCGAGCCGGCACAGCAGCATTGTCCGTGGTTGAAGAAGATTGCGCTGGCCGAGCCGGCAATCGCTGTCTCCAGATCCGCGTCCTTGAACACGACGTTCGGAGATTTGCCGCCGAGTTCCAACGAAACTTTCTTCAAATTGCCTGCGGCGGCGTGGACAATCAACTTGCCGACCTCGGTCGATCCGGTGAAAGCGACCTTGTCGACATCAGGATGAGCCGCGAGCGCCGCTCCGGCGGTTTCGCCATAGCCGGGGATAACGTTAACGACACCGTCGGGGAAGCCGGCTTCCATGATCAACTCGCCGAGGCGCAATGCGGAGAGCGGAGTTTGCTCAGCGGGCTTCAGCACAACCGTGCAGCCTGTGGCCAGCGCTGGGCCGAGCTTCCACGCGGCCATCAGCAGCGGAAAATTCCACGGAATAATCTGACCTACAACTCCGACCGGTTCTCGTAGCGTGTAAGCGAGGTACTTTGCGCCGGGTGTGTAAGGAACCGAGAGCGGAATTGTGTTGCCCTCGATCTTGGTCGTCCACCCTGCCATGTAGCGGAAGAGATCGACGGCCAGCGGAACGTCGGCTGCCTTGGCAATGTTCAGAGGCTTGCCATTGTCGAGACTCTCGATGTAGCCGAATTCCTCGGTATGTTGCTCGAGTAGATCGGCGAGCTTCCAAATCAAGCGGCCGCGTTCGGAGGCGGTCATCCGACGCCACGGCCCGTTGTCAAAAGCCTCGCGGGCTGCAGCCACGGCTTGATCGATATCTTCGCGATCGCCTTCCGCAACCTGCGCGAGAACTTCGCCAGTCGCGGGATTGTACGTAGGAAAAGTCTTGCCCGACGCGGCATTCACCCACCGACCGTTGATTAGCATTTTTCTTGGTTTGTCGATAAACTCCGCGACGTGCGGATGGATTTGCGGGGAAACTGCGATGCCCATACGTCCTCCTTGGTCAACGTGGACTGTAGAGAGATGATGCCGGACGATGAATCGACCGGGGTATGCTAGCGCCGCGGGGGAGGAAATGCAATCCCGGCTTTGCCGTAGTAATTATTGATTAGCGGTGAAAATTCCTGGTGCGCCGTGTCATCTACTCGCCGTAGGGAACCCAGATATTCTTCACCTGAGTTGCGTGTTCGAGGAACCATCGACCTTCCGCAATCTTTGGATTGAACCAGTCGATGACGCGGCCTTCGTTGGTCCAGACTTGTTTTAAGTTTCCGATCGACATAGCCTTGGCCGCGGCAACGGTCGCTTCGTCTCCGCAGCACCAAATCGCGTCAACGTCATCATGCTCGGCTAGCGTTTTCAGAAGTTGCGAAGCATATCCCGTCACAACGTTCACTGCGCCAGCGGGGATGTCGCTGGTGTCGAAGAGTTGATAGAGGTCACCGGCGATGAGCGGGTATCGTTCCGAGGGGATCGCAATCACGGTGTTGCCCACCGCAAGCAATGGCATCACGAGGGAGAGGAAGCCCAGCAAGGGCGCTTCCGTCGGGCAAATTACGCCAACGGTGCCGATCGCCTCGTTCATTGCGATTGCAATATTGCGGAAGGGAGGGTTGTGCACCGCGCCGTCGAACTTGTCGGCCCACGCCGCATAGGAGAAGATGCGCTCGATGCCGAGGTCCACTTCCAGCGTCGCCTGCTTCTCGCCAACGGCTGCGGCAAGATGAAGGATAATTTCTTCGCGGCGCTGCGCCATGTTCTCGGCAACGTAGTACAGAACCTGCGCACGATTGTGCGCGGTTGCTTTGCCCCATGACTCCGCTTTACGCGCCGCTTCCACCGCGTTGCGGATGTCCTTGCGATTTCCCAGTGGCGCTTCACCCAAGAGCCGTCCTTCCGGCGAGCGCACTTCCATGCTGTATCCGGAGTCGGGACGCGCTTGCTTGCCTCCGATGTACAACTTCATGGTGCGGTCGATCGCCGGCATGCTGGTATCAGGGGGCGCCTCGATCTGTGCCGGCGCTGGTGTAGTCACGGCGGGCATCTTGGGAGCATGCTTGAACCACGAAGGCTCCATGTATTCGAGTAAGCCCTCGCGTCCACCTTCACGGCCGTATCCGCTTTCGCGGTATCCGCCAAAACCGCACGCAGCATCGAACAGATTCGTGCAATTCACCCACACGACCCCAGCTTTCAATTGTGCTGCAACGTCAAGCGCGACGTTGATGTTCTCGCTCCACACGCACGATGCGAGGCCATAGACCGTGTTGTTCGCCAACTCCACAGCTTCTCTCGGAGTGCGGAACGTCATCGCGGCGAGGACGGGACCGAATATCTCCTGTTGCGCGACGATGGATGTCGGATGCACATTGCTCAAAAGAGTGGGTGGGTAGTAGAAACCACGCGAAGGCAGCGTGACTTGCGGCTGCCAGCAGGTCGCGCCTTCAGCGACTCCCTGTGCGACCATGCGCTCGATACGATCGAGCTGCACGCGCGCGACGATGGCACCAATATCGATCGCCTTGTCGAGCGGCGGACCAATGCGCAGGCTGCTCATCCGATCTCGAATCTTTGCCATCAGCGGCTCCGCAATGCTTTCCTGCATCAGGAGGCGTGAACCTGCGCAACATACCTGACCCTGGTTGAACCAAATTCCATCGACGAGTCCCTCAACCGCGCTGTCGAGATCAGCATCATCGAAGATGATGAATGGAGATTTTCCGCCGAGTTCGAGCGAAAGGCGCTTGTGGCTCGAGGCCGTGGCGCTGCGAATCGCGCGGCCAACTTCCGTCGAACCAGTGAATGCAATTTTGTCGACGTCGGGATGCTTGACCAACTCCTCGCCCGTTGAGCCATCTCCAGTCACGATGTTGACGACTCCATTCGGCAAACCCGCTTCCTGGCAGAGTTCGGCAAATACCAGGGCAGTGAGCGGAGTAAACTCCGCGGGCTTCAACACAACCGTGTTACCCGTCGCCAGGGCAGGAGCGATCTTCCACGCCAACATGAGGAGTGGAAAATTCCAGGGAATGATCTGGCCGACTACGCCGCAAGGTTCATGCTCGGGAAATTCCTGAGCCAGCAATTGCGCCCATCCCGCATGGTGATAAAAATGCCGCGCCACCAAAGGAATATCGATGTCGCGACTTTCGCGGATGGGCTTGCCGTTATCCATGGTTTCGATAACCGCCAGCAGCCGGGAATGTTTCTGGATCAAGCGCGCGAGTGCGTATAGATAACGCGCTCGGATATGGGGCGTGAGCGCGCGCCAATGAACAGACGCCTTGCGGGCAGCCTTAACCGCTACATCGATGTCGGCAGCACTGCCTTGAGCAACGGCGGCCAACTTCTCGCCGTTCGAAGGATCGAACGTGTCGAAATATTCACCGGCAGCGGGTGATTGCCACGCGCCGTCGATGAAGAGTCCAAAGCGCCGGCCATGGCGATCGAGCCATGCTGCCGCTTCTTTCGGATCTTCCGGAGCAGGTCCATACTCCATGCTGACGAATTTTTCGGCAATGCTCATTGGGATTCGGCTCGTTTAACGATTAGTTCCGCTCAGCCACGTATTTGCACGCTACGCAATCGGATGACGATACTCTGCAGAATACCGCCCGGTTACGTGGTGCTCCAATTGGCGTTCAATGTCCCCAAGTAATCCACTAGCTCCGAAGCGGAAAAGTTCCGCCTGCATCCACGACGGGCCGAGTTCTTCTTTCATCATCGCCAGCCAATCGATGGATTGCTTTGCGGTACGGATT
>Ga0335083_10012524_pt1 | contig 10140 bp, 8 predicted proteins | sample Lox_Sample_42_FD_206716 | JGI IMG/M metagenome (GOLD analysis project Ga0335083, IMG submission 206716) | Soil microbial communities from Loxahatchee National Wildlife Refuge, Florida, United States - Lox_Sample_4.2 | ecosystem: Environmental > Terrestrial > Soil > Wetlands | place: USA: Florida...
CAACGACGTCCTCAGCAAGCTCGATCTCACCGCCGCCGGCAGCCTGCACCGCTGCCACCTGGCGCTCGAGGCTCACACGCGCGCGCAGGGCTACGAGGCGAGCGAGTGGCTACCGCTCGCCTACGAGCAGGCCGCAGACTGGCTCCAGCACGCCTCGCCGGCGACCGATCCGCCGTCGCTGGTTGAGCACGCCCAGCAGGCCGGCCGGTTCGCCGCGCTGGCGATCGGCTCGCTGGACCGCGACGCACCGAGCGTGGCCGAGGCGATCACCGACTGCCTCGCGCACCTCCTGGTTGCTTGCGTATTTGCCGATGTCGCCGGCTCTCGAGGCGGCGGCTAGCAGCCAGGAACCGGCTGTGTGCCGGGACCGGACTGAGGCGGCGAGGCCTACGTCGCCAGGAACCGCGGCCGAGGTGAGGTTCCGGCGCTGGCTCTGAGCGCCGGCACCAGGCGGTCCAGCGACACCACGAGAACCCCAGCCTCGACCGCCTCCAATCCGCGGGCACGCGCTACGCACAGCACCGGGAACGCTCCCACGCGGCACCACCGCCGCCGATGTCGGCGCAGCCACGCGGCCGTGTCCCGGGCGCGGGCCAGGTGGCGTTCGTCGAACGTGCCCGATTTGGTTTCGATCGCATACGCGATGCCGTTCGGGGCGATCGCGATGCTGTCGATATCCCCGCGCCCGCCCCACGCGAGCGAGTGCCGCAGCCGCCACCCGTCTGCCTCCAGCCCGCCGAGCACCCGTCGAACCTGAGCCTCGGACCGAGCGCCGACACCGCTGCGCGCGGCCAGGCGCACCCAGCGACGAGCGTCGAGCAGCAGCCCTCCCATGACCAGCACCAGCAGCCCGGCGAAGGCGGTCGCGCCAGCGCCCGCGGCGGTCGCGGCCAGTGCGCCGGCGACGATCGCTGCCGCGCATCGTGCGGCAGCACGGCGCAGCCGTCGGCCCTGCTGACGGCGCGGAAAGCTCAACTCGAACACCGGCACAAGCTTGCAGGCGGTTCGGACAAGCCGGGCGCCGGCGAAGCTCGGGAACGAGCTCCAGCAGCCTGCTCGCGGCCAGGGGGCGCTCGGCGTGCTTCGCGCTCGTGCCGCAGGGGATCACGGAACTCTGGCGGAACATCTCAGGCCACTTCAGGGCCGTGGACGCCTCCGAAACCTCAATGAACACGGGGCATTTGCGGCCACAGCGCGGCATCGCCTTTCTCTGATAAGGAAGAGGTCCCAGGTTCGAGTCCTGGATCGCCCATCGGGGGACGTGTCGGGGGGCGCACGCATTCACACGACGGCCGCATCTCCCGCAGGTGGGGCCTATGGCGTCAGGAACGCTGGGCCGGGGCGCCGTTGCGCATGGGCCGCCGGTGGCCGGACGCGCCGATTCGCGGGGAGGCGCGTCAATCACTGCCAAGGAGGAAGTGTTGTCAATGGCGTGTGCACGCCGCATGATTGTGCTTGCGGTCGCGACTCTCGCCGGCGAACGACAGCTATGCGACTCGGCACAACCCGTTCATGTACTTCGCCTCAATCATCGGCAATCCGAGTCACTGTGATTCACACGTCTTGTTACTGTCACCCCTCGCGGGTGACTTGAAGATTGCCGCGACGCCGCCCAATTACTCGTTCGTGACGCCGAGCACGTGCGCGGATGGGCACGACTGGCCAAAGTGTCAGGACGGGCGCCGGGGCGCGTGCCCCGAGTCGACGAGTTCCTGAAGACATGGATACCGCAGATCGTGGCGTCGCCGGCGTATGAGCAGAATGATCTTGATGACATTCGATAGTCAGGCGACGATTCGAACGCCGGCCGGCTGAGCTCACAACCGGGGCCGGGACGGCGACCCGCCCGCCGGAGAGCCACGCCCAATGCAGCAGCGGAGCGGATCACCGCGGCAGACCGCTCGTGGGTTAGGGTCGCGGTTAGACTGGCGCGGTGGGCGGACCGACCGCGGGGCAGATCGACAGCTATCGGGACGACGGGTTCCTGATCGTCGAGCGGTTTCTCGAGACGTCCACCCTTGGAGCGATCCGCGACCACTTCATGAGCGTGTTCGAGCACGACTGGGAGACGGGACTGGCACCCGACGAGGTCAACTATGTGCCCGGCGTGACCGCGCCCGAATTGACCCGGCAGCTGTGCAACGTATGGAAGGCCGACCGATTGCTCGCAAGCGTGACCCTGTCGAGGCACGTGGGCGAGTTCGCGGCGCGCCTCGCGGGGCTGCCCGGGGTTCGGGTGGCGCAGGACAACGCGATCTGGAAGCCCCCGTCGGGAAAGGCCTTGCTGTGTCATCAAGATGCCGCGTATCTGGACCACCTCGATCCGCCGAACATGACGACGTGCTGGATCGCGCTGGACGACACGGCGGCGGACACGGGGACGATCTATTACGCGCGTGGTTCGCACAAGTGGCCGCACGCACCGCTGAGCGGGACGTTTCACGCGCCCGACGACTGGCTCGGGCACGTGGGCGACTCGATTCCGGAGGGGGTCGAGCTCGAGCTTGTCCCGATCGAGGTCCCGGCCGGCGGCGCCGCGTTCCACGATGGGTGGACGTTCCATGGCAGTCCACCGAACGAGCGAGACGACGCGCAGCGCCGCTCGATCATCAGCCACATGATTTCGACCGAGACCCGGTGGAATCCGGAACATCCTCACCCGATCTACTCTCGCTACCGGCGTCCCGGCGAGACCGAGATGGACGAAGCGTTCTTTCCGATTCTCTGGCTGGACGGCTACAGGACCGCCTGGTTGTCGGACTACGCGCCGGCGGCCATTCCCGCCTGACGGAGCGGCAGGCCGGCGGCGCCGATTGCCGCCACCCGCCTGACCGGAGCGGTACGCCGGCGGCGCCGATTGCCGCCACCGGTCTCGTCTCCGCCGCTGGCTAGCATCGACCGCCATGCGAAGCCCCGGTCAGCGTCGGGGACTCGTCGCCGGAGCGGGCCTGCTGCTAACGATCGGGGTCGTCGTGGCGGTGGTCCTCGTTCTCGTCAACACTGGAAGCGCGCGCCAGCACCGCGCGGCCGTGGTCCACGTCGCGGCGCCTCCGCCCGCACCTCCGACGCCGCCCGCGCCGGTCAAGCCCGAGCCGAAGCCAAAGCCGCGTCCGACCGACGACCCCTGGCCGCTGTACGGCTACAACCTGGCTCGCACCCGTCTGTTCCCGGGCGGCGCAAAGCTCGACCCGCCACTCACCGTGGGCTGGAGGTTCCACGACGGCGCCCTCCTCGAGTTCCCGCCCGTGATCTACGACAACACGCTGTACTTCGAGGACGGCCATGGGTGGGCGAGCGCGCTCAACTCCACCGACGGCCGGTTGATCTGGCACCACAGGCTCGGAACCCTCGCCGCGGCCTCGCCGGCGCTCGACCTCCGCCACAACCTCGTGTTCTTCACGCTGCTCTCGACCACTCCAGGCGCCCGCGAGCCGGGCAACGGTTCGGTCGTGGCGGTCTCGATGAGGACCGGGAGGGTCGCGTGGTCGCACTCGCTGCCCGCGGGAAGCGAGTCCTCGCCGCTCGTGCACGGGCTCAGCGTGTTCCTGGGCGATCAGGGGGGCACCGTGTACTCGTTCCGGACCTACGACGGCCACCTCAACTGGACGGTCCGGGCGAGCGGGTCGGTCAAGGGCGGAGTCGCGTTCGCTCACAACACGATCTACTTCGGCGACTACGGCGCCCGCGTCCACGCTGTCGACGCCGGCAACGGCCGCCAGGTCTGGTCGGCCGGCGGCGGGGACAGCTTCTACTCGACGCCCGCGGTCGCGTTCGGGCGCGTCTACATCGGCAGCACGAGCGGGGCCGTATACGCGTTCTGGGCGAACTCGGGGGCCGTCTCGTGGACTGCGTCGACCGGCGCCTACGTCTACGCGTCGCCTGCGGTCGCGGATGTTCCCGGCCTCGGGCCGACGGTGTACATCGGCTCCTACGACGGCCACCTCTACGCCTACAACGCCGAGACCGGCGGCACGCGCTGGAGTCACGAAGGTGGGGGCCGGATCGACGGTTCCGCAACCGTCGTCGGCAACGTCGTCTACTACTCGAGGTTGGGTTCGAATACCACGGCGGGCCTCAACTGGCGTACCGGCGCTCAGGTGTTCTCGTTCCCCGACGGCGAGTTCACGCCGGTGATCACCGACGGAAAGGTCGTATTCCTGATCGGGTACTCGACGATCTACCAGATGGTTCCGAAGCAGTGAGCCGGGCTACGAGGCGCGGTGGCGGCTCAAAGCCTCAGAACGCGCGTGCGACAACCGACTCGAGGCTTGACTCCGCGCCGAACACGGATTCGAGCGCCGCGCCCAGCAGGTTCGGGTCGTGAACGGCACGCCGGCCGGCCTGGAGCGGCCAGCCAGATCCAGCGATCCGGTTGCGCGCCAGCGTGCGAGCGTCGAAATGGAGCTCGGCCTCGGGGTCGTAGAGGACTTCATCTGCGCGCACTCCGTGGTTTCGCAGAGTGGACAGGTGATCCGCCGCGGTCATGCCCACGGTCTCGCCACGCCCGGCCTCGAGGTTGCACAGCCATAGGACCCGGGCGGCGGTACGGGCGAGCGCTGAGACGATTTGCGGGAGCGCGCCGGTGGCCAGCGTGCTGGTGTAGAGCGACCCGGGGGCGAGCAGGACCCAGTCCGCGGCTTGGATCGCCTGCACCGCGGCGAGCGGGGTGCGCGGCCACTGCGGGTCGAAGCGCAGCCGAACGATGCGGTCGAGGGTCGTGCCGATCGCCGATTCGCCGGCGATCAAGCGTTCGCCGGTATCGCCGAGCAGCCTGACCGGCTCGACGCTCGCCGGCAGCACGCAGCCGGAGATGCCGAGCCACTGCCCCAGCCAGCGGCTCGACGCCTCGAGGTCCCCGAGCGAGTCGGTCAGCGATTGGATCAGGAGGTTGCCGACGGGGTGTCGACCGTAACGCGTGTCCAGTGGTCTCGACATGACCGTTGCCAGCAGGTTCGCGCCATCGCTCAGCGCGATCAGCGAGCGCCGGAGATCACCCACCGCAGGACCGCCGAACCGGCGCCGCAGGTCTCCTGAGGAGCCGCCGTCGTCGGCCGTCGTGACGATCGCCGTCAGGTCAACTGGGGCGTCCCGCAGCGCCGCGAGCACGGCGGCCATGCCGTGGCCGCCGCCCAGGACTACGACACGTGTCGTCTCCGCCATGCTCATTCAACGGCGATGGTCCGGGCGAGATTGCGCGGCCGACCGAGATTCCGCGCCTGCGCCGGCCCGACGTAATACGCGAACAGCTGCAGCAGCACCGCTGCAAGTGGTACCTGGAGGGTCGGATCGATACACGGCACGCAGGGGGTTGTGCTCGGCGTTTTCGGCCGGCGTCCCCGATTTCCTGCCGGAGAGCGGGTACGGTTCGCCCCGTGCCCGCGCCGCCGTCGCGCTACGACCACGTGGTCTGGATCGTGATGGAGAACCACTCCTACGACCAAATCACCGGAGCCTCGGACGCGCCGTACCTCAACAGGCTCGTCGAACAGGCCGGGCTGGCGACGAACTTCTACGCCGAGGGGCATCCCAGCCTGCCGAACTACATCGCGATGACCACCGGCTCGACGCAGGGGATCGCCGACGACGACCCGCCGGCGGATCACCCGCTGAACGTTCCGAGCATCTTCAGCCTGCTGCCGAACGGCGCGTCACGGTCACTCCAGGAGTCGATGCCGTCCAATTGCGCCAAGACCGACTCCGGCGACTACGCGGTCCGCCACAACCCCCAGGCGTACTTCACCAACCTTGGTGGCGACTGCGCGTCCTACGACATCCCGCTGAGCGACCCGCCGGACCTGTCGGCTCGGTTCACGTTCGTCACGCCCAACCTGATCCACGACATGCACGACGGCACGGTGGCGGACGGCGACACGTGGCTGTCGACGTTCCTGCCGAAGGTGCTCGCGAGCGGGGAATACGCCGCCGGGCGGGCCGCGGTGTTCATCACCTGGGACGAGGACGACGATCTGAGCGGCAACCACATCCCGACGTTCGTGATCGCCCCATCGGTCGCGTCCGGGACGAAGGTCTCGGCGCGTCTCGACCACTACTCGATGCTGCGCGCCACCCAGGAGATGCTCGGCCTGACGCCGCTGCTCGGGAGCGCGGCCACCGCCGCCGACATGCGCGGTCCGTTCAATCTGTAGAGGCGCGAGCCGGCGCGATCAGTCCCCGGCCTCGAGCGCCGGCTGCGCCGGCTGCACCGGGTGTGCGGGGTGTGCGTGGTGTGCCGGCTGCGGCGCGATCCGGCGCGTCCGGAACGCCACCGCGCCCACCGCGGCCAGCGCTACCGTCAGCACTCCTGCGCCGACGAACACCGCGCGGACCCCAGTGAGGCTCAGCAGCGCCCCGGCGCCGACGAACGCGGTGACGAACGCGATGTTCTCGAGCACGTCCTTCAAGCCGAAGACACGCCCGAGGAGTCGCTCGGAGACCATCTCCTGCATCAGGCGCATCTCGGGGCCGACCAGCAGGTTCTCGCCCAGGCCGATGAACGTGAACGCGACGAGCGCGAGCGGGAGGTTTGGGGCCAGCGCGGCGACCGCCATGGCGACGCCCGACACCGCGATGCCGACCAGCCAGCGCCGGCGCAGGCCGTGGATGTCGGAGCCGGCGCGCGCGTTCGTCCACGAGCCCGCGACCATGCCCAGGCCGTAAAGGGCCATCAGCACGCTGTAGCCCGAATCGCCGGCGTGGAGCGGGCCGGTGGCGAGCAGCGGCGCGACCACGTTGAACATCGCGCCGGTCAGTACCACCAGCGCGCCGACGGCGATCAGCACCGGCACTCCCGGCAGGCTGAGCGCGGCCTGCGCGCCCGCGCGGGTATGAGCCCAGATGGAGCCGGGCAAGCTCACGTGGTCGTCAGCGTCGACGTCGCCACCGGACGTTGGCCACGGTCCGAGGTCGACGCTGCTCAGCAGGATGGCCGAGACGACGAAACTGGCCGCGTCCAGTACGAGGACCACGGGTGCGGTGGTGACCAGGAGCAGCCCGGCGGCAAGCGCCGGCCCCAGCATCAGACCCGAGTTGATGCTCGCGTAGAACATCGCGGTCAGCTGGGAGCGGCGCGCGGGCGGCACCATCCCGGGAAGCGCAGCGTTGATGGCCGGGCGGAACAGTGCGGTGCCGACGCCGGCGAGCAGCGCGAAGAACACCGTGGCGGCAAAGGAGGGCACGAGCGCGAGCGCGACGAAGCAGACCGCCCGCAACAGATCGGCGCAGACCGCAAGGCGCCGGCGTGAGACGCGGTCGGCGAGCGATCCGAACAGGGGCGATAGCACGATCCCGGGCACGAACTCGCCGAGCAGAACGAGCGCGATCGCCCAGCCGGAGTGAAGCCGTTCGTAGGCGACCAGCAGCAGCGCGACGTATGCCGCACCGGTGCCCACCTGCGACTGGAAGAACGCCGCGAAGAAGCGCCGCAGCGCTGGGGCGTCTCTGAGCAGCGCGAACACCGACTCAGCGCGCCTAGCGTCCCGGCGACGCGACCGTGGCCGCTCCAAAGATGTGGACGATGCCGGACGCCCGATTCCGGGCAGGGCCCAGCGCAACTGTCGACCGCGCGGACATTGTCCAGCTTTAATCGGCTTTTAGGCGGGCCAACGTGAGGGAAGGGGCGTGGCATCGTTGGGGGTATGTCGAAAACCAGCTTTGTCCCTCCGTCCGCGACCCTGGCGGTCAACGAGCGCTTGCGCCGGCTGATCGACGCGGGTGAACCGATCCTCCACCTCGCCTTCGGCGAAGCCGGGTTGCCGGTTCCCGAGGAGGTCGTGGATGCGCTGACCCGCGGCGCCCCCGACAACGCCTACGGACCGGTGGCGGGATCAGCGAGCGCTCGCGCGGCGGCGGCTGCCTGGTTCGGGCGCCGCCGGTTGCCCACCGATCCCGATCAGGTCGTGATCGCGCCGGGCAGCAAGGCGCTTCTCTGGGGCCTTCTCGCGGTGCTCCCCGGCGACGTCGTGCTGCCGCGGCCGTCGTGGGTCAGCTACGCGGCGCAGGCAGCGCTGGCGGGCAAGCGGGTGTGGGGCGTCCCGATCGCAGGCGACGGGCCCGGAGGCGTGCCCGACCCGGCGGCGCTCGAGGAGACGCTCGCCGAGGCGGCTCGGCAGGGTCATCGCCCAGGGGTGATCGTGGTCACTCTGCCCGACAACCCGACCGGCACGGTGCCGAGTCCCGACGACGTGCGCCGTACGGTCGAGATCGCTGAGGAGCACGGCCTCAGCATCGTCTCCGACGAGATCTATCGCGATCTCGCGCACGATCCTGCCGGCCTCCACAGCCCGGCCGAGTACCTGCCCGAGCGGACATACGTCACGGGCGGGCTCAGCAAGAACATGGCGCTCGGCGGCTGGCGGATCGGGTTCGTCCGCGTCCCAGAGGGCTCGGCCGGCGGGGCGACGCGCGAGGCGCTGCTCGGGCTGGCGAGCGAAGTGTGGTCGAGCGCGCCCGCGCCGATGCAGCACGTGGTCGCGCACGTCCTGAACGAGCCGCCCGCGGTCGTGGCCCACATCGACCGGAGCCGGCGCCTGCACCGCGCGGCCACGCTCGCCGCCCACAGCCGACTCGTCGATGCGGGCGTCCACTGCCGGCCCCCGACCGGCGGCTTCTATCTGTACCCGGACTTCGAACCGCTGCGCCCGGAGCTGGGCGCCCGGGGCGTCGACGGCGGCGACGCGCTAGCCACGCACCTGCTCGAGCGGTTCGGAATCGGCGTGCTCAGCGGCGTCGCGTTCGGCGACGAGCCTGCCGCGCTCCGGTGCCGGATCGCGACGAGTCTGCTGTACGGCCAGACTGACGATGAGCGGCGCCAGGCGCTCGCCACCGCGGACCCGGCGGAGCTGCCCTGGATCAAGGGCAGCCTCGATCGGCTCGGCGAGGCGGTCGCGTCGATCAGAACGACCCCGGGGGGTACTCGAGACCGGGCAACCCTACGCGCGAGGTGCGGGCGCTCAGCTCTGCGAGAGCTGCGCGGGTGAGAAGTGCTTGACCGCGCCGCGGACCTCCGCGAGCTCGCTCTCGGTCAGCGCAAGCCGCGGCGGGCGGCACGGCCCGCCGCTCATCCCGAGCTCGTCGAGGGCGGCCTTGAAGTACTGAACGAGCTTCGGCTTCATGTCGAGTCGCGCCAGCGGCAGCAGCTCGGCGTACAGCTCCCGCGCGCTCGCGAGCTCGCCGGCCAGACACAGCTCGAACAGGCGCACGGACTGGCCGGGCAGCACGTCGGCGACGCCAGAGACCCAGCCCGCGGCGCCGGCGCACAGGCCTTCCAGCGCCCAATCGTCGCCGCCGACGAGTACGTCGACCTCCGGACACAAGTTGACGAGCTCAGCGATCCGCCGCGCGTCGCCGGAGGTCTCCTTGAACGACGTGATCGCCGGCACCTCGCGCGCGAGCGTCGCCAGCAACCCGGGCTGGAGGTCGGTGCCGCTACCCGGGGGGTTGTTGTAGACCAGCAATGGGAGCTCGGTGGCGCGCGCGACCGTTCCGAAGAACTCGAGGAGCTCGCGCTCGTCGGCCCGGTACAGAAGCGGCGGCAGGAGCATCGCGGCGTCGGCGCCGGCACTGGCGGCGTCCTGCGCGTACACGGCCGCCCGCTCGGCGGTGACCGCCGAGATCCCCGCGCACACAGGAGCTCCTCCCGCCGCGCCGACGACCGTCTCGATCACCGCGCGGCGCTCCTCGCGCGAGAGGCTCCCGCCCTCGCCGACCGAGCCGTTCGGAACGATGCCGTGGACGCCCTCGGCGAGGAGCCACTTGACCTCGGCGGCCACCGCGTCGTGATCCACCGTGAGGTCGGCGTCGAAGTGGGTGACGATCGCGGCGTGAACGCCCTTCATCGAGGTCCTCCTGTCGTAGCTCTGCCTGCCCACAAGTATCCCCGGCGGGCGATCGCGCGGGTGGGATCGAACGCGGCGAGCAGCTCCCCGCGCCGTCCGTCCACGATCAGGTCGGCCAGCAGCTCGCCGGTCAGCGGGGCCAGCGTGATCCCCAGGGTCGCGTGGGCCGTCGCGACGTGGATCCCGTCCCATCCGGGAAGCGGCCCGATGAACGGGAGGCCGTCGGGGGACAGCGACCGCATCCCGGCCCAATCGCGTGGCTTGGGCGCCATCTCCCAGTTCGGGAGTGCCTCCTGCGCGGCGGTGG
>Ga0335083_10012525_pt1 | contig 10140 bp, 7 predicted proteins | sample Lox_Sample_42_FD_206716 | JGI IMG/M metagenome (GOLD analysis project Ga0335083, IMG submission 206716) | Soil microbial communities from Loxahatchee National Wildlife Refuge, Florida, United States - Lox_Sample_4.2 | ecosystem: Environmental > Terrestrial > Soil > Wetlands | place: USA: Florida...
GGCTCGAGCACGTCTCTGCGCGCCCCACGCTGGGCGTGAGGGTCGAGTGGGATATCACGCCGTGGCTCGACGCTTTCGCGGCGGGAGGCACTGAGATCGGTGTTCCGCAGCGCGGCCTCTCGGCCAACGCAGGAGCCGAGGCGGTCTACGAATACGGGAAGCGCTGGTATGGATACACCGGGGCGCGCCTCACCTGGGGCGATGCCACGTACCAAACGAACTACTACGGTGTCCCGCCTGGCGCTACAGCTCAGTCCGGCTACCCGGCCTATTCCCCCGGCGCAGGTCTGACCGGGTTCGGCGTGGATCAGTATTTCGGGTTCAGGATCGTCGAGCACTGGGGTCTCGTGGCGGGCGTTTCCTATCTTCGGCTGCTGGGCCCGTCGGCAGCTTCTCCCACGGTCACGTTTGGCGGCCGGGCCAACCAGTGGGTCTACGGGGTGTTCTTCGGGTACCAGTTCTGAGCCGCGCCAGCGCCGCGCACCCACCCCAGTCGCGCGGGGCCGCGGACGCCGCCGACGGCACCTCGATGCGCTACGCCGTTCGTCCGATTTTCTTGGGGAAGCTTCGAGGCCACACTGGCCGGGATCGAGGTGTGCGGTTGAACTGACCGCACGCGAAGGTCATTGTCGCGCGCAAGGCACGCGACGGAGGCAGGTCATGGCGTACGTCCCCGGCTACGAGCACGATGTCTTCGTAAGCTACGCGCACCGCGACGACGAACCGGCCGCTGGCGCAGAGCGCGGCTGGGTCACCACGCTCTGCCAGGAGCTGCGCAAGGGCCTGTCGGCGAAGCTCGACGGGCCGGCTCCCGACGTGTGGATGGACCATCGCCTAGCCATGAATGCGGAGCTCGGCCCGGAGCTCGAGCAGCGGCTGTCGCGCAGCGCCGTGCTGCTGATCATCGTCTCGCCCCCTTATCTCGCGTCGCATTGGTGCCGCGAAGAGCGCGGCAAGTTTCTGCAGTTGGTCAAGGAGCGGCGCGGTGCGAGGGCCGCGGGCTCGGTGTTCGTCATCGAGAAGGACCGCGTCGATGAACGCCCGCCGGAGCTTAGCGAGCTCGTGGGGCGGCCGCTCTGGCTGTGCGACGACAACGACCGCATGGTCACGCGCACGCTGGGTTGGCCCGAGCCCGGGCGTGCCGGCGACCCCTACTGGGACCAGGTCAACTGGATCGGCACCCACCTGGTCCAGGAGCTCAAGCAACTCAAGCGCGATGCTGCCGCGCCGCCTTCGGCGAGATCCGCGACAGGCACGTCCGAGACGGATGCCGGCCCGGCCGTGTTCGTCGCTCGGGCCACCGACGATCTGTTCGAAGAGCACACCTTGGTGCTCAACTACCTGCAGCAGGCCGGGATCCACGTGCTTCCGCAGGAGGCTTTCCCCGAGGACCCCAAGGCCGCGCAAGCCTTCGTCGAGCGCAACCTGCCGCGGGCCAAGGCGTTCGTCCAGTTGCTGGGCCCCAAGCTGGGCCGGTATGGCCCTGAGTGGCTGCTCGGGTTCCCGGGCATCCAGCTCGAGACGGCGAAGACCGCCGGCGTGCCGATTCTGCAGTGGCGCGACGCGAGGCTCGACATGGCGGGCGTCGCCAACGAGAGGTACCGCGAGCTGCTCGACGGCCCACAGGTGCGCGCTTGCGGCCTCGAGGAGTTCAAGGCGGCCATCGTCGAGGGAGTGCGCCGACCGCCGCAATCCGAGAGCGACGATGGAGAGAAGGCGGTGCTGATCAGCGCCATCGAGGACGACCAGCCGATCGCAGACGCGCTGGGCAATTGGCTCGACCAGCGCCAGGTGTTCGCGACGCAATGGGTGCACCAGCGCGCGGACGCAGCCAACCAGCGCCGCTTCGAGGACTTCGTCAAGCAATCCAAAGGCTTCATCGTCGTATGCCGAGAGAATACGGATGCATCCTGGCTGCTGCGCCAGCTCAAGGAAGGACGCAAGTACGGTTCGCAGAGTGTCCCGCCGGTGCGCCTGGCGCTGTACGACGGGGCGGCGCAAGACGATCCGGTGATCTCCGCGCCCGGCCTGAGCCGTCTCGACTGCCGGCGCGGGATCAACGAGTCCGCGCTCGAACAGTTCGTTGCATCTCTGAGGAATTAGTCATGGGCGGTCGCGAGATGCTCTTTACTTCGGCGCCTTATCCGGGGCTTCGGCCATTTTCCGCGTCCGAGTCGGATATCTTCTTCGGCCGCGAGGAGCAGGTAGACAAGCTGCTCGAGAAGCTGGAGCAAAACCGGTTTCTGGCGCTGGTGGGCGCTTCCGGCTGCGGTAAGTCGTCGCTGGTTCGCGCGGGCTTGATCGCGGCCCTGGAAGCCGGGTTCATGGGCGAGGCGGGCCATCGCTGGCGCATCGCCGATCTACGTCCCGGCAATGAGCCGCTGCTGCGCCTCGCCGAAGCGCTGCTCGATCCGCGCGCACTCGGTGCGGAGCTGGCGTCCACCACCAGCCCGGCGGCTGCGCATGCTCAGCTGCGCCGCGGACCGCTTGGGCTCGTGGAGCTGGTGCGCGAGGCGCGGCTGCCCGAAGGCACGAACCTGCTCGTGCTGGTGGACCAGTTCGAGGAGATCTTCCGCTTCCGACGCCTCGGCAACCCGAACACTGCCGACGCTTTCGTGGCGCTTCTGCTCGAGACGGCGCGCTGCCGGAGAGAGCCGGTCTTCGTCGTGCTGACCATGCGCTCGGACTTTCTCGGCGATTGCGCGGTCTTCCGGGGCCTCCCCGAGGCCATCAGCGAAAGCGAGTTCCTCACACCGCGGCTCACGCGCGAGCAGATCGGCAAGGTGATCGCCGCACCCGCGCGCATGTTCGGCGGCGAGGCCGACGCGACGCTGGTGAACCGCCTCGTCAACGACGTGGGCCCGGACCCCGACCAGCTGCCCGTGCTCCAGCACGCGTTGATGCGGATGTGGTCCAGGGCGGAGCATCGCGCGGCCGTGACCAAGGAGCCGCCGCTGATGACGATCGACGACTATGCCGCGATCGGCGGGTTGCGTGCCGCATTGTCGAACCACGGCGACGAGCTGCTGAACGATCTGCCGGCCGAACGGCGGCGTCTCGCACAGACGATGTTCTCCTGCCTCACCGAGCGCGGCGAGGGACGGCGCGACACGCGGCGCCCGGCGACGGTGCGCGAGATCGCCGAGGTTGCGCACACCGATCCGAGCGAGGCGGCCGCGGTTGCCGATCTGTTCCGCGCGCCCGGAGTGAGCTTCCTCACCCCGCCTCAACCCGTTCCCTTGACGCCCGACAGCGTGCTCGACATCAGCCACGAGAGCCTGATCCGCGTGTGGGCGAGCCTTGCCGCGTGGGTCGAGGAGGAGGCCGAGCGCGCGAGCGTGTATGTCCGCTTGAAGCAAGCTGCCGAGCTGTGGAAGCAGGGTGCAGCGGACCTCTGGTCGGGCCGGCAGGTAAACAACGCCAAGGCCTGGGCAGCAGCGGTCCAGCCCACCACGGCGTGGGCGCTGCGCTATGGGTCACGCGAGGACTTCGACGCGGCGATGTCCTTTCTCGCGGCAAGCAAGCGCCAGGACCGCGCGCGGAAACTCACGCGCTGGATCGGTGCCGCCGCGCTTGTCGCACTCGTTGTCGGCGCTTCGGTGCGTGAGGTTCATCGCCTGGATCGGCAGGTCGCCGAGCTGCGCTCGGTGCAGCAGGCCCTGCACAGCGTGGATCTGGCGAGCGTCGACGGCGACCGGGCCCTGCTCGATGCGACGCAAGCCGCTTGCGATTATCCCAACCCGGTGGTGCGCAACAGCCTGGCGCGGGTGCTGTCCGGCCGGCACGAGCTGCACCGGATGCGCGCGCCAGCAGACTCCAATCTGCTCGCCCTGGGCTACTCCCAGGCGCAGGCGACGGTGCTCGTCGCCCTGGCCGATGACAGTGCCATGCTGCTGCGGCCCGCGGAGGGCAGTTCCCGCCGGCTGGACGTGCCGACGGGGTCCGTCCCCGCGGGCGGAGCCATCAGCTCGGGCTCCGCGCGGGTGGCGCTTCTGCTCAAGACGAAGCCCGAGCCGTCCAAGCTGGAGATCCGGGTGTGGGAGCTGGCGGCCGAGCCGGTGCTCGTCAGCACACTGGAGGCGGGAGTGCCGCTCGTGCTCATCGCGCTGGACCCTCGAGGGCGCACCGTGGCCGGCGTCACCGCGGGCGGCGCGTTGACGACATGGGACTTGACTACCGGCGCACCGCGGTTTGCCGGGAGCGGAGGGAAACATGGATTCAGCGAGATCTCCGGGCTGCAATTCAGCGACGATGGCCAGCGTGTGATGATCGCGGGCAGCGATCGCGCGGAAGGCCCCGATTCCCTCGGCTCCGACGTCGTCGTCGTTGTCGATGCGCACACCGGTGCGCCGATCCAGGAGGTGCGCAAGCCGGCTGCGGATCCGTCCTTCGCGTGGGGCGCCGCGCTGGCGCCCGGCGGCCGCCGGCTCGCGACGCTGGCTCAGAACGGCACGCTCGAGGTCTACGACCTGACATCCCGCAAGCGCACCCTCAGCCTGGGCCTGCGCCTGCAAGGGCCCAACGGACTCGCGTTCTTCCCGGACGGGAACACCGTCGCGGTCCAAAGCCTCGGCGGAGAGCTGCGTATCGTCGGCTTGGAGACCATGGAAGACTGGCCTCTGAGCGGCGGGGGCACCCGTCTGCGGAGTGCCGCTCCGAGCCCATCCGGCACGGAGATGCTGGCGCAGGGATTCGACTCCACATACCGGGTGTTGCGGATGCCGCGCCAGCTCGTCGCCGGCGCGGGTCGCGAGATCGTCGCGGCCGCGTTCACCGCCGACGGCAAGCAAGCCGCGCTTGGGCTCGAGAGCGGTGAGGTCCTGCTTCGCGATCCGGACCAGCGCAGCGAGGGCCGCCTGCGCTTGGCAGCACCGGAGGATGCGCCTGGACCTGGGGCGGGTGTGAGTCGGCTTGCGTTCAGTCCCGGCGGGGCCTCGCTCGCGGTCGCACATGCCGACGGGCGGATCCGCATCTGGAATGTGAGATCGAGAGGCCTGTCCGTGGAGGTGCAGCATCCCGAACCGGGCGCGTCACAGACCCGCTTGCGTTGCGTCGCGTTCAGCCCGGACGGAACCCAGATCGTGAGCACCGGCGAGGACGACACGGTGCGGGTGTGGAATGCCCTCGATGGCAGCGCCATCGGGAGACCGGTCGGCTCGCGCAACGGAGATCCGCCAAAGTGCGCGACGTTCGACAGCGAGGGCTCGGGCATCTTCGTCATCACTCAGGGCGGGACGCTGTTGCGCTGGCGTCCGGGGGACGAGAACAACATCACCGCGACCCAGCTCGATTTCAAAGGCGCGGTGCTGGACGGAGGCGGGGTGCAGCAAGCCCGGTTCGTACCTGTGCACAGGGACGGCACGACCATGGTCGCGGCATCGGGAGTGTTGGCCGGCGGAGGACTGCCGGTCACGTGGGTCTGGAAGCTGTCTCCCGCCGGTGAGCCGTCCGCTGCTCCGCGGGAGCTGGCAGGCCAGAGCGACATCGCCGGGTTTGCCGCCGATGGGACGCGCATCGGCACGCTCGACGGCAGGGCGACCTTCACCGTATGGGATGTCGACAGCAAGATGCAGATCACCGCGCATCAAGCGGAGCGAATGGGGGAATTGAGCCCGGCAGGGGACCGCATGTTGATCGTAGGTGAGACCGGAGCGTGGTTCGAAGACTGCCAGGGCTGCGGCGGGTATGAGGAGGTCCTGGCGAGAGCGCACCCGCAGGCCATGGCGATCGTTGCGAACGAGGCGGCGGTGGATGCGGGGCGCGATATGTTGTCATCATGCAGGGTCGAGCCCGCACGCAGCGAGAAGATGCTGATGGCGCTGCGGGAGGATCGAGACGAAACCAAGCGACGAAGGAGATAGCCATGAGCAAGCTGTTGTGCGCAGGACTGCTGATCCTGTGCACGATCGCCCAGGCCTGGGCGGACTGCGACTACCAGGGGCGGCGTTACTCGACCGGATCGCGCGTCGGCAACAAGGTGTGCCAGTCGGACGGGACCTGGCGGTAACGACCGGGCCGCCTGCATCGATCGCGGCGATCGGGGCCGAACCCGACAGCCCCCCGCGAGCGGCCGGCGCGGCGCCGGGGCCTACGCTGCCCGCGCCATCCACGCCGATGAAGCCGCCTCGAGCGCTTCGGAACCGCCTCCGTAAAGCTCCATCGCTGCGTCATCTGCTCGCGTGACGACGTGGATCGTGCCCGAAGCCTCGGTCCGCACGACGTGGTACTGTATCTTCCACGCAGCGTAGACCGCGACTGACCGCAATGGAGGGCGAGATCCTCGACCCGACGGGACTGGCGTGCTCGTCGCTGCGGTAGGCTCACGCGTATGCAGAGGCAGAGCAACTCGACGAGGTGGCACATGCAGGTCCCCGGCGCGCGCGGTGTCACGGCGACCGTCTGCCTGCTCGCGGCCGCGGTTCTGGCGGCGGCTTGCGCGCGCAGCACCAAGGAGATCACGAGTCTGCCCGCGGAGTCGGCCCCGGCGGCGGGGAAATCCCCCGGCACGGTCGTGCTGTTCAGGGTCGAGATCGATGACGATGGCAAGCCGGTGCCGGCGCCGTTGTCGATGGATCCGCGCTGGAAGTGGTACTTCTGGGTCAATGCAGGACCTGCCGGCAAGACCCTCGACTCCAGCGATCCGTTCGCTTCCGGTCTTCTCGACGCGGCTTCCACGAAGGCCGGCTGGGGCTTCGTGACGCTCCCGGCTGGCGCTTACCACTTCGCGTTCGCGGCGCACCGCACGATGTTCGCGATGCCCGGCGCACAAAACAGCGCACTCGGGTTCGGCCAGTCGAGCCTTTCCCAGATCGAGGTGCCCTCCGGCGCCGGTTCGCTCTACGTCGGTACGTTCACCTTTGCCTGCCACAATGTCGACCGCTGGTGGGCGTACGAGGAGCACGAGTGCACGAAGCTCGAGATCCGCGACGAGGGAGCGCTCGCGCGCGGGGTTGTGTCCGCGTCGTTGAGCCGGTTCGAGCCGATGCAGCAGGCGCTCGCCTTTCCCGCGCCGGCGGAGCCTCCGCACAAACGCTAGTACTGCGCGCCCTCACATCGACCCGCCGCGCGTAGGGGCCGCAACGCTCTGGAGCGCAATGCATTCGTCATCCGCCCCGGGGACTGAGCGCCAGGGCTGTCTCCGTGCGGCGACCAGAATGTTTCAGGACTGTGTAACGGATCGAAGTTGCTTCTCGTCGTGCTCCATTTGCACGTCAAGCCGCCGCGTGCAACGTCGTTAACTCACCTGCGCGACTAAAGCGCAATACACGAACGCCACCCGCGACGTTCGGATCGCCCGTACCGATGAACACGGCGATCTCTTGCTTCACTCTCGAAGCGTATCTCTGCTGGTCCGACGAAGGTCTACTCCCAGTTCTGTTGCCGGAGGATGTCGTATGCGGCTTCAAGCTCAATTGCAGGTCTCGACACTGATTTTCGCCGTCCTGTTATCCACCTCGGCGCAGGCCGAGGTGATCCGGGACCATACCGATGTGGATCTGATTCCCAGCGGGAAAGGCTGGGGGGAACATCACCCGGTCCACGCCAAGGCCAAGCCGGGTTCCGGTTCGAACGGCATCAACTATCACGGTGGCCCGGTCATGTCGGGCACGACCAACGTCTATTACATCTGGTACGGAAACTGGAGCGGCAATAGCGCGACGACGATTCTGGACAACTTCGCGAATGGTCTGAGCGGCTCCCCGTATTACAACATCAACACGACTTACTACGACTCCGCGCCCAACCCCAACCCCGGCCCTGTCGCCAATTCCGTAGTGCTCAAGGGCCAGATGTACAACAACTATTCGCTGGGGAAGTCGTTGAGCGATGCCGGGGTCGCATCCGTGGTATCGAGTGCGATCGGCGGCGGGACGTTGCCGGCGGATGCTAACGGCGTATATTTCGTTCTCACCTCCCCGGATGTGAACGAGAGCTCGGGGTTCTGCACGCAATATTGCGGATGGCATACGCACGGCACCATGAGCGGAGTCGACATCAAGTATGCCTTCGTGGGCAACCCGGATCGCTGTCCGAGCGCGTGCGAGGCTCAGACGGTCGGCCCGAATGGGAACGCGGGTGCAGACGCGATGGCCAGCATCATCGCCCACGAGCTGTCGGAGGCGGTGAGCGACCCCGATCTCAATGCGTGGTTCGACCGTAAAGGCGAGGAGAATGGCGACAAGTGCGCCTGGAACTTCGGTGCGACCTACGTCGCTGCGAATGGCGCGAGCGCCAACGTGAACCTCGGCGGCCTGAACTACCTCATCCAGCAGATGTGGGTCAACGCGAACGGCGGCTCCTGCGCGCTGTCCCATTAACCATTTGGCGGCGGTCCGCCCGGGCAGCTTCGCGTCCGGGCGGACTACCGGGATCGCGCTATGAACCTTACCATCGCGAGGACGATCCTGTTCGCGGCTTGCCTGATCGGGAACGCCGGGTCGGCGTTCGCGCAAGACGAGGCCCAGCCGCGCATCCCGACGGTGACACGGCTGGTGCAGCAGTTCAGCGCGCTCGAGGCGGCGCTCGTCAACGCGGTGCGCACAGGCGACGCGGCCACCCTCGAGCGCATCCTCACCGACGACTTCGAGATGAGGGTTGGCGCGCGTCCTGGCGCACCGATACCGAGGTCCGACTGGATCCGGCGTTCGCTAGGGGCTGCCGACGCCTCGTACGGTATCGAGCAGATGGCCGTGCACGCGTTCGGCGACGTGGCCGTCGTCAGCTTTCTCGCGCGGCGCACGCCGCGCCGCAGCCTCTTCATCACCGACGTGTGGGTTGGCGCCGGCAGTGCTGCGAGACTGGCAGTGCGCTACGCCGGTCCGGCGGACGACGTGCCGATCCCCGGCGCGCCGTGAAGTAAACGGCCGCTCATTACGGCGAGCTTACCCGGGCGCCGCGGGGTCAGTCCTCTTCGTCTTCCTCCTCGTCTTCTTCCTCTGCGGCCTCCTCCAGCTCCTCGAGCTTGTCGTCGATCTGATCGCGCAGCAGGACCAGCAGCTCGATCAGCTCTGCGTTCTGTTGCTTCAGCTCTTCTTTCGTCATGACGTTCTCCTGAAGTTGACGGGTGCCGCCCCGGATGCAGGCGGCTGGCGTTAATGGAGCATGGAGCCTCCGGCTCGTCGATCGCCTGCGCCCGGCAGGACAGTAAGGATCGGCCCTCGGGCGTCCGTTCGAGCGGGTGCAATCGAATTCCGGCTAAACGGCGCCCATACTACTTCGAGTGCCTCTCCGGTGCAGGAGAATAGACCTACGGCTGGCCTCGGTGACCGCGCCGCTGCCCCCGGCCGGGAAGGGTTACAATGCCGTCATCGGCTAGGGAGTCGGGGGGGTCACCTTCGTGATCGATCCATGTTCGACAAGCCGAGGGTTCCCGTTGAGCCGATTGCGACACGTCCGAAGCCCCGTGCCGGGCGCATGCGATTTGGGTTGGTCCTCACCGTTCTCGTTCGCCGGAATGCTCGTCTTTGAGCGCTGTACCCCTGTGTCATGAGCGTCCGGCAGCGGCTGACGAGCGATAGCATCCACTCGAAAGTATCGGCACTGGAAGCGCTCAACCAGGCGCTTGGGCAGCAGCTCGCGGAGCGCACGGCGCAGCTCGAGGCTGCGCAGGCCGCGCTGGTGCAAGAGGTGGCGAGCAGGCAGCAGACGGAGAATGCATTCCAGCACACCCGCATCGGGATGGCCCTGTTGGCGCCGGACGGGAGCTGGCTTCGCGTCAACCCGGCGCTGTGCGAGATCGTCGGGTATTCCGAGCAGGAGCTGCGTGCCTTCCGGTTTCAGGACATCACGCATCCGGACGACCTGCATACCGACCTCGAATACGTGCGCCGGTTGCTTGACGGCGAGATCCAATCGTTCCAAAGGGAAAAGCGCTACATTCACCGGCGCGGCCACGTCGTTCATATCGCGCTCAGCGTGTCGCTGGTACGCGGCGAACAAGGCCAACCGCTCTACTTCGTCTCTCAGTTCCAGGACATCACCGACCGGAAAAACGCCGAGCTGGCCGTGGAGCGCGCGCGGAGGTTTCTCGACGGCGTTCTCGACGGCATTCCCCAGTCCGTCTTCGTGAAGGACAGCCAGCACCGCTGGGTGCTGCTCAACAGCCGCTATTGCGAGCTGATGCAGCGGGACCGCTCGACA
>Ga0335083_10012526_pt1 | contig 10139 bp, 8 predicted proteins | sample Lox_Sample_42_FD_206716 | JGI IMG/M metagenome (GOLD analysis project Ga0335083, IMG submission 206716) | Soil microbial communities from Loxahatchee National Wildlife Refuge, Florida, United States - Lox_Sample_4.2 | ecosystem: Environmental > Terrestrial > Soil > Wetlands | place: USA: Florida...
CCTTACTGGTCGGAGCGATGGCCGCGATCCGGGACGGACGCGTGCTGAAGGACGCCGGCCTCCTGAGCACCTGCAATCCGGTCACGGTCAGCGGCAAGCAGGATTCGACCCTGCTGAGCTGTTCCAAAGGCCGCCTCGACGGCTTTCCCGACATGACGAACAAGTCGTGCAGCCTGGTCGCGGTGCATCCGGGCCGCGAGTACTGGCGCTGCGAGGCGCCGATCGTCTCCTCGCAGACGCCGCAGGGATGAACAGCGCAACGGCAGACAGCCGCCCGTCCGGGGGATACGGGCTAAAGCCGGTGCGCTAGCCGGCCGATTGGGAAGGTTGCCGATGGATCTCGAACTCGTGCTCCGCCGCGCCGTCGAGCTTGGCGCCAGCGATATCCACCTCAAAGTCGAGAGGCCTCCGATCCTGCGCCGCGACGGGCAGTTGGGCAAGCTGGAAGGCGAGCCCCAGCTGAACGAGCGCGACCTGGAGCTCGCACTCGAGCAGGTTTGCGCCGCGACGCCGAAGCGGCTGCAGACGTTCCTCGAGACGGGCGAGCTCGACAGCGCCTATGCGCCGGAAGGGCTGCCGCGCTTCCGGGTCAACGGGTTCCGCCAGCGGGGCTCGATCTCGATTGCCTTCCGCGTCATCCCTCGCGAGGTCCCCAACTTCGAGGAGCTCTCACTCCCGCCCGGCGTCCGGCGCCTGGCAGAGGAGCACCGCGGACTCGTTCTCGTCACGGGCGCGACCGGCTCGGGGAAGACGACGACGCTCGCGGCCATCATCGACCACATCAACCGGTCACGGAAGCAGCACATCGTGACGATCGAGGACCCGATCGAGATCGTCCACGGCGACCAGAGCTGCATCGTCAACCAGCGTGAGGTCGGCCTCGACACGGCGTCGTTCGCGCAGGCGCTGCGCCGCGGTCTCCGCCAGGACCCCGATGTGATCCTGATCGGCGAGCTCCGCGACGCCGAGACCGCAGAGACGGCTCTGGCCGCTGCGGAATCGGGGCACCTCGTCCTCTCGACGATGCACACCGTCGACGCCTCCGAGACGATCGGGCGGATGGTGGAGTTCTTCCCGTCCGTCAAGCAGCAGTTGATCCGGTCGATCCTCGCCGGCGTCCTCCGCGGCGTCATCAGCCAGCGCCTGCTGCCGCGCGAAGACGGCGGGCGCGTCCCGGCCGTCGAGGTCATGGTCACGAATGCCCGGATCTCCGATCTCATCCGCGACGACAAGCCCGACGAGATCACCGAGGCGATCGCCGAAGGCGACTTCTTCCAGATGCAGACGTTCAGCAAGGCGCTGATCGAGCTCGTGCTGGAGGACAAGGTCGACCGCGAGGTCGCCGCCAACGCCTCCTCGAACCGCCACGACTTCCTCATCGCGCTCGATCGCGCGATCAAGGAGCGGGCCGCCAGCACCACGACGAAGCTCGATTCCGCGCCGGAACCGGAGCCCGAGCAGGATCCGGAGCCGGAAGCGGCCGCAGAGGAAGCGCCCGATGCGGCCGACGCGGCCGAGACCGCCGACGCCGACAAGACAGCCGAGACGGCCGAGGAGCTGCCGAGACTCCGCGTCGCCGGTCAGCAGTAGCCATGAGACGTCTCCTCCCCCTCCTCGGGGCAGTCCTCGTGATTGCGCTGGCCCTCTCGACCGCCGCCTCGGCGGACACGTTCCGCGTCGAGCGGTCGCACGGGAGCGCCGGCGGAGCCACCGCGACGTTCGCGCCGAGCAGCACGGTGATCCCGTTCACCGAGTCACAGGGCGGCACCGGCCCGATGTCCTTCGCCGCGCTGCGCAGCATCTGGCAGGCCGCCGGGAGCGCCTACGGCATCCCATGGCAGGTGCTCGGCGCCATCAACAAGGTCGAGACGAACTTCGGCCAGAATCTCGGGCCGAGCTCGGCCGGGGCCGTGGGCTGGATGCAGTTCATGCCCTCGACCTGGGCACGTTGGGGTGTCGATGCGAACGGCGACGGCGTCGCCGACCCCGACAACCCGACGGACGCGATCTTCAGCGCCGCCCGCTACCTCGCCGGCTGCGGCGGGCAGTTCGACATCACGCGCGCTGTGTACTGCTACAACCACTCGACCCGCTACGTGGACGACGTGATGAGGCTCGCCGCCCTGTACGGACATGGTGGCGGAAACGAGCTCTCCTCGACCGGCGCCCTGTTCTCGTCAGGGCAAACGCTGAAGCCCCAGATCGACAAGCTCCGGACCACGATCGCGGCCTCGAAGAAGCAGTTCGCCGCCGCACGCGTTGGAGCCCACAAGCTCGCGCGCGCCGAGCGGAGGTTCCTCCACATCGCCGCGAACGCCCACCTGCTCTCCGACGAGCTCGAGGCACGCAAGCACGCCGTCTTGCTCGGTGTCCGGCGACGCGCGATGGAAGCGCGAGAGGCGCAGCTGCACAGACGCCTGGACTCGGCCAACACCCAGCTCGGCACGTTGCGTGACGAGGCGGCCTCGGGTCAGCTTCTGTCGGCGACGATGTACGGCGGTTTCGTCCCCGGAGGGCAAGCCGGTGGGGTCGTCGCGATCGCGCTCCAGTACCTCGGCGTCCCGTACAAGTGGGCCGGCGCGACCCCGATGAGCGGCTTCGACTGCTCCGGCCTCGTCCAGTACGTCTTCGGGCAGCTGGGCGTCTCGCTGCCGCACAACACGGTCGCGCAGTGGAACTCGCCGAACGCCGTCTCGGTGCCGCGCAACCAGCTCCAGCCAGGCGATCTCGTCTTCTTCAACGGGCTCGACCACGTCGGGATCTACATCGGCAACGGGGACTTCATCGACGCACCACACACCGGCGCGGACGTCCGGATCGACAGCCTGAGCACCGGCTGGGGGGCCGCGAACTACGACGGCGCGAAGCGCATCGTCGGCGCTTCACTCGACAGCTTCGCGCCGAGCTCCGGCGGCACCACGTTCGGGTCCGACGTCGTCTACTTCACCCATTAGAGGGGTCATGAGAGCACTCGAACGTTCCGATTCACGAGCTGTGTCCCGGCGCATCCTCACGCTTCCGCGCGTCACGGCCGTCGCCGCTGCCGCCCTGCTCGTGAGCGCGACGATCAGCCTCGCCGCCGACAAGCCGGCGACCGCCAAGGCGCCGTCACACAAGGCCGGGCCCCGGAAGGTGCTGATCGTGCCGGACGTGCGCCACCAGATGTTCGTGTTCGCATCGGGAATGCTCGAGGACGGCAACTTCGGCTGGAAGGTCAGGGGATCCGTCGGCGGCTACCCGTCCAACATCGTGATCTCCCAGAAGCCGAAGCCGGGCACACACGTGATCGACACGGGCGCCCCTACGGTCACCCTCTTCCTGGCCCGCGGGAAGAGCCCGCAGCTCGGCGAGCCGCAGAACAGGTCGCCCTACGGGGCGAGCCTGATCCGGCACGCCAAGCACGCGAGCACCGGGTAGGCACTTGTCCCGGCCACCGGCCCGCCTCCGCGGCACGCGACTCCCCCTTTCTAGGGTGGCCAAGCGCCGGACTCTGCCGAAACTGCGTCAGATGGACCGGCGTTTCGCATCCGAGGGTCTGCGCGCGTCCGCGAATCTCGACGGCGGTTTCCTCATCGTCGAGACCCTGGTCGCGATCGCGATCTTCCTGATCATCGCGACCGGAATCGTGAACCTCATGGTCTCGAGCACGAATGCGACGAGCCGGGTGAAGCAGCAGACGATCGCCGAACAGGGCGTCATGAACCAGATCGAGAAGATCCGGTCGATGGACTACAACGCGGTCGGCACGGTCAACGGCTGCGTCCCCGGCGGGCTCAGCGCCTCGACGGCGTTCACGGGTCTGAACGCCGGCGACAACTTCGGAGTCGCCGCGACGATGCACACGACGGTCGCATACGCGAGCGCCGGAGTTCCGGGCTCTGCCCAGACCGGCGCCGACGTCAAGCAGATCAACGTCTGGATCACGCGCAACAGCGACAGCAAGGTCCTTGCTCAGGCGACGACGGAGCTCGCCTCGAAGAACCTGCCGTCCCAGTCGACGGCGACCATCAAGGCGACCGTCAGCGACTACGGCGCGGCCGGGACCCCGATGCAGGGCGTGCCGGTCAACCTCGCGACCGGCCCGAGCGCCCCCGAAAGCTGCACGACCGACTCGAGCGGAACGGCCACCTTCCCCGGCCTCACGCCAAATCCGACGAGCGGCGCCCAGGCGTACTACGACCTCAGCGTCACGCCGCCCACCGGCTACCAGGTACTGAGCGACGACGCTGCCGGCAGCGCGCCGGTGCACGTGCAGCTCTCGCCCACGCAGTTCTGGACGACATCTCTCAGTGTCTTCAAGCCCGCCACGATCGTGATCAACCTCCTGAACACGGACAGCACGCCGTATACCGGCGCGGCGACGGTGACGGTGACGTCGAACGACTCCCGGACTTCGGGGATCGCCAAGTCGTTCACCTACGCCGGCACGCCCCTGACGGTCAGCAACGTCGTGCCGGCCGACGCGCCGTACCTCGTGCCGGGGCAGTACTCGATCCAGGTGAGCCAGTTCGGCTATCAGGCGGTCACCGACACCGGAACGGTGCCGGTGGGCTATCCGACCACTCTCTCGAGCACCTTCAACGAGACCATGACGCCCATCGCCGCGAATGGTGAGCTCGACGTGACGGTCCAGGGGAAGAAGTCGAGCGGCGCGACCATCACCTGCACGAACGCCTCCGTGACGCTCACGGACCCGACCGGCGCCAACAAGGGGACGCTGCTCACGAGCGCCGGAACGGCCAACTTCCTGACTCTCATCCCCGGCTCGCCGTACGCGGTGTCGGTGACGGACGGCGCGAGGACGGGGTCGGCCAACCCCGTCGCGGTCGTCACCGGTCCCACGAAGTCCACAAAGACCATCCTTCTCTCCGGGACGGGGAACTCGTGTTGAGCGGCGCCCAACTGAGGGACGAGGGCGGATTCATGCTCATCGAGCTGATCGTGGCGGCGATGCTGATGTTGATCGTGTTGAGCGCCTTCACGGGGCTGTACACGATGCTCGGCGGGCGCGCCAGCACGGTGGAGAAGCAAGAGGTGCTGACGGCGCAGGCCCGCCCGATGCTCGACACGATGGCGGCCGAGCTCCAGGACGCGATCTGCAACGGCACCACTCAGCCGATCACCTCCGCCAGCGGGACGCAGGTGACCTTCACGACGCCGGATCGCCAGCAGCCCTACCACCTGCAGCAGATCACCTACACGCTGGCGGGCGGCGTGCTCTCGCGACAGGTCGCACTGAGCACGAACACCGGCGGACCGCCCTGGACGATGGGAACGGCCCGCGCCTCCACGACTGCTACCTCCGTCACGAACGCGACCGTCTTCGACTTCATCTCGTCGTCCGGGGCGGACCTTTCGCCGGGTGGCGCGGCGGTGACCGCTGCGAACCTTCCCAGCATCGCAAAGGCGACGATGACGCTCGTGGTCGCGCCGCCGGCCGGGCGGGGATCAGGCTCGCTGACGGCCGAGACGAGCGCCTCCTTGAGGACACCGACATGCAACAGCTAGTGACGCGTCTGCGCAGGACCCTGGGTCAGGAAGACGGCTTCGCACTGGAGTTCGTCATCATCCTGCTGATCGTTCTGGCGCTCCTGTCCGGGATCCTGGCCACCGCGGTGCTGTCGAGCCAGCGGACGAGCTCCAACTCGGCCTCACAGGCCGACGCCCGTGCAGCGGCGGAGGCAGGGATCGACAACTACATCGCCACCCTGCTGCTCGACAACCAGTACTACCTGCAGTACCTGGCGCCGGGCGAGGCCACGCGCAAGTCGGTTGCGACCGGGGACATCGTTTCGTCGGTGCTCCCGCCCAGCTCGCCCACCGCGTGGGCGTCCAACGAGGGTACGCAGTGGACGTACCCGAGCGGCAAGAACGCCTGGGACGATCTCGGCAACGGGTACTCGTACGATCTCCAGATCACGCCGCCGCAGAGCGCCTCGAACCCGACCAACTATCTGCAGATCGTGTCGACCGGCTCGCGCAACGGCAGCGCCGCCGCGACCGACAAGCAGGCGATCCAGGTGCTGATCCGCCCCGCGTCGGTCGCCGACTTCTTCATGATGACGAACTCGACATACAACCTCGGCTCCGGTGCAACGGCGTACGGGAAGATCTATGCCGCCGGCAACGTCAACCTGTGCGGCCCGGCCTATGCGGACGTGTACGCCGAGGGGCAGGTGGGCTACAACAACGGCAACTGCGACGACGGTGGGACGAACAACGGGCAGGTCGTCGCGCCGGGCAAGGCGTACGACTCGGACTCGAACCCGGGCATCCGGTCGGTGATCAAGACGCCGATCAACTTTGCAAGCTTCCAGGTGTCGCTCGACGACATCAGCCGTGCGGCGCAGAACGCAGGCGGGATCTACCTGAACAATCCCGGCGGCTCGGTCGTGGCCTGGCAGCTGACGTTCAGCTCGGCCGGAACGGTCTCGTACCGAACGTGCGTCAAGGGCTCGGGCAGCGGTATGGGCGGAAGCAAGACGATCGACGCAGTTCAGCCGAGCTGCACCGGCTCGGTCACGACGACGTCGATCCCGTCGAACGGCGCCATCTACTCGGAGATTCCGGTCGTGATCGCCGGCGGCACGTCGACGTGCACGGACCCGGCACCCCCGAACGGCGGGGGCGTCGGGACCCTCACCAACGCCAACTGCGTCGGCGGCCGGGTCACCGTGGCGTCGAACCAGGACATCATCGTCGGCGACGACGTCGGCTACGTCTCGAACGGAACGAACGTCCTGGGCCTGATGGCGAAGAACAACGTCTACGTGGCGGAGTGGGCTCCCACGAACATCACCTGGCGAGGAGCGGTGCTGGCCGAGAACGGACAGCGGTCGCAGTCGCCGGACGCCTGCCACAGCGGCTGCCACGGCGGCACGATGACCTTCAGCGGCTCGACCGCAAGCTACCTGTCGCCGTACATGGACATGTTCGCGAACCGGCACTACAACTACGACGCCACCCTGGCGTACCTGCAGCCCCCGTGGTTCCCCACCCTGCCGCAGGCCTACACGGTGCTGCTCTACCGGAACCTCCCGAACGGCTCCTGAGGCCGACTCCGCCGGGCGGGACACTCAAGCGCCGCCGCTCGATTGTCGATAACGAGGGGGATGGACTTCGTCCTGCCGCTCGTGTTCGTGCCCGGGCTCGCGCTCGGCAGCTTCCTCGGCGTCGTCGCCGCGCGAGTCCCGCTCCGCCGCTCGATCGTGCGGCCGGGCTCGGCCTGCATGAGCTGTGAGACGCCGATCCGCTGGTACGACAACGTGCCGCTTCTCTCCTACGCCGTGCTGGGCGGCCGCTGCCGGCGCTGCCGCACGTCGATCTCGCCGCGCGACCCGGCCATCGAGCTCGCCACGGCGCTCCTGCTCGCCGGCTGCGTCCTCGCGTTCGGGCTCACCTGGATGACGGCAGCGGCAGCGATCGCGTGCGCCGCACTCGTGGTCGTCACGGCGACCGACCTCGAGCGGCGCGTGGTGCCGAACCGCGTGATCCTGCCCGCAGCGGCCGCCGTGCTCGTTCTCCGGACGATCGCCGACCCCTCGCCGGAGTGGGCGCTCGGTGCGCTCGGCGCGGCAGGATTCCTCTTCCTCGCGGCGCTTGCCTACCCGGGCGGTATGGGCATGGGAGACGTCAAGCTCGCGCTCATGATCGGCGCGCTCCTCGGGCTGACCGCGGCCATCGCTCTCATGCTGGGACTCCTCTTCGCTCTCGTGCCCAGCATCGTGCTCTTCGCCCGGCACGGCGCCGGCGCGCGGCGCATGGCCATTCCGTTCGCCCCCTTCCTCGCGGCCGGCACCATCGTGGCGTTGTTCGCCGGCGGCTACCTCCTCCATCTCTATCTCGGGACGTTCTCGTGACGAGGCGACTGCGGTGTCTGCTGAACCAGCCCTGACCCCCGAGGACAGCCCGGCTTCGAAGGGGCCCAACGCCCCGGCCCCGATCTCGCAGCTGATGGGCGAGCTCGTCCTCGACCTGCTCGAGACGGCCGGGCTCGTGCCGGAAGCGAAGCTCGCGTCGGTCCGGCAGAAGGTCAAGGAGCTGCCCATCGTCCAGGTGCTCATCGACGAGGGCCTCGCGTCGAGTGAGGCGATCGCGCGGCTCGTAGCCGCTCAGCACGGGCTTCCAATCGTCGATCTCGGCAACGCCGGCATCAATCCGATGGCGGCGGAGTCCGTGCCGCTGCACGTCCTTCAGCAGATCACCGCGATTCCGTACGCGTTCGAAGGCGACACTCTCTGTGTCGCGGTCGCCGATCCGCAGAACGTCCACGGAATCGACGCCCTGCGTCTGGCGAGCCGGAATCCAATCGCGCTGCGCGTTGCCACCGCCGAGGAAATCGAGGCCGAGCTCGGCCGGCTCCTGCGCACGGCAGAGGCGTTCGGCGGCCGCGCGGGCCTCGCGGACCCCATCGGGCTCGAGGTGATCGAGGAGGACGCCGACGACCTCGAGGCCGATGACGGCATCTCGGACGCGCCGCTCGTGCGTCTCGTCAACTCCATCCTCTTCGACGCGGCCGAGGACGGAGCGAGCGACGTTCACTTCGATCCACAGTCCGACGCCCTCGTGGTCCGCTTCCGCATCGACGGCGTGCTTCACGAGACCCAGCGAATCCCGAAGCGGAGCGCGACGGGCGTGTCGACGCGGCTCAAGGTGCTCGCGAAGCTCGACATCGCCGAGCGCCGGAAGCCTCAGGACGGGCGCATCTCGCTCTCCGCCACCGCTGCGGGCCGGATGCTCGACGTCCGCGTCGCCACGCTGCCCACTGTCGAGGGCGAGTCGGTCGTGATGCGCCTGCTCGACAAGTCGAGGAAGCCGCCCACGATGGAAGAGGTCGGGCTCGGCACGGCGATGCAGGAGCGGCTGGCAGCAATGATCAACCGGCCCACAGGAGCGCTGCTCGTCACCGGCCCGACGGGATCGGGCAAGTCCACCACCCTGTTCGCCGCGGTCGCGGAGATCAACCGTCCGGAGATCAACGTCATCACGGTCGAGGATCCGGTCGAGTACCGCCTCCCCGGCCTGAACCAGGTGCAGATCAACCCCCGGGCCGGGCTCACGTTCGCAACGGCTCTGCGCTCGATCCTCCGCTCGGACCCCGACGTCGTGATGGTCGGCGAGATCCGTGACGTCGAAACCGCGAAGATCTCGATCGAGGCCGCCCTGACCGGGCACTTCGTCTTCTCGACGCTGCACACGAACGACGCGCCGAGCGCTCTCACGCGGCTGAACGAGATGGGCGTCGAGCCGTTCCTGACCGGGGCCGCCGTCACGGGTGTGCTCGCCCAGCGTCTCGCCCGTCGCCTGTGTGAGCACTGCAAGGAGCTCTACACGCCGACGAAGGATGAGCTCTTCTCCGCGCGCATCCCCGAGGAGCTCCGCCAGGGAAAGATCCAGCTCTTCCACCGGACCGGCTGCGCACGCTGCCGGCAGACCGGCTACCGCGGGCGGATCGGCGTCTTCCAGCTCCTGGAGATGAGCGACGAGGTATCCGCCCTTGCCGCGCGGAAGGCGAGCCACGAAGAGCTCGACCGGGCGGCGATGGAGGGCGGAATGAAGACGTTGTGGGAGGACGGGATCGAGAAGGTCGTCGCCGGCCTGACGTCGCTCGAAGAGCTCGCCCGGGTCACGACCGTCTAGAACGCGCCGGAAGGCGGTGCGACTATCCGCCCGTGCGGAAAGTCGTCTGGGAGGAGGTGCGTGCGCGGCGCCTGGAGCGTTCGTCGCTGAGCGAGCGCGCGGGCGGCGACCGGCTCGTCGAGATCGCCGGTGCGCTGTGCGGCGTGCACGCGCAGGTGCAGGCGTCGGCCGAGCTGCAGCTCGCGGCCCGGCTCGACGGACTCGTGCAGGCCGATGTGCGAGCCGCGTTGTGGGAGCACCGCTCGCTGGTCAAGGCCTGGACCGTGCGCGGAACGCTCCACCTTCATCCGGCGCAGGAGTTGCCGCTTTGGCACGCAGCGCGACGTGCCGTTCACGCCGGGGTCGACGAGGAGTTACCCGCCTGGCGCGATCCCGCCGGCGTACTGCACGAGGCGCTCGGCGCCGCTGAGGCCGAGGCTGTTCGTAGAGCAGTCTGGGAGGCGCTGGACGGTCGCTGCCTGCTGCGGGAGGAGCTTGCCGAGGAAGTCGTGAAGCGTGTG
>Ga0335083_10012527_pt1 | contig 10137 bp, 8 predicted proteins | sample Lox_Sample_42_FD_206716 | JGI IMG/M metagenome (GOLD analysis project Ga0335083, IMG submission 206716) | Soil microbial communities from Loxahatchee National Wildlife Refuge, Florida, United States - Lox_Sample_4.2 | ecosystem: Environmental > Terrestrial > Soil > Wetlands | place: USA: Florida...
CCCTGGCGCGCGAGGAAAGCCGTGGCTCCCACTACCGCATGGAATACCCCGATCACGACGACAAGAAATTCCTGAAGCACTCGGTGGTGAAGGACAGGGGGAATGTGCGGTTCATCTGAGGCGATTGCTGAATTCTGATTGTTGATTGTTGAATAAAAGCACCGGCCTGAGAGCGCGATCGTTTTTATTCAATAATCAAAATTCACACTTTTCACCTGCTCCGCTGACTCCCGGGAAACAACAGCGACATAGCGATCGAAACCAGCAGCACTCCCGCCACCACGCCCAACGTCGCGCCGATCGGGATGCGAACGTAGTCTGACCCCAGCATCTTCAACCCCACCAGGATCAGCACCACCGCCAGCCCATAGTGCAGGAAACGGAAGATCTTCATCAGGCCGGATACAGCGAAATACATGGAGCGCAGCCCGAGAATCGCGAACACATTTGACGTATAGACAATAAACGCGTTCAGAGTGATGGCGAGAATGGCGGGAATGGAATCGACGGCGAACAGCACGTCGGTGGTTTCGATGACCAGAAGCACAACCAGCAGCGGCGTCGCGTACAAGCGGGCATGGTCCTGCGGATTGCGCAGAAAAAACTTGCCATCATGGTATTCAGTGGTCACGGGCATCCAGGAGCGAAAAAGTTTCACGACCGGGTTGGCCGAAGGGTCGATCTGCTGCTCTCCCATGACGCATACCCGGACGCCGCTGTAGATGAGCAAGGCTCCGAAGATATACAGCAGCCAGTGAAAGCGATGAATCAGCCCGACGCCGGCGCCGATAAAGATTCCCCGCAGGATAAGGGCGCCAACGATCCCCCAGAACAGCACGCGATGTTGCTGCTCTTCGGGGACGGCGAAATAATTGAAGATCACCAAAAACACGAAGAGATTGTCGACGCTGAGCGAGAGTTCCAGCACGTATCCAGTGATGAACTCCAGTTCGCTCTGACGCCCCTGCCAGAAATACAAGACCGCGGCGAAAATCGCGGCTAACGCGACATACATCATGCTCCAACCCAAGGCCTCGCGAAATCCAACAACACGCCCGGGCCGGTGGACGCGCAAGTCCAGCACCAGCATGCCCAAGGCGAACAAGTTGAAGAGAATCCAGAATGCGAGCAAGGAGCGTCCTGAGAAGTATTAAGAAGTGTTGATTGTTGATATTTGATTGTTGAATGAAAACCGAGACCCCGCAAGTTTTGGGTTTTATTCAACAATCAACAATCAAAATTCAACAATTTATTTCTGCCGGCCTCGCTTCCCGCTAACCCAATCTTCCCATATGCCATCGGCCTTGAGCATCTCCACGCTGTTAGTGTCCCGCATGGTCTGTTCAATCTGATCGTGGGTCAGGCGCGGGCCGATCTTTTCCGGCAAGTCGGCCAGTTCGAGGCTTAACAGGGCCGCCTCTGCTACGTGTTTCTTCAATTGGGCGAAATCCACCTTGTCGTAGGTATCGGAAGTCGCGTGGTAGTTCTCCAGATAGTTCGCCTCTTGCTGATCCGCGACAAATGTGGGGACGCCTTCCAGCATGAAATCGAAATGGTCCGTACCCCACTCCATATCAGTCTTTATGTCTTTCACATCGAATTGCGCGAGCGGGGCGATCAGGTTCTTCGCGGTACCCACAATGTCAGAACGGCCGCCCACGGAAAAACCTGTAGTCTTTCCGCTTCCTGAATCATAGATGACGACGCCGGCTGCCTTGTCGAGTTCCGCGCGATGGTTGAATGCGTAGGAACGCGAGCCCAGCAGCCCTTCTTCCTCCCCGGAAAAAAGAATGAAGCGGATCGTCCGCCGCGGCACAAAACCGGAAGCCTTGATGGCCCGCAAGGCGTCCACTACTAGCGCGGCGTTGCAGCCGTTGTCGAGCGCACCCGTGCCCAGGTCCCAGGAATCCAGGTGGGCGCCCAGGATGACGAATTCGTCCGCCTTATCGCTCCCGCGAATTTCTCCGACCACGTTCAGCGCCTTCACCGGCCCCCCGATTTGATTCGGAATCGAGAGATCGGCCCACACCAGTTGATGGGCCGCAAGCAGGCGGGCAATGCGCTCCCCGTCTTCCCGCGCCACGATCACCATCGGCAGTTTGTCGATTTCCCCCGCGCCAGAATTCGTATGCCGGTAGAGGATGTCGTGCTCGCGCGTCGCCATGAAGGCAATCGCCTTGGCTTTGGCCTTGACCGCCAGGTTCACGATGGGGGGCGCGTTCGCGTACTCCGCGAACAGATCGGCCCAGGTTTTCAGAACAGTTGTATGAACGAGAACGATCTTGCCCGCGATCTCTCCAGCCTTCTGGAAGTCGGCTTCGGTGCCATCGCCTACATCCACGATCGGAACGTGCTTGACGGGAGCCAAGGCCGGAGCGAGTGCGACTGACACGGCACGCACGCGGAACGATGAAAGCACTGTGGCGCCGGCCACAACGCCGGGCGTCAACTCAAAGCCAGTGGTTGCGGTCATCTCCGTCGCGCCCTCCGCCCACGAATTGGGCATTTCAAACGCCTCGGTCCGCACGGTGTCGGCTCCTGCCGCCGTCAGAGCCTGCATCCCCCACTGCACTGCATGCTGCATGGCGGGCGTCCCCGGAACCCGGCCGCCGATTTCATCGGTCAGGCGAAACAGATTTGCCTCGAGCGGCGACGGCTGCAGGGCGGTCTGAATCAGTTTGTTGGCGTCGTTGTTTTCGGCGGGAGTGGCAGCAAGACAGAAAAAACCAAGAATGCAAACACAAAACAGGGCCTTGGGCGTTCGCATATTGCAGTGCATTAGAAATGAAATCGTGGAAAAGCGCTAGTTGGGAGTGATGCTCATCGGTGACAAACGCCTTCTCAGCGTTCTCCGTGGATTTTCTCCGCGCCCTCAGCGGTTAAGAAGCTTCTGACTCAAATCGTAACTGCCGAGATCGCGGAGAACTGCCACAGAGAGCGCTGAGAAAACCTGCTCAGACCGTGAAATTGTGGAAAAAACGTAAATGGGAGCGATGCTAATCTGCAGCAAACCTTCTCAGCGTTCTCCGCGGACTTTCTCCGCGTCCTCAGCGGTTAAGCGCTTCCTGACTGAAATCGTGACCGCCGAGTTCGCAGAGAACTGCCGCACAGAGCGCTGAGCAAGCCTGCTCAGAGCTGAGCTTGCACGTGAGCTTGAATCACTTGGGCGGAAGCGGGTCCATCTTGTCGAGGATGCGGATGGTTTCGAGCACGACGCTGCCGACAATCTGCAGACTTTTGGGGCTGAGCTTATCTGCCGTGTCCTGCGGGCTGTGCCAGAAGACGTTGTTGTAGCCGTAGAGAAAATCGATCACGTCGACGCAGGGAACTCCGCGCTTCACAAACGGCAGATGATCATCTTCCATGGCGAGCGTGCGGCTGAAAAAGTGCGACTGATACCCAAGGCGAGTCGCCGCCTCATAGACCACACTTTGCAGCCACGGCGTCGAATTCGAATCGCGATCGATGTTCAGGTCCGCGTCGCCGACCATGTCTGCCAGCAGGAACGCCTTCACCTTCTTGAGCGTTCCATCGGCCTGCCACTTCTCGGCGAGGTGCGTGATGCCGTACAAGCTGTCGCTCATGAAGTCGACTTCGGTGTCGGGCTTCATGGCTTCTTCGGCGTCGTCCCATACCAGCCAGACGGCGTAGCCATCGCGCGGCTTGCCGCGCAACTGGTTGGCGATCTCCAGCAGCAGTGCGCTTGAAGATCCTCCATCGTTCGCCCCAACGTATGAAGTGTTTCTTAAGGGATAGTTCGTATCATAATGGCTGGCAATGACGATAATGCCGTCTTTCGTACCAGGAAATTTCGCGATGATGTTGTGCACCGGGAATTTGCCGATGTTCGTGTCGGCAGTGAAAGTGTCGTCCTCGACCTGATCACTCTTGAGGTGTGAGTCGACGTAGTCTTCGACTTTCTTGTGATTCGCGCTGGCCAGCGGACGCGGCCCGAACTTCACAATATCCTTCAGGTACTGCATCGCGCGGTCCCCGTCGAAGGTCGGGGGTGGACCGTTGTCTGGAGGCAGGTTCAAAGGCGCGCTCGCAGGCTGCGGTTCAATGGCAGGCTTACTCTGCTCCGCTTCCCTCGCGCGATCGCAGGCGAGCAAAACCAGCACACAGGCAAACAGAATCCACGGCAGGGATCTCGATGCCATTATTGCTCCTGCTTCTCTTGCTCTCTCCGCTTGGCCCGCTGCTTGGGATGCACCAGCCACGCAACGCCAATGCTGACGGCGTACAGCGCGATCATCGGCGCCGCGAAAATGCACATGTTTAGGATGTCGGTGGTCGGGGTCACGATGGCCGCAATAATGAATATCACCAGGATCGAATAACGGAAGTTCTTCCACATGAACCCGGCGCTGATGATCCCCATCAGGGCGAGGAAGAAGACCAAAATCGGCATCTCGAAAATCAGCCCCATCCCGAGGATGATGCTCAGAAACAGCTGCGTGTATTCGTTGATCGTGATCATCGGCTGGAACTGCTTGCCGAAGTTGATCAGGAAATTCAGCGCCGCGGGATAGACGATCTTGTAACCAAAGAAACCGCCGCAGGTGAACAGAGTGATTGTCGACACCATGAACGGCACGACATACCGCTTTTCCTTGCGGTACAGGCCCGGCGAGATGAACATCCACACCTGGTAGAGCACAAACGGCGATGTCAGAAACAATCCCGCCAGGGCCGCAATCTTCAAGTAGAGGTTGAAGGGCTCGGTGGGATTCAGATAGACCAGCTTCTCCGACAGCCCATTGGCTTTGAGAGCGTCCATGATGGGGCGCTGCATATAGTCGTAAATGAGCTCCACCTTCCACCAGCAGGCACAGAAACCCACGGCCACGGCGATGATGGAATAAACGATGCGGCGGCGTAGTTCCTCGAGGTGATCGAGGAAGCCCATGGTCGGCATGGAATCTTTTTCATCGTCGCCGCCCTTGAAGACGGCCGCGAAGTCAGGCATGCGATTCCTGTGAGCTTTGGGATGGAACTGCCGGAGATGTCACGGCGTCAGATGTCGCGGCGTCAACCGGATGAACCGCTTCGGTCGCGCCCGCGACCGGTTCCTTGGCTGCATCTGAGGCGGCGGCTGACGGTTCATCCGTCGAACCAGCCAGGGTCGCTGGATCCTCGGCGGAGCCGGCATCGACTGCATCGAGCGTGCGGCTGGTCGTCCCCTCCACCGCCGGAGTGGGGGGTGGGATGATCGGCTTAGTCTCGACCTCCAGGTGCGCAATCTCCTGCTCGATCTGGGACTTGAATTCGTTGGAGGCGCGGCGGAATTCGTTCATGAATTTGCCGACCTGGCGGGCGATCTCCGGCAGCTTCTTCGGCCCAAAGATAATCAGGGCCAGAAAGAACAGGAAGATCGTCTCGGAGAAACTCATGCGCTTCATCATACTGCCCCGGATAGAAAAGCGGCAATGACCGGAGGCCGTTTTCTCCGCACGCTCAGAGATTCCACAACGCGCTCTGCGGTTAAGTTCTTCTAACCTCCGAGTTCGCAGAGACGGCCCTCGACAGCGCTGAGGCGCGTGCTGGGCAATCTTTGCGGGCGAAGGTAGGCAGGCATTGCCCAGCCTCGCCTTTCTGCCGCCGGTGATGCCACTTTAAGAGTGCTAAGTCTAAGCGATTTGTGGGGTGGTTCGGGGTCTCATTGGCTCCCAACTTGCACCTCGCTCCGTGCAAGTTGCTGAAGTTTCCTCGGCCACCGCCGATTACATTTCAGAGCGAATGTCGCTTTCGAGAGGAGAAGTAATGTCAATATCGAGCATCCCCACTAGCAATCTGTCCGTCTACACTAACCCGAACGATCCCAGCCGCTTGCGCCAGTTTGGGCAGGAATTCAGACAGCTGGGTCAAGACCTGCACGCCGGCAATCTGTCCGCCGCGCAGCAGGATTTCGTAACTCTGCAAGAGCTCGCGCCCCAGAGCAGCACGCCATCCGCTTATAGCCCGATCACTCAGCAGTTCAACCAGCTGGGCAAAGATCTGCAGGCGGGGAACCTGTCTGCCGCGCAGCAGGATTACGCGACGCTCAAGCCCGAGTTGGATGCCAGCACGGCCCGCGTCCGCCACCATCATCGCTTCCAGAACGGTGAAGGAAGCCACATCGGGCAACTCTTTCAGCAACTGGGTCAGGATCTGAAGTCCGGCGACTTATCGAGGGCGCAGCAGGTTTACGCCACCTTGCAGCAGTATTTCCAGCAACTTGGGCAGGCCAGCGGATCATCTTCAACCCAGTCTTCATCGTCGAATGCAACTGGAGTGTCGGTCACGGCCTAAAGGCTGCGCCCCGAGTTAGGGTCGACCAGATCTGCAGCGGCACCCGACTCAACTCTGCGTTCTCGCGGATTTTCTCAGCGTCGTCTGCGGTCAATATCTTAAAGCTCGTGACCACTGAGGAGCTAAGAAAAGCCAGAGAGCGCGGAGAAGATCGGCTGCGTTGCCCACTCCCGAGGGCGTTGCGCGCCTGAAGAAGCTTGGTGGCCCAGAGGTTCTGAGCAGCACTTGAACTTCGAAGAACCGACTGATGACTGTGAGCGTGATCCTCAGTGTGGGGCTTGCAGGTGAGCGATCTCGCGGGGAAACAGAGTATTTCCCGGGAACTCTTTTTGCAGGCCGGCAAGCAACTCGAGCGCGCGAGCCTTGTCCTTTTCGCGCACATACGCGATTGCCAGCAGGATGCGGGCAAAGGGCGCGAGGTAGTGTCCGTGGTCTGCGGTCATTTGCAGATCGGCAATGCCGCCTTGCTTGTCGGCGGAGAGCCCTCCAAGGCGAAGCACCCAGCGCACCGGAGCAGCCATGCTGCCGATGATGTACTTGCTGAATCCGGTCGCCAACAGCGCGTCATAGCAATTGTGGCAGACCGCAAGTAGTTGCTGCGCGGCAGCGCTCGCTTGCCGGGTGAAATGCAGCGACGCCAGGTTTCGCTTTTCTATGAGGGCTGCGTAATCCGCTTGCAAGCCTGACGAGAGCGTCAGGGCAAACAGCGCGTCTTGATCCTTGGAGTCCTTGGCCAGCCTCGCATGCGATAAATTTTCCGCGCGCGCAATGGCATCCGCAAACCGCTGCCGCACACCTGCATCAGGCGTGAGTTTGGGCCGCGCGAAAAAAGCATCGTCATTGTCGTAAAACTGGGACTCCAAAATTCCCAGCCGGTTAAATTCCGAGAACAGGAAGCCGGCTGCCTCGCTTACTGGACCCACGGGGTCGTCGGGATGCAGTCTCTGCCAATCCGCAAAGTCTTTCTGTGCTCCTGAGAAGTCCAGGTTGTAGAGGCCGGAAAATCCACGGTCCAAGGGCGAGATCGTGGACACCCGCGTACCATCTTCCGCGCTCAGCCCGAGCGCGAAAACGCATAAAAAGCACGTGACAGCCAACGACCTCCCTACCCGAATGTTTCGCAAGATCCCCATGCCTGTTTTCGCTCGTGCTGGTCTATTATCGATTCTGCCTGCAACTTATGCCAGTGGAGCGTCTCTAACTCATTTGATGACTTTTATTCCCCAGATCGTAGTCTCTCCTTGTAAATTCTTTGTCATACCTGACGCGTCTGGACAGAAAGAACAACCGTTCCATGAGTGACACCACGCCGCGCTTCGCTCCGGGCTGGCCCGGCATCCCGCCGCGCTGGACCTCCAGCGCCAAGACCGGGGCTGGGACCGCGCTGAATCAGCACAGCAAAGTCTGGTTCACCATAAGTCACGGGATCCTCAATGAAGTCTACTTCCCCCGCGTAGATCAGGCCTGCACGCGCGATATGGGGTTCATCGTCACCAACGGCCGGGATTTTTTCTCGGAGGAGAAGCGGCATTGCTCGTTCGAAAATCGTCCGTTGGAGCTTGGGATTCCGGTCTTCGAACTGGTCAACACCGATAATTCCGGCCGCTATCGGATTCACAAAGAAATTTTGAGCGATCCGTATCGCAACGTAATTCTGCAGAAGATCCGTTTCGAACCGCTACAGGGCCAACTCGGCGACTATCAGCTTTTCGCCCTGCTCTCGCCCCACCTGGCGAACTGCGGATACGGCAACACGGGGTGGATCGGTGACTACAAGGGCCTCCCCATGTTTTTGGCCGAGCACGATAGAACGACGCTGAGCCTGGCCTCCTCTGCGCCCTGGAAAAAAATGTCAGTCGGTTTCGTGGGTGCATCCGACGGCTGGCAGGACATTTCGCAGCACTTCCAGATGGAGTGGGAATACACCCGCGCCGAAAACGGCAACATCGCATTCACCGGAGAAATCGATCTGGCCGCCTGTAACGGCGAGTTCATTCTGGCGCTGGGATTCGGATCGATATGGACCGAAGCCGGGCAGCAAGCGCGCTCCAGCTTGTTCGATGATTTCCCAGAACGCCGCCAGCATTACATCTCGCAGTGGGTCAAATGGCAGGCGACACTGCTGAAACTCGACGAGCCGCTGCGCCAGAACGATCTCTATCGCGCCTCCACCGCCGTCCTGCGCACGCATGAATCAAAGGATTTTCTCGGCGGAATCATCGCCAGCCTTTCTATCCCGTGGGGCTTCAACAAGGGCGACGAAGACCTGGGCGGATACCACCTTGTCTGGCCGCGGGATTTGGTCGAAACTGCGGGCGCGCTGTTGGCCGCCGGAGCCGTAACCGATGCCGTGCGCGTGCTGCGCTATCTGGAAGCCACGCAGGAGGCGGCTGGCAACTGGGCACAGAATTTGTGGCTGGACGGGCGTCCCTATTGGAGCGGCATCCAGATGGATGAAACCGCCTTCCCGATCCTGCTGGTCGATCTGATTCGGCGCGAAGCCCCCGGAGTTTTAGGCAAACTCGAGCGATGGTGGCCGATGGTCCGCAATGCGGTGAGCTTCATCATCCGCAATGGGCCCGTGACGCAGCAGGATCGCTGGGAAGAGGACGCCGGATACTCTCCGTTCACTCTGGCGGCAGAAATTTCGGCCTTGTTGGCTGCGGCCGAAATTGCCGATCTAACCGGCCGCTCCGAACAAGCGCAGACCATGCGCGACACAGCCGATGCATGGAACGACAACATCGAGCGGTGGGTTTACGCCAGCGGAGGTGATCTGGCGCAGCAACTCGGTGTCGAGGGATATTACGTGCGCATCGCCCCGCCAGATGTCGACGGAGCCGCCTCACCCACGCAGGGTTTTGTTCCCATAAAGAACCGACCGCCGGGCCAGGATGGCGAGCGGGCCTACCACATCATCAGCCCGGACGCGTTGGCCCTTGTGCGCTTTGGACTGCGGGCGCCGGATGATCCTCGTATTGTGAACACGCTTCGCGCCATTGATGCGCTTCTGGCCGTTGAACTGCCGCAGGGGCCGTGCTGGTACCGGTACAACGGCGACGGATATGGCGAGCACAAAGACGGATCCGCTTTCGACGGAACCGGCATTGGCCGTCCCTGGCCGCTGCTGGCTGGAGAACGCGCCCACTACGCGCTCGCGGCTGGGCATCGCGACGAGGCTGAGGCGCTGCTCACCGTGATGGAAAACTCCACCACCGAACATAGCCGACTGCTTCCCGAACAGGTTTGGGATGCCACTGATATTCCGGCGCTCGAACTCTTTCGCGGGAAGCCGTCGGGCTCGGCTTGCCCGCTGGTGTGGGCGCACTCGGAATACATCAAGCTGCGGCGGTCGATCCGCGACGGCAAGATTTTTGATCAGCCGCCACAAACCGTGCAGCGCTATCTCGTCGAGAAACACACGCGGCAATTTTTTGGCTGGCGCTTCAACAACAAGACCCGCAGCATCCCGCGCAATAAGACCCTGCGCATCGTGCTGCTTTCAGCAGCGCGCGTGCATTGGAGCATCGATGACTGGAAGACTCCTCACGACACGGAGACGCGCGACACCGGACTAGGCATCTTCACACTCGACTTGCCGACGGCTTCCCTGCCCGCTGGAGGCCAGGCGGCGTTCACATTTTTCTGGCCGAATGACAACCGGTGGGAAGGAACGGATTACCGGGTGACGGTCGAGAAATAGGATGTTGGCTCAGCGTTCTCCGCGGCCTTTCTCAGCGAACTCAGCGGTCAAAAGCTTTACCGCAGATGCACGCGGAGGACTGGCAGAGAACGCGGAGAAAATCGGGACTCCTTAGTTTTCGCAGCTGCTGTAGCAGAGTTCAA